>PVMS01156770.1_pt1 | contig 11236 bp, 11 predicted proteins | sample 1853461 | NCBI WGS metagenome assembly PVMS01 (sample SAMN08582032, study PRJNA380276) | Marine sediment metagenome, whole genome shotgun sequencing project. | isolation source: ocean sediment barecode stripped | collected 2017
ACGCCTGACATCATAAGCAACACCGCTCGCCCGAAGCACAGGACCTGCGGTGCTATAGGCTATTGCATCCGCTCGCGACAGTACACCCACCCCAATGCACCGCATTCTCACGATCTCGTTATTGGTGATATAAGTATCCAGCTGTTCCATGGCCTTGGGCAATCGACTGTTGATCAATTCATCAAGAAAGGCCATAGTAGGCTGATCTCGAACGTAATCGGGAAGGTCGTAGGCAACACCGCCAAATCGCATATAGTTGCACATCATTCGAGAACCAGCGACCGCCTCAAATAAATCCAAGACCAACTCTCGTTCAATATAGAGATACAACATCGGGGTTTGCAGCGCACCCAAGTCATTTAATAGGAATCCCAGGGCCCAGGCGTGGTTGACCCACCGCGTAAGCTCCACCATAAGGATGCGAAGCCATTCGGCTCTCTCTGGCACCTCGGATTCTAGCAGATCCTCGACCGCCAGGACGTATCCGTGGTTGTTCGACATTGAACAGATATAGTCGAGACGATCAGTATAGGGGATGTTCATCAGAAACGTGTTTCGTTCACCTATCTTCTCGTGGTTTCGGTGTAGGTAACCCATCACCGGTTTCAGATCCACTATCGTTTCACCGTCGAGAGTTACGACCATTCTGAAGACGCCGTGCGTAGATGGGTGCTGGGGACCAAGGTTGACGGTTACCTTGTCAGTCTTCAAACCGGGCGTGGCATCGCGAGTGACTGTCATGCCGGCGTAAAGCTCCGTATCAACCTCAAATTCTACACCCTCGGGCACCCAACCATCTGGGTATTGTACGTTTTTGCCATAAGGATTATGTTCCTCGGCTCGGCTGACGTTACCTCCAGGCCAACGACTTCCAAACGGTTTGTGATCCTCCTCGAAAAAGGGCTCTTGCCAATCCTTCCTCATTGGGTGACCCTCAAAACCTTCCCACATCAAGATACGGCGTAGATCGGGATGATTTTCGAAATGGATACCGAACAGATCCCAGACTTCTCTCTCCTGAAAGTCAGCTCCTGGCCAAATCTTCACTAACGAAGGAACTGAGGGCTCTTCACGGCCAACTTGAACCTTAAGGACGATAGGACCGCCACCTTTCTCAGTGCTAAAGGTATGGTAAACCACTTCCATCTTGTCGTCAGGCAGCAGGTCTACGCCGGTTACACAGGATAAGTAATCAAAGCCCAACTCGTCCCTGAGGTAGCGACTGACTTCAATGAGCTTTTCAGCCGAGACCAAGATGCCCGAGAATCGTTCTCTCGAATCCTCGGCAAGATCATCAGGAAATTGCTCTTTAAGGACAGTTAGTGCGGCTAAAACTGGATCGGCGACTGGCTCACCCTCACCGTTTCCCGCAGGATTTTCAATTTGTGAATTGACTTCTTCAATTGCTTCTGCCATTACAGCTACCCTTTTCTAAGGTCTCTAAATCTATCTGGCTCTATATTCAACTTCGTCTAGGCCTCGTCCGGTTCGATGTTTTCATCTGCTTGCACCTCGAGTGGCTGACTTTGCTGATGTATAATTTCAACTTGTCGCAGGTCCACGAGATCAGGTCCGAGAACGGGTACCGGTATGAACTCGCCAGGTGTGTCTTTCTTGTACCAGGGTACTGAAGTGATCGATTGCTGATCGATCTTCTGCTGAAGAGTAATCAGTCCATGTAGCAGAGCTTGTGGCGTCGGAGGGCAGCCGGGGACATACACGTCAACAGGAATCAACTTATCGACACCGTCCAAAACGTTATAGCCTTCCTTGAAAGGCCCTCCGCCGTTTGCGCAGGCCCCCATACTCAGAACGTATCTCGGTTCAGGCATCTGATTATAGAGGCGGACAATGGTCGGAATCATCTTCTTGGTTACTGTTCCCGATACGATCATAAGATCTGCCTGCCGCGGTGTAGCTCGGAAAACCTCCATACCAAAGCGCGCAAGATCATATCGACTCGCCGCTGTACATATCATCTCGATAGCACAACATGCCAGACCAAAACCCAAGGGCCACAATGAGTTACGGCGTGACCAATTGTAGATCTTGTCTATGGTGGTGATGAAGATGTTTTCCGCAACCTCATCGGGAATGGGCACGTCCGAGGCAGGGCTATTTCCGTTTGTGCTCATCAGGAATTTAACTCCTCATACCAGGTGGACTGAATGTCCATTAATATCTGCTGGGTAGCTAACATGGAATCATCGTTAAATCCGGGTAATCGCTCGACCATATTAAACAGTTCAAATAGACCTATATCCTCTGGGTTGCGATTTGGGAAATGGTCCATCAGCGCGAGGGCGATTGCATACGCTGAGTCCCAATAGAGTTCCGGTTCCGTATCCTTCATTAACGAGTTTGTTATGATGGTCTAGATAGCAGGTTGCATCTGTGTGAAACGTACACCTTTTGCAGCTTACTAGCGGCGCCTATAATACATCATTGTCGGATCGTGGTCGAATGCAATAATGAAGATTTCACAATGAACCGTGCGCTGCCAGTTGACGATCTTTTATACGGACGAACAGTACTTTTACTATCACCATATCATGGGGGTAGCCACCAAGCCTGGGCTGAAGGATTTCGTAAGAATAGCCAACACAGGATCGATCTTCTTACCATGCCAGATAGGTTCTGGAAGTGGCGCATGCATGGTGGCGCCATAACGCTAGCCCGGATGTTTCTTGAGTCAAAACTACAACCGGATTGCCTGGTGGCCACTGATATGTTGGATTTAACAACTTTCTTAACTTTAACAAGAAAGAGAACCTCAAACATACCTGCGATCTTATACATGCACGAAAACCAGTTGACATATCCACTACCTGACAATGCAGCTAAAGGACCAATGCGTAGACAGAAGGGTGAACGAGATCTGCATTACGGGTTCATCAACTTGGTTTCCATGGTAGCGGCAGAGGAAATACTATTCAACTCGAATTATCACCGGCTTTCAATGTTGGGGGCGATTCCAGAATTCCTAAAACATTTTCCAGACTATAACGAGCTGGATGTCATCCATCGATTGGACGAGAAGAGCCGTGTGCTTCCAGTCGGCGTGGACCTTCAAAGACTGCGAAAAAGCAACGAACCAATCGAAAAGCATGAACCGCCCCTGATTATCTGGAATCACCGCTGGGAATATGATAAGGATCCTGCGAGATTCTTTGAGGCGCTTTACGGGCTACAGGAAAAAGGCATCCCTTTCCGCCTGGCTATTTGCGGCAAGAATTTCCGAAATCAACCGGCCGAGTTTGAGATCGCCATGGATAGGCTATCTTCTTGCATCATTCACTATGGATATGCAGAGGAGGATCTCTATAATCAACTCCTCTGGAAGGCCGATATTACACTATCCACGTCCCGGCATGAGTTCTTCGGTGTCAGCACGGTGGAAGCGATTTACTGTCAGACTTTTCCAATCCTCCCTTTTGAACTAAGTTATCCAGAGCTAATCCCGGCAGAATACCATCCGAAATGCCTCTATCGTGGTGAAAAGGAAATGACCTCCATGTTGACTTGGGCACTTCAACATGGAAGTGAGATCCGTGAAATTGCCGGTGAATTGTCGAAGGTTATGGCGCAATTTGATTGGGAAAACATGGCCTCGCGTTACGACAAAACGATTTCCTCTCATCTCCTAGCCCGTCAGATTGAGTAGATTCTCGTCGAACTATGACCTCATTTCAGTTTTTGGACCGCAGTCATAATCCGGGCTTTTCTAACGTCTACGGCGTGATATAATTTGAAGAACTCAATAAGTTAATGAGGCAACTAAATACTCTCGTGTAGAAAACAGGGCGACTCCTTTTTACTTCTGCCCTGGTTCCAGAATGATTAACCTCTCGTGCATCATCCCAGTGCTAATTGACCGCATAAAATGACGCATGCTGGAACCCTAGGAAATAGCTAATTCTAAACATGAACGCACTATATGAAAGAATACCAGCCAAGATAAATCGCCTCCCGGAAATTGCATACAACCTCTGGTGGAGTTGGCATCCCGAGGCGAGAAAATTATTCAAACGTTTGGACTTTCCCCTCTGGAAAAGTACTGAACACAATCCGGTCAGGTTGCTCCAAGAAATCAGTTTGGAAGATCTTGAGGCGGCGTCGAAAAGTACCCTGTTCATCAGGCATTACGATAAGGTGTTGATGGAGCTAGACCGCGAACTAACAGACGGGCACTCGTGGTTTAAGCAAGAACACGGCGAACTAGCTGATAAGACTGTTGCCTACTTTTCGGCCGAATTTGGCATTCACAATTCTTTGCCTATTTACTCGGGCGGTCTCGGTATCCTCTCCGGTGACCACGTCAAAGAAGCCAGTGACCTTGGTATCCCACTTGTTGGCATTGGTTTTATGTACCCGCAAGGTTATTTCCGCCAGCTGATCCCGTCTCATGGCTGGCAAGAAGCGGTTTACGAGCAGCTGGATATGGGCCAGGCACCGATAAGACCGGTGCTAGACGCGAACGGGAAGGAATTAACGGTCAGTGCCAGTTTGGGTGAGAGGAATGTTCACGCCAGGGTCTGGCATGCACAGGTCGGGCGAGTTCCTCTCTATTTATTGGACACCGATGTCGACGACAACGATCCCTGGGATAGGGAATTGTCGGCGCGATTGTATTCCGGAGACGTTGAACTACGCATTCGGCAGGAGATAATGCTCGGCATCGGAGGCGTTCGTGCGCTGCGAAAGCTTGGAATATTCCCGGATTTTTGGCACATTAACGAAGGACACTCGGCCTTTCTCGGTCTGGAGCGCATCAGAGAACTGGTCGCCGAAGGTAAAAGTTTTGAAGAAGCCGCGTCCGAATTTCGCAAACATTCACTCTTTACCACGCACACGCCTGTTCCTGCTGGGCACGACGCCTTCACATTTCACATGATTGAGAAGTATTTCGCCGGATACTGGGATGAGTTGGGCCTTAGCCGCGAGCAATTTTTCGATCTGGGCAAGCACGAAGAGGAATGGGGAACCAGCTTCAACATGACCGTCCTCGCCCTTAGACTTAATGGCAAAGCAAACGCTGTAAGCAATCTCCATGGCAAGATCTCCAGAGGCATGTGGCAAGAGGTTTGGCCAGGCAAATCAGTTGATGAAGTACCGATTACACATGTAACAAACGGCGTCCACTTGCCAACCTGGGCTCCTTCTGAGTTTCATGAGTTGCTTGCTAAGTACTTCGGCCCAGATTGGGTGGATAGACACGACGATCAATCTCTCTGGGGTCGATTGGCCGAGATTCCCGATAGAGAACTATGGGTTCACCACATCCTTCTTAAGCGAAAATTGTTCAGCTATTTGCGCGAGAGGGCAAGGCGTAGCTGGGTGGCTGGTCGGGCGGATCCGACACAGGTTTTGACCAATGGTACTTTGCTCGACCCGGAAGCATTAACAATTGGATTCGCCAGGCGATTTGCTACATATAAGAGGGCGACGCTCATTTTCCACGATCTCGATCGACTCCAACGCATTCTCTTAGACTATCATCGACCGGTCCAATTGATTTTCGCCGGCAAGGCGCACCCGGCCGATGATCCAGGGAAGATGCTAATTCAGAACGTATATAATCTCGCCAAGCACAACCAAATGGGAGGTCGAGTCGCGTTCATCGAGGATTATGACATGCACATGGCCCGGTACTTGGTACAGGGCGTAGATGTATGGCTGAATACGCCTCGAAGACCGCGCGAAGCAAGCGGCACAAGCGGTCAAAAAGCTGCTCTGAATGGGCTTCCGAATTTAAGTGTTCTGGATGGCTGGTGGGCTGAGGGTTACAACGGCGCTAACGGCTGGGCGATCGGTCAAGGCCGGGAGGATGACAATCAGGATCAGCAAGATGTCGACGATGCGATATCGCTCTACGAGTTACTCGAAGAGGAGATTGTTCCACTTTTTTATGAGCGCAATCAAGACGATATTCCCAGGGGCTGGGTTGAGATAATGCGCGAGTCCATCCGGTCAAATGCGCCACGATTCAGCTCGCGCCGCATGTTAAAAGAGTACGCGGCCATCTACACCGAGGCTATGAGCAACCATTGATTCGGTGAATAGGATGGATCTGCCATGGATCAGATGAAGAAATGGCTTCGGAGGCTGGCCTATTTTTCTATCGTGATTGTCTGGCTGGCTTTGATGAGCTTTCCACTGTTTGCCTTTTTCCTCGCGACTAGTGGCGAGATCATGATTGGGTCTTTACAGGAAAGCCACCTGCGCTTGTTTCTGATTAATTCAGACGAACACCAGGGGCTAGGGCTTGAGCGGAGTCGGCGTGTATCTGGTCAAGGCGACTGTTATCTTGTCGATGTAAAGTACCTGCTCTGGGAAGGAAAGGAGCCGGGCCAGAATATCGATTATTGCATCTGTAACGATTCTGACGCTGATTTTGCAGCTCAACCGATCTCTTGTCCAAACCTATCAACTCCTGAAGGAAGCAGCTTACCCTCTTCTTCAGACAGCATCATGTCAAAAGTTCGTGAGTATCTCTAGAGCCGTGGAAAAAGTAGCATGAGCAATATTGCGGTGAAGTGGTCTGGTGAAGGATCAAAGATGTTTGTTGGCCGGGATAGTTACGGCCACATCGTAGTGGCTGGCTCCTGGTCAGATAACGATCCAGATTTTCAGGAGTGGAAGGCGATTAAACCATCGGATTTGCTTCTTATCGGTCTTGCCTCCTGTACCGCCCACGACGTCGTCATGATTCTTGAGCGGCAGAAACAACATCTGACAGCGCTTCATATCGATGTTAAAGGCGACCAGTTACCGCAGCCGCCGCATGCCTTTACCGAAATCCATGTCTACTACACACTGAACGGCGTGAATCTTGACCGGAAAAAGGTCGCCAGAGCGATTACGCTATCTTTGGACCGATATTGTTCAGTAGCGGCGACGATAAAGGGTGTTGCTACAATATCACATGGTTTCGAACTAGTTGGATTAGAGGATGATACGACAGGGGATCAATCATCTTAGCTGCCAGACCCCGATCATAAAGGCAAAACATCAATCTTCTTCAGGGAGAAGACCTTCATCCGCGATGTGACTCACTCTCTCAATGTGGTACAATTCGCTGCGTAAACCACCATGGAAACGCCAGAATTGAGCCCTCCCTCAGAGGAATACCAACCAACATCGAAGCAACTTCGTCGCGGCGCGGCAATGAGGCGATTCAATCGCCTCTTCGTATACTTGCCGATCGCCATTGTTGCGGGCTTGGTTGTATTAACGATACTAATCCTGTCCATATACGTCTTGCGTTCGGATCCCGAGGATTACGTGATCGGCTTGTCAGCAATAGCCGATTCGGTGATCATAATCATATTGATTGGGCTCATGCTTCCCATTGGATTGTTTATAGCGTTAGTGGGCGCTGCATTCTTTGGTGGTAGAAAATCTGGTATGGCTCCGTTGCGTCAAACACAGCGATTATTCTGGAGGTTGGATGTGCTCGGAGCTCGAATCCAGCGCAGAGTATTCAGCACAGTGCCCAGGCTTGCCGATCCCTTCATCACTGTTCATGGGCGGTTTGCCTTCTGGCGCGTTTTTATTCGAAGTATAAAGAGAATGTCTAATCGGGGATAAATTATGCCTCAAGCAGAAAATAATTGGAAAGTAAAAGTGCTCGTCGCGAGCACGATTGTTGGTGCATTCGTTGGTTTGTCAACCGGGTTCTTACTCAGCCGGACAATTGAGGAAAGCGGACGTGAAAAACCTGATATCAAAACAATGGATGCCATAAAGGTGGCCATAGGAGTCATTGGCCTCATGAGGGGCATTGCCGCCCTTGGTTCGGGGAAATAGGAATTTGCCCTTATATGGGAACCTTGATTCTTGTGGATGATGACAGGTCCAATACATCTCTCATCAAGATGCTATTAGAATTGGATGGGTTTCAAGTAATCGCCTGCCCTGGAGAACGGCAAGCTCTTTCGGCATCCCGGAATGGAGTCGATGCATTCATCATCGACTGTAATTTGGCTCAAGGGGATGACGGAATAGCGTTGTTACGTGCTATCCGGGAAGGCCAGACACCCGCCGCGATTGACTGTCCGGTAATAATGACCTCAGGGGACGATAGGCGTTCAGGGGAAGCCGAACTTGCCGGAGCAACTAGATTTCTGTTGAAACCATTCTCCACCAGTTCGCTTTCAGAATTGCTTCGTTCTCTGCTAGCGTAACAGCATCAAGCATCATCATTTTATCATCCATCAGGAAATTCCGATCATTTTCATTGCAAGATCCCCATAGCAAGAACCACAGCGGTTAGAAGAATCTATACCTTATCGAGAGGAGAATATAAATTGGCACAGCGTGACAGACGCTATTCATCTAAGAGCACATCAGGCCGTCATTGGCGTCGTATTGATCTGCATCTTCATACCCCTGGCTCGAGCGACTATCAAGAACCGAATGTAGCTTACCTGGATATCTTACGGCAGGCCGAAGTACGGGGTCTAGATGCAATCGCATTCACCGATCATAATACCGTTGCTGGCTACGCGGCTATGCGACGTGAAGTAGAGGAACTAGAGCTGCTTGAGAGGCTTGGTCGATTGCAGGCCGACGAACGGAGACGTTTAGAGGCCTATAACAGGTTGTTCGAGAAGATATTAATTCTACCTGGTTTTGAATTCACTGCTTCATTCGGCTTTCATATTCTGGGAATTTTCCCATTGGAGACACCGGTCACCTTTCTGGATCACTTACTTCTGACCTTGGGCGTCCCTCTTTCCAAGCTGCAAGACGGGAGTTCAACTGTTGGGGCAACGAGTGACGTGCTTACTGCCTACAGAATGATTAACGACGGTGGAGGACTGGTTATCGCGGCCCACGCCAACTCCGGCAATGGAGTTGTTATGCGGGGACTCGATTTTGGGGGTCAGACGAGGATAGCCTACACACAAGATCCATATCTTCATTGTTTGGAAGTGACGGATCTGGAAAAACGAGGTCGCTATACAACCAGACGCTTTTTCGACGGGTCAAGACCTGAATACCCCAGGGCGATGCGTTGTATTCAGGGTTCGGACGCCCATCGCCTGGTCAGAGAATCGACAAATTCTAAGAACCTTGGTGTTGGGGATCGTGTAAGCGAGATCTTGTTGGAGGAAGTATCATTTAGCGCCCTGTCTGACGTGTTAAAAAGGAGTGATTTTTCGTTGACTCGTCCTTACCGGGGACCGGCGAAAGCGATGGACTTTGTACTGGTAGCCCGAGAGGAAGGTCCTTCTCTCGTTCAATCGTTTCACAAGAGCCTGGCCCAGCGAGGCGGCTTTCTCAATCGCATTTTGGAAGACATCTGTGCGATGGCAAACACCAACGGTGGCACTGTCTATGTAGGCATGTCTGCGGACCCCAAAGAGCCGATTGCTGGCGTCCGCGAACCGGGAAAAGCCATCGAAATGATCGAGTCAATAATTAGTAAGCGAGTAACACCTACTCCCGAGATAACAGTAGACAGATTAACTACCCAGGGGAAGACGGTAGTTAGAATAATTGTACGCCCTGGAAACGAGGTTCCGTACGCGATTGACGACAACCGTTTTTATATTCGATCGGAGGCGGAGACGACCGTGGCCGTCCGGGATGAAATTGTCCGTCTTGTTGAGCGGGCGCTTGGCGATGGCGTACCTGTTCGAGAGGAGATTTCCCAACCCAGAGAACCCGAACCGCAACCGGTCCCAGCGACAAAGGCGAAAATAAAGAAGACTCCCGCACGAACCCCGGTTGCGCCAAGCACCGGTGTCGAGATCGTGGCCAGCGAGGAAAGAGATGGGGTTCAATATCACACGCTGCGTGATCTCCGTAATGGGAACTTGATTAAAAACGTAACCCGAAAATCGGCGAGGAAACTATGGCATTACGCCATACTACAAGCTGAGAAAGGCCAACCCGAACAAGGCAAAATTGATTGGACAGGGAACATCGCCATTCTAGATAGACGAAGTCGAGACAACTATGTCTGGTATGATCTCGCTATGAAGGATGATCGCGGAATCCATATATATTATGGAGTTACCGACAGTGGGCTAAATGAAGAATGGCTAGGTTTGGTGAATTGATTCTGGCATCTGCTTTCTCGGCCCATATCTGATGAACATCGCAGTTCTGACAGTCAGCGATCGCTCTGCAGATGGATTGTACGAAGACCGCAGCGGCCCCTTGCTGGTAGACATTGTCCAGCAGAGAACAGGTTGGACGGTGATCGAAAAAGCCGTCGTCAGAGATGAGATTGATGAAATTAGTTTGCTTCTGGCCAGGTGGAGTGCCAAGAGGGTGAATTTAATACTGACCACTGGGGGAACTGGTTTTAGTCCAAGGGATGTGACTCCAGAGGCGACTCGGAAGGTCATTGATCGGGAAGCTCCCGGTATCGCCGAGGTGTTGCGTCACGAAAGCCTGAAGATAACACCCCATGCGATGTTATCTCGGGGCATCGCCGGCATCGCCGGTTCTACCCTTATTGTCAATCTTCCGGGAAATCCTAAGGCAGTTCGAGAGAACATGGAGGTCCTATTGCCTGTTTTGCCCCATGCTCTGGAGTTGCTAAGTGGCAAGGTTAGTGGGGATAGGGATCACTCCATCTAAGTATTATGGAGAGACCAGCAGCGATAATCCGCCTAAAGAAAGGCCGCGAAAAACCAGTTCTCAACCACCATCCTTGGATTTTCTCCGGTGCGATTGCTAAGGTCGAAGGAGAGACCCTTGATCCTGGCGACCTGGTCGATATCTATGCACACGACGGTAAGTGGTTGGCCGTTGGCTACTATAATCCCACATCGCAAATTGTAGTGCGAATCCTTTCCTGGATTCGCTCCGAAAAAATCGATCGCAAATTTTGGATGGATCGGATCAGTCGCGCTGTCGAGCTCCGTGCCGCGCTGGCGCTGGAACCGGAGACAAACGCTTTCCGGTTGGTCAACGCAGAATCCGATCTGCTACCCGGCTTAATCATCGATAAATACGGAGAGTTCCTTGTTCTCCAATGTTTAACCCTTGGTGTTGACAAGCGGCGCGAACTGATAGTTGAATCTCTAATTGAAGTGGTCAATCCTGGAGGAGTGCTGGAAAGATCAGACGCCCCGGTAAGAAAACGGGAAGGCTTAGGTCCTGTCACCGCTAATAGATATGGGAAAAATCCACCGGCTGAACACGTGATCCTCGAAAATGGCCGGAAATTCGGCGCTGATTTGTTCAGAGGTCACAAAACTGGATTGTACCTGGATCA
>PVMS01001236.1_pt1 | contig 11234 bp, 17 predicted proteins | sample 1853461 | NCBI WGS metagenome assembly PVMS01 (sample SAMN08582032, study PRJNA380276) | Marine sediment metagenome, whole genome shotgun sequencing project. | isolation source: ocean sediment barecode stripped | collected 2017
GAGCTCGTCAAGCTCGAGCTCGTAATAACATGTTGTAGTATGTAGTATAAAACCAGAAACATGTTATAGATTGTATGGAAATAAACAAAGAGAGAGCTATTACACTCTCTCTTACAGTCTACATAGTTTTTACATAGTATACATTATTTACTGTTTCACCATTAGAATTAACAAGATTTTCTTTACTTAACTCTAAGTCTTCTGATAATAAAGCAAAGTTACCTTGGTAAGTATTAAACCAACTGTCTTTACTCTTATCACCTGTCTTGATAGGGTTATCCATATCAATCTCAAAGTCCTGAATGAAAGTATCCCACCATGGATTATCAAATGAATAAGCATTATTGTTTTCATCTTTTGGATTGAATACACCATATTTTACAGATCTTCTGTCTGTACTTGCACTTGCAGATTGTGAACCAATTGATACTGATCTAGTTTTTTCTATTGGTGTATCAGTTGTGATAATAGAACGGAACTGTGATCCGTCTGAACGTTGTCCTTGATTTAAGGAATAAAAATATAACATAATTAATAAATTTTAATTGTTGTGGAAATATTACGGGGGGTAACCCAACCACAATTATAAGGTGGGGAGCAAAAGGGGAGGAGGTACATAGCACGCAAAATACACAACTTTGGTGGGGGGGAAGAAATTTTTTTAATCAGGTGGGGGGCATGTTAGTGCTAAATAATTTTTATGGGACTAGAAATTTTAGTATATTATTCTTATAGATGTAGTATAACTAAAAACAAAACTTATGTCACAATGGGAAAATGAACCTGAGCATGAAAACGGTTTAACGGAAATTGAACAAATGCAATTGGAGCAAGTACTTCTAGAGACAGCTTATAATAATTCTTATTTTGTTTTAACTAATCAAATTAGTTTTGATGACTTGTTAGAAAAGAAATTTGATAAAGGTCATGAGGCAGTAATGGCTTACGACCCAATAACTGGACCTACGCAAGAACAACTTGAGAATATGATCCATCACTACATAGGTTTTGAACAATATGAAAGATGTGCTAAACTGCAAAAGATAATGGATGAAGCGTATCCTCAAACTTCTAAAGCATAAATATCGTATCTGTTATAAAAAATAAAAAGAAATTATGGCGTTAAAGAAAAAAGCAACTAAGAAAAAAAGCACCGTAAATAGTTCAGGGAACTATACTAAACCTACTATGCGTAAAAGATTGTTTAATTCTATCAAAGCTGGGAGTAAAGGTGGGGCTCCTGGTCAGTGGTCTGCTCGTAAAGCTCAAATGCTTGCAAAAAGGTATAAAGCAAATGGAGGCGGATATAGAGGAAAAAAGAAATAACTAATGATAATAATTTGGCCTTCATGAAAAAAATAATAATATTCGTGCTGTTTACATTAGCAGCATGTGCAGCACCAAAAGAGTGTTGCTCACAAAATAAAGATATAGTATGCAATCAAAACAATTAAAGCAAATAGCTAAAGAATTAAAAAAAGCTTCAGCTATGCACAAAGCACAGGCACTTAAAATAGAAAAGCTTCTTAAGGCTATGCCTAAAAAGAAAAAGTAATGGCAAAGACTAAACAGCAGAAAAGTCTTACTAGATGGACTAAACAGAAGTGGAGAACGGCAAGCGGAAAGAAATCTTCTGAGACTGGTGAAGTATATGCTCCATCTAAGACTATTTCTAAGCTGAAGAGTACTAAGAAAGGTAAAAAGAAATTAGCTGCAGCAAACGCAAAGAAAAGAGCTGCTACAAGAAAAGGTAAACAACATGCTAGTCATGGTTTACATAAAGGTAAAAATAGATAATTATGGCTGCAAAAAAAGATAGTAGATTAGCAAAAGCAGGAGTGTCTGGTTATAATAAACCTAAAAGAACCCCTTCTCATCCAAAAAAATCACATGTAGTTGTAGCTAAGGTAGGAGATAAAGTAAAAACTATACGTTTTGGTCAACAAGGCGTAAAAACTGCAGGTAAACCTAAAGCAGGGGAATCTGCAAAACAAAAGGCAAGACGTAAGAGTTTTAAAGCTAGGCACGGAAAGAATATTGCCAAAGGCAAAATGAGTGCTGCATATTGGGCTGATAAAGTCAAATGGTAAAATAAATGTCTTAAACTTTTTTTATTTAAACTATTTATGTATGTTTGTAGTTTAACATAAAAAAATTATAATGGCAAAATTAAATCTTGATCCAAACAAGGATCCACAATTAAGCAAAGAAGAATTAGCAGCACGTAGAGAAGAAATTACAGCTTTCTATAAAGATAATATACCACACTTAACTGTACAAGCTGAGTATGAAGATCTATTAGCTACAATAGAAAAGGCAAGAGCTGAAAGAATGCAAGCACAAATGTATTTAGCACAAGCATATGCTGCTTCTAAAGAAGGTGATAACGCAAGCCCAGACTCTGAAGATGCTAAAGCATTTAAAGAAGCAATGGAAAAAGCTGCATCTAATATAGAATAGTATGAGACTTCTTAAGTTAGGTGATAAGAATTTAGAGGTAAAAAGGTTACAACTTAAACTTGGTTTACCACAAGATGGTCATTTTGGTCCACAAACAGAAAAGCACGTAATAAGATTCCAATTAAGCAATGGTATAACAGCTGATGGTATAGTTGGTTCTCAGACATGGACTTTATTAATTAATACACCATTTAGATTATCTGAAGAGATTGATGAAGATAATGATTTATCTAAACAACATTATACAACTAACTATAATCAAACTATACATAAATACTTTTTACCAAAAGGTGAATTTGTAGAAGGACCTATCAGAAATCATTATATATTCTTGCATCATACAGCAGGTAATTCAAATCCTTATGCGTGTATAGATATGTGGGGTAGAGATAAAAGAGGAAGAATTGCTACTGAATTTGTTTTAGGTGGTATAAATCATAGAAATGGTAATGATGAACATGATGGTGTTATGGTTCAAGCATTTGATACAGGCAATCAAGCTTATCATTTAGGAAGAACTGGATCTGGGTTTATGAATAAACATTCTGTAGGATTAGAAATATGCAACATGGGATATTTAGACAGTACTACTAAAAAAACTTATGTAAATAGTATATGTCAGAAAGATCAGATTACAGAATTGGATCAAATGTTTAAAGGTAAAATGCATTGGCATTCTTATTCTGATAAACAAATAAAAGAAACTGAAAAGTGGATTAGGTATGTAGGTGAGAGAGATCAAATAGATGTTAGATTAGGACTCAAACAATTTATACAAAAATATGGTGCTATAAAAGGTTTTGATTTTCAAGAGGATGCATACTATGGTAAAGTAGAAGGTTTATTAACACACACCAATGTAAGAAAAGATAAGTGGGATTGTTATCCCCATCCAGACTTTGTTGATATGATAATGAGTTTATAATATATGGCATTAGTAAATAAGATAGATTTAAAATTAAAAGTTAATTTAGATACATGTGTAATGTATCAAATAATGACTTATTGTTTTTTTAAAAAAATAGTTATAAGTAATTCTGATTTAAAATTTCTTATGCACCTCTCTAAGAATGATAATATAGAATTAACTAAGTTCTGTATTAAATTAGTAGATGGTAATATATTTAAAAGCCCACAATCTGCAAGAAATGCAATAACAAAAGCAGAGAAAAAAGGATTATTAAATAAAAGTGGAATTAATAAAAAAACTATTACTATAAATAAAGATATGAATATACAAAAGGAAGGTTTAGTATTGTTGGATTATAAAATACTTGGTAATGAATCCCAAGAAGCATAAAGAATTTAAAAAAAATATAGCTGAAGAGGTTGGGGTTCATCAATCAGTAGTAGATGATTTTATTGCTTTTTACTATGCTAAGCTTAGAAAGCATTTATCTAACTTAGAGTATCCTAGAATTCAAGTAGATGGTCTAGGTACATTTATACTAAGAAAGAGTAAGCTTGAAAAAGCAATAAAAAAGAATAAGAGTATGTTGGGTAATATAGCTAAAAGAACTTATAATGGTTTTGCTAAAAGTGAAGATATACAATTGAATATTGATAATATGGAAAAGGCTAGAGAACTAATAGAAAAAAACTTAATAGACAAAAAAATCTTTAAGAAAAATAAAAATGGAAGGATATAATATTAAAAATCTTTTAAGTATATTTAAGAATGTAGATAAAATTACAGAAGGTATAAAGAATAATATATTTAGAAAAGAACATATAGAAGCAGTTGCTACAGAAAGATATCAAACATGCATTGAATGTTCTTTGTTTGATGCATTTGGTGATAGTTGTGTTGCTCCAGGTACACAACCTTGTTGTTCAGATTGTGGGTGCAGTTTAGCATTTAAAATAAGATCATTATCTTCTGAATGTCCTAAAGGATATTGGAAAGCAATGGCTACTGAAAAACAAGAAGAAGAGGTTATGAGTCAAGTAATTAAAAATCAAGAAAATGAAAAACAATAATTTAACATTAATCAATAGCAACACTAGTATAGCAGGTAATACAGAAGTTGTATGGTGTACTACTGATACATATAATTTAAAAACAGAATATAATGGCAATACTATTTAAAGAAGAAGGTCATATCTATGAAAGCACAGATAATGATAAAATATCTTGGGTAAGTGTTACTGGATTAGTAAGTAAGTTTAAACCTAAGTTTGATAGAGAAGGTCAAGCTGCAAAATCTGCAAAAAATAAAAGATCAAAATGGTATGGTATGACTGCAAAAGAAATTATAGCAGCATGGGATGGTGAAACAGAAAGAGCAATAAAGTTAGGAAACTTTTATCATAATCAAAGAGAGAATGATATGCTTGATTTTAAAACTATTCAGAGAGAAGGAACAGAAGTACCAATTATAAAACCTTTAGTTAATGAAGAAGGGGTTAAGATATCTCCTAATCAGAAACTTAAAGAAGGTGTATATCCAGAACATTTAGTATTTCTTAAGTCAGTAGGCATATGTGGACAAGCAGATTTAGTTGAAGTAGTAAATGGACATATAAATATTACTGATTATAAAACCAATAAAGAAATAAAGGATAAAGGATTTACAAATTGGGAAGGTATTACTAATAAAATGTTTAGGCCTGTAAATCATTTAGATGATTGTAATCTTAATCATTATAATTTACAACTCAGTATTTATGCGTATATTATTAAAAAGCATAACCCTAAACTAAAAATAGGTAAATTAGTAATACAACATGTAAAGTTTAAACAAGTAGGAGAAGATTCAAATGGTTATCCAATTAATGAACATGTTAATGGTGAGCCAGTTTTAGAAAATATAAAAATATATGAACTACCATATCTAAGAGATGAAGTAAACTCACTAATGATGTGGATAAAAGATAACCAATGAAATTAAAAGAATTTACAGCAGCAGTACCAATACAATCACGTACATCAAGAATACCAACTGACTTTGCTTTCTTTGAAACATTGGTAACTATTGATTTAGAAGATATAGCATACTTTAAACAATACTTTCATTTAGGAAGAGAAGCTTTTCAGAATGACTATACAGAAGTACTAATGAAAGGTGCTGAAAAACCTATTGTATTAAGAATAGGATATGAAGAATTTAAAAATAACATATCATGATAGTAAAATTATTTGATATACAAAATCAAACTTTAGTTGTAACAGAACATTGTTATGCTCTTCCATTTCTTAAAAAGATTATGGATGAATATCCTGATACGCATATGCAAGTATATCAATATATATTTTACATGACATGTCCTGATCCTGATCTTAATCCATTTTTCAATTTACCTGAACATCAAAAAGAAGATATTATTATTGAAGAAATAAAATTAGAAGAGTCACCAGAAGATGGAACAATAAGGTATGGTTATGATATGTGTAAGAAACTATATGAAACACCTACATATAGGGCTTATGTGGGTATTAAGGCTATGTTAGATAGATTAGGTAAGTATATGGAGGTAACCCCTATAGAACATGGTAGAGACGGTAATATGAACTCTATGATAAATGCAGCTGCTAAGTTTGAACAAATAAGACAATCATATAAAGGTGCATTTTTAGATATGAAACAAGAACAAGAAAGCTCTGTGCGTGGTGGTGCAGGATTAGCTTATGACCAACTATAAATAAAATTATTAAATATGAGTATGACAGTTATACCGGTAGGTAAAAAATTACTATTAAAAAAATGGAAGGTAGAAACAAAAACAGCTTCTGGAATTATTATTCCTGAGATAGCTCAGAAGAAAGAGTTTAAAGGTACTGTAGTAGGTAAAGGAAAAGATGTACATGAAATTGAAGTAGGAGATATAGTACAATATGCAGAACACGCTATGCCAACACCAATGATGCACCAAAATGTAGAACATCTTCTTGTCCAAGAAGGTGATGTGTTTGCCATAGTAAGATATGATGAGTAGAATCATACCTACATATGATAATAATAAATGGACAACTACTGAATTTAAAAATGATTTAGAACTTAGAGAATTTATTGAGTCAATTTTTAGTGAGCCAGGTGAATATGGTTTTACTGAGATGGCTTATAAATTTAATGAGGAAGCTAAAAGATTTACAGCAGAAGGTGTTTATTGTTCTAGCCCTTTTAGATCTAAAGATTTTACAGCATACTGGGATGATCAAAAGAATAAATGTAGGAATGGTGTTATATACAAAGATAAAGATAAGACTTGGTATATAACTAGAGATTATTATATGTGGTTAAACTTTTTACCAATATTTGATAAAGAGGAAAAACATTATGGATTTGCTAAGGTTAGAGATGCACAATATCACATGGCATTATATGAATGGTTAGCAGAGTTAAATAATCAACACGCTGCTATACTTAAAAAACGTCAGATAGCTTCATCATACTTTCATATGGGTAAGATAATAAATACCTATTGGTTTGAAGAAGGTAGTACTTGTAAGATTGGTGCTTCACTAAAAGACTTTATTAATGATAAAGGTTCCTGGAAGTTTTTAGAAGAATATAAAATATTTCTAAATGAACATACTGCTTGGTATAGACCAAGTAATCCAGAAAAGGTTTTATTGTGGCAACAACAAATTGAAGTTAAGGTTGGTAATAGAAAAACAGCAAGAGGACTTAAATCAAAGATACAAGGTGGTTCTTTTGAAAAGAATGCAACTACAGGGGTAGGGGGTCCATGTACATACTTCTTTCATGAGGAGGCTGGAATTGCACCAAAGATGTCTGAGACTTATGAATACTTGCGTCCTGCTATGTCATCTGGTATGATGACTACGGGTATGTTTATAGCTGCAGGATCTGTGGGTGATTTAGATCAATGTAATCCTTTGAAAGAAATGATAATGAATCCTGATGCTAATGATATATATGCAGTAGAAACAAACCTAATAGATGCTGATGGAACAATAGGTATGGCAGGTTTATTTATTCCAGAACAATGGTCTATGCCTCCCTACATTGATGACTATGGTAATTCACAAATAGAAGAAGCAATAGAAGCAATACAATTAGAAAGAGAAAGATGGAAAAATGAATTAAATGGTGAACAATTTCAATTAAGAATATCTCAGAAACCATTAAACATTTCTGAGGCATTTGCGTATAGAAAAGCTTCAATATTTCCACAAGGTGTATTATCTAAACAACTTAAGAAAATTGAAGAAAAAGAATACCCATATGAATTAATTGATTTAACAAGAGAGCAAGAAGGAATAGTAGCTAAGAGATCTAACAAATTACCTATATCTAGATTTCCTGTTGATAGAAAACAACATGATAAGACTGGTGTAATAGTAGTATGGGAAAGACCAACATCTGCACGTCCAGACTTTGGACAGTACTATGCATCTATTGACCCTGTGTCAGAAGGTAAAACTACAACTTCAGATTCATTGTGTAGTATATTTGTATATAAAAATGCTGTAGAAGTAATTAGAGAAACAGTAGCAGGAGATACAGAACAGTTTATAGAGAAAGATAAAATAGTAGCTGCATGGTGTGGTAGATTTGATGATATAAATAAAACACATGAAAGATTAGAATTGCTTGTAGAATGGTATAATGCATGGACAATTGTAGAGAATAATATATCATTATTTATTCAACATATGATAGCAAGAAGAAAACAAAGATACTTGGTACCTAAACAACAAATACTATTTTTAAAAGATCTTGGTTCTAATAAATCAGTATATCAAGAATACGGTTGGAAAAATACTGGGACATTATTTAAAAGCCATTTAATATCATATGCTATAGAATTTATAAGAGAAGTAATTGATGAAGATTTAGATGATAGTGGTAATGTAATTACACAAACATTAGGTGTAGAAAGAATACCTGATCAAATGCTATTAAAAGAAATGTTAGCGTATTATCCTGGACTTAACGTAGATAGACTAGTAGCTTTTGGTGCATTGATTGCATTTGTAAAAATACAACAATCTAACAGAGGATACTCTAAAAGACGTGAATCAGAGGATAAATCCTTGGTAAACTCAGAAAATTTGTATAAATTAAAGTATAGCCCGTTTAAGAATATTGGTAGGGGTAGAGGTAGTTCAAGTAGTAAGATCAAAAGATCTGGATTTAAAAATTATAAATAGTAAATATGAGAGTATTAAATGCAATGCAATTAAAGAATGGTGCTAAGGCAGAAAGTGGACCTACATTTTCTAGTCTAACACAACCAACTCAATTTTTACCATTTTCTAAAAAGACAGATGATTGGGCTGCTTGGAATCTTGATTGGTTAGAATTACAAGGTATTGAATTTTTACGTTTAAATGCAAGAAGACTTTTAAAGAATTATAAACTTGCTAAAGGTATTATTGATAAAACAGATTACATTGTAGAACCAGACAATGATTATAAAGACATGATGGATGTTCTTACTAAAGAGAATGACTCTGCATTAGAATTAAAGTTTTATCCTATTGTACCAAATGTTATAAATGTATTAACAGGTGAGTTTGCTAAAAGATATTCTAAGGTTCAGTTTAGAGCAGTTGATGATGCATCTTATAATGAGATGCTAGAACAAAAAAGAATGCAAGTAGAGCAATCTTTGTTAGCTGATGCTGAGAGACAGCTTACTATGAAGATGCTTGATATGGGTATGAATCCTGGATCAGAAGAAGGATTAAAACAACTATCACCAGAAAATTTAAAAACTTTACCAGAAATAGAAGACTTCTTTAGTAAGTCATATAGAAGTATGGTTGAAGAATGGGCATCACATCAACTTGCAGTAGATGAAGAAAGATTTCATATGCAAGAACTAGAAGAAAGAGGATTTAGAGATATGCTTATAGCAGATAGAGAATTCTGGCATTTCCGTATGCTAGAAGATGACTATGATGTAGAGCTATGGAATCCTGTATTAACCTTCTATCAAAAGTCTCCAGATCAAAGATATATAGCAGATTCAAACTATGTAGGTAAAGTAGATCTTATGACTGTATCTGATGTAGTTGATAGATATGGATATTTAATGGATAAGAAACAACTTGAATCTTTACAAAAAATATATCCAGCAAGATCAGCACAATATCAAGTTAATGGTTATCAAAATGATGGTGCATATTATGATGCTACTAGATCACATGCATGGAATACCCAAATGCCTGGTTTAGCATATAGACAATACACAAGTAATTATTGGAATGATCCATCAGCAGGTGGAGATATCCTAAGTGAAATACTAGATCAGAGTGAAGACATGACACCTTTAGATGAAGGTAATTTAATGAGAGTTTCAACTATATATTGGAAGACTCAACGTATGTTAGGTCATTTAACTAAAATAGAAAATGATGGTGAAGTAACACAAGAAGTAGTTGATGAAACATTTAAGATTACTGAGAAAGCAGTATATGACACTTCTATTTTTAAGAATAAGACAAAGGAAAATTTATTACAAGGTGAGCATATAGATTGGATATGGATTAATGAAGTATGGGGTGGTGTTAAAGTTGGTCCAAATTTACCAGCCATGTGGAGATCTACAATGGGTGACAACATTAATCCAATATATATAGGAATAAATAGAACTAAACCTGGTAGGTTACCTTTTCAGTTTAAAGGTAATAATACACTATATGGGTGTAAACTTCCTGTAGAAGGGAGAGTATTCTCAGATAGAAATACCAGATCAACTTCATTAGTAGATTTAATGAAGGCATATCAAGTTGGGTACAATATGGTTAATAACCAGATTGCAGACATTCTAATAGATGAATTAGGAACAGTAATCATGTTTGATCAAAATGCTTTGCCACGTCACTCAATGGGAGAAGACTGGGGTAAAAATAATTATGCAAAAGCATGGGTAGCAATGAAAGATTTTCAAATGCTTCCTTTAGATACTTCAATTACTAATACTGAGAATGCCACCAACTTTAATCATTATCAGACTTTAAATATGGAGCAAACTAGCAGATTGATGTCAAGAATTCAATTAGCTAATTATTTTAAACAACAATGCTTTGATGCAATAGGTATTAACCCACAACGTTTAGGAGGAGCTGTATCAGCACAAACTGCAACAGGGGTAGTACAGGCTATGCAACAATCATATGCTCAAACAGAGATGTATTTTGTACAGCATTCAGATCAACTTATGCCAAGAGTACATCAAATGAGAACTGACTTAGCACAATATTACTGTAGTAATAATCCAAGTGTTAGGTTATCTTATATATCTACAGAAGCACAAAAGGTTAATTTTACTATTAATGGAACAGATTTATTAATGAGAGACTTTAATATATTTGCTACTACTAAAACTAATCACAGAGCTATCTTAGAGAACTTAAAACAAATGGCTTTAACTAATAATACTACTGGAGCAAGTATCTATGAATTAGGTAATATTGTTAAAGCAGACTCAATTGCAGAAGTAACTGACATACTAAAAGACTCTGAAGTTAGACAACAACAACAACGTCAACAAGAAATGCAACAGCAACAGCAAATGCAACAACAAGCACTTGAAGCAAAAGCTCAGGAAGAACAACAAAAGCTACAAGTAGAGATTTCTGAAAATGATAAAGATAGACAAAATGATATTACTTTAGCTGAAATAAGATCAGCTGGTTTTGGATCTGCAGTTGATATAAATCAAAATCAACAATCTGATTATCAAGATGCTATGAAAGATATTAGAGAAACTACACAGTATAGAGAACAAATGAATCTTAAACGTGAAGAATCAAATTCTAAACAAATGATGGAAAGTAGTAGATTAGATGTTGAAAGAGA
>PVMS01031692.1_pt1 | contig 11234 bp, 12 predicted proteins | sample 1853461 | NCBI WGS metagenome assembly PVMS01 (sample SAMN08582032, study PRJNA380276) | Marine sediment metagenome, whole genome shotgun sequencing project. | isolation source: ocean sediment barecode stripped | collected 2017
GGCGCGTGTTATAAAAGCACTATTGCTGCTGGTTATGCTTGCGGGTATAGCTTGGCTGGTTTGGAAAAAAACAGTCGAGCAGCCTGTCGATGTCGTTGTCGTTGAAGTTGATCGCGGGCAGGTTGAAGCGACTGTCGCCAATACGCGAGCGGGAACAGTAGAAGCCTGCCGACGTGCACATCTGTCGTCTTCTCTGGGTGGACAGATTGAAACACTGCCGCATCGTGAGGGCGAAAGAGTTACCAAAGGCACTGTCCTGATGACCTTATGGAACGAAGACGTACAAGCAGACATCGTACTGGCCGCCGAGCAACTCGTAGCCAGTCAGGCTGAAAAATTGGCGGTTTGCCAGGCGGCGGCAGAAGCTGCGCGCCATGCGAAACGCGTCGAGCAACTGGCCCGGACGAGTAACATTTCAGATGCTGCAGCCGATGAGGCGCGAGCAAAGCGCCAGATCAGCAAGGCTCGATGCGAAGCGGCCGAGGGCCAGGTGCAGGTTTCGAGAGCGCGGTTGAATCTGGCCGAGACACGACTAAAAAAAACCTTCTTGTTTGCGCCGTTTGAGGGCATTATCGCCAAAATTAATGGTGAACTGAATGAATATGTAACGCCCTCTCCACCGGGCATTTTAACGCCGCCTGTAATTGATCTGATCGAACCGGGGTGCTTTAAAATGAGCGCCCCCATAGACGAGGTTGACGCCCCCAGAATTCGCGTTGGCCTGCCCGCTCGAATCACCCTTGATGCCTGGCGTGACCGTGAATTTGTGGGCAGGGTCCAGCGTATTGGCGACTATATTATTGATGTTGAAAAACAGGCAAGGACGGTGGAAGTAGAACTGGGGTTTGAAAATCCGCTGGATCTCGCTGATCTTCGCGTAGGGTACAGCGCTGATGTGGATATTATCATTGAAAGCAAGACAGGCGCGTTACGCATTCCAAGTGAAACCCTACTGGACGCGAATCATGTATTGCGCTTTGATCCGTCAGATCAGCGATTGCATCGACAGGAAATTGAAAAGGGACTCGGTAACTGGACCTATACCGAAGTGCTAAGCGGGCTTGCTCCTGGCGATTTAGTCGTTACGACCTTAGGTGCAGAGGGGGTAGAAGACGGCGTTTTGGCTACCACCTCGATGCAAACCCCCTGAATACGTGATATTGCTGGACAAAATCTGTCGCGATTTTGTCGTCGGCGATGAGGCCGTTCATGCCTTAAATCGGGTTGATCTTGATATTACCGAAGGGGACTACATTTCAGTGATGGGTACTTCAGGGTCTGGAAAATCTACCTTATTGAATATACTGGGCTTGCTTGATGCGCCAGATAGCGGACACTACAGGTTTCAAGGTAAGGAATTAACTACTCTAAATGAGGAGGCTGGTGCCAGGTTTCGTCGCGACAATATTGGCTTTATTTTTCAGTCTTTTCATCTTATACCGCGTCTTACCGCGTTGGAAAATGTGGCGATGCCGATGATGCTGATGGGTGTGCCTCCAGGTGATAGAAAGCAGCGCGCTGTGGATATACTTGTTCAGCTGGGGCTTGAAGACCGGGCACATCATCGCCCGGACCAACTTTCCGGCGGGCAACAGCAGCGCGTAGCCATTGCGCGTGCCGCGGTTCTTAGTCCAACCTTGCTGCTCGCAGACGAGCCCACGGGCAATCTGGATACAGCGTCGGGCGAAGAGGTGATGAAAGTACTCGAGAAATTAAATGGCGGTGGCATGACGCTGATAATGGTGACCCACGATAGCCGCTTAGGCAAGCGCGCAAATCGTCGCCTGTTCATGGAAGATGGCCGTATCACCCGGGATCAATAGGAGGAGAAAACCGAATGACCTTTGGAGATAATGCGCGCTTCAATATCCAGGCATTGCTCGCCTACCCGGTGCGTACCGCGTTGATACTGTTGGCAATCGCGATTGGAGTGACAGCCGTCGTACTGCTGACGTCCCTGGGTGAAGGCGCAAGGATTTATGTATCTTCACAGTTTAAGTCACTGGGCACTAATTTGTTAATCGTGATCCCGGGAAAAACCGAGACTACGGGAGGCGTTCCCCCGCTTACCGGGGCGACTCCCAGGGACTTAACACTGGAAGACGCAATTTCGGTTGGACGCCATCCGCTCGTAGCCCAGGCGGCACCCGTGGTATTTGGTAATGCGCAGATTTCTTTCGGGGCGCTTTCACGGGAAATTTCGCTATTGGGCTCGACGCCCGCCCTGCTCAAGGTGCTAAATCTTCAGCTGGCAGCTGGTCAGGTATGGTCAAACGAAGACCCCCGCCTTAGCACCCCTGTTTGCTTGATTGGGAATGAATTAAAGCTGGAATTATTCGGTAATCGAAGTGCACTCGGGGCCAAAATTCGTATTGGTGATGCGCGTTTTAGGGTGCTGGGAGTGCTCAAGGACAAAGGCCAGACTATCGGCATGAATTTTAATGACATGCTCATCATGCCGGTGAGTAACGCCAAAGCCCTGTTGAATGCACCTTCACTGTATCGAATCATGGTCTCCAGCCAACGACATAGTAATATTGACGCAACGCAAGAGATAATCAGGGAAATTATTCGAAAGCGCCACAATAACGAAGAGGACATTACGGTGCTTACGCAGGATTCTTTACTTGGCACTTTTGACGAAATATTGCGGGCGTTAACCTACGTGATAGCAGGCATTGCCGCGGTCAGTCTGATTGTTGCCGGTATCCTCATCATGAATGTTATGCTGGTATCGGTGAATCAGCGTAAATCTGAAATAGGCTTGCTCAAGGCGCTTGGTGCATCGACGGGCAAAGTTACGCAGTTATTTCTAGGGGAGGCGTTGCTGCTTTCTATTGCAGGGGGTGTATCGGGTGCGGTCCTGTCATGGCTGTGCCTGACGGTATTACAGATAGTGCTACCTAAATTTCCTGTCCAGACGCCACTTTGGGTTTGGGCCGGAGTGGTGTGTGTCACGCTCGTTTCGGGCTTACTGTTTGGAGCTATCCCCGCTCGCCAGGCGGCTCGATTACCCCCCGTCGAAGCGCTGGCCTGAAATGCACCAGCGATGAAATTTTTCGACTACTTACAACTTGTCATTAGTAGTATTCACTTCGGGCGATTACGAAGTGTTCTTACAGGCCTGGGAATTACGGTCGGCATTACTGCAGTGGTGCTGCTTACCGCGATGGGCAGGGGGCTGGAGCAATATGTGCTGGCGCAGTTTACCCAGTTCGGTACGCATGTGATTGCGGTTATACCGGGGGCAAATATTACTATGGGAATCTCTGGTGCAGCGATTAATTCTACCCGGCCTCTGTCGATCGAGGATGCCGGTGCGCTGGAGAGAATCCCGGGTATCAGTACGTCGATGCCGCTGGTTTCGGGTAATTCACCCGTAGAAGCAGGCAATCGCTCGCGCTGGGTCAATGTAATCGGGGTGAATCATCACGCCCCTCAAACCTGGCAAATGAAACCCGTTTTGGGGCAGTTTTTGCCTGAGGAAATCTCAGATTCTGCGCGAAACCTGGCCGTAATTGGCCCGACAGTTCGCAATGAGTTATTCGCGAATGAAAATCCTCTCGGGCAACGCATTCGTATTGGTCAGGATCGCTTTCGCGTGATCGGGGTGATGGAGTCGAAAGGTCAGATACTCGGCTTTGATCTGGATGACACAGTTTACATCCCTGTTACGCGCGCATTAAGCCTGTTTAACCGTAGTGGTGTTATGGAAATCGACCTGCTTTATGCCCCCGGCCAGGATGAGGCCGTACTTTCAGAGCGCATCAAACAGATTCTCATAGAGCGCCATGGCTTTGAGGATTTCACGATTATTACGCAAAATGATATGCTCGGCGTGCTGGGTTCAGTGTTGGGTGTGTTGACGGCGGTCGTCGCGGGGCTGGGCGGTATTTCGCTGTTGGTGGGGGCAGTGGGAATATTAACCATTATGAGTATTACGGTGCGTGAACGGACACAGGAAATCGGTTTGTTGCGTGCGCTTGGCGCTTCGCGCCGTCAAATCAGTACCTTGTTCTTATTCGAGGCCGCATTGTTATCCGGGGTTGGGGGTGTAGCAGGATTATTGTTGGGTATCTTAATCGCCGGCATGGTGATGCTGTTTGTGCCGGCACTACCCGTGAGCATTGACTGGTACTATGTGTTGCTTGCAGAATGTATCGCAATCGGCACGGGATTATTTGCCGGGCTGATGCCGGCCCGCCAGGCCGCGCGCTTGCTGCCGATTGATGCGCTTCGCTACGAGTGAGAGCCCCTAAAACAGGATGAACCTCTTACCGTAATTCCAATCTAAGATGCTAAGATAACAGCAGGAAGTAAACACCTTGAGGCTTGAGAATAAAACTGTGTCTGATTTCGGGAATACATCCAGTATTGCAAGTATTCCGGCGCTGACCTGTCTTTCGGGAACGCATAGAGGGAAAATTTTCCGACTTGAGGACGAGCAAACCTATCATTTAAAGCTGGACCCGGTGCAGGGTGCGGTGCTTAGCGAAGCAAGGGACGAGGCTGATACGCGCGAAGTGTTAGCGATTTTTCATCCCGCTGAAGGCGGCTTTGAGCTTGAAAGCAAGCGCGAAGCGGCTATACGCCTCAATGGCGCGCTGGTATTGAATGCGGTGTTGAGTCGCGGGGACATGATCGAAATTGAGGATCCTCCCTTATTGCTAAAATATGGTTACGCGCCCGAGAACGGTAAAAACAAGGCGGAACTCGGTGGTTTGTTTACTGATTGCATTAATCGCACCCGATTTGAAGCGGGTAGCTGGGCGGGATTTGCGGCAAAGTTGCCGGTCAATATGGTCACCGATATCACAGTTCGAAGCGGTCTGATTTTCCGGTTGTTTGTGATTGTAATTCTCGCTGTTCTGGCGAGCCAGGCAATGATGCAATGGAACGCAAGCCGAATTATGCAGCAACAAATGGAGGCTGAACTTGAGGAATTAACCATCGCTACCGACTGGGTAAAACGACAACAGGCAGAGTTTATTTCACGTAACGAACTGAATGATCTCAGTCAGTTAATCAGCTCAGGTTTATCGGATGCCCGGCAGCGGGTCACGGCACTAGAGATAAAATCCGGTGCAGCGAAGCGTGTGGTTTCCGAGGCCTCGCGCGCAGTCATTTTTCTACAGGGCGCCTGGGTCTATCAGGAGCGCACCTCCGGGCGAAAGATGCGCTATGTGGTTTCGGAACAAGGCGGGCCGGTTTTAACTCTGGATGGAAAGCCTGTGATGTCCTTTGATGGAGAAGGCCCGATTGCTTCCAATCAGTTTAGCGGCACAGCATTTGTTATCAGCTCAAGCGGACGGCTGATGACCAATCGGCATGTAGCACGCCCCTGGGGTAATGATCCGGCACTGAAGGTAATGGAGAACAATAGCATTGAACCCGTATTTGAAAAGTTTATCGGTTATTTGCCAGGCATTGCTGAGCCATTTGATGTATCGCTTGAGATATTAAGCAGCGAAGCTGACCTGGCGTTGTTGCGTTGTTCCGGGATAACCGGGGAGATTCCACACATTCCCATCGCGGAGAACCAGCCCGGTCCGGGAGACGAAGTTTTTGTATTGGGGTATCCAACTGGTTTACGGGCGCTGGTAGCGAGAAGCAGTCAGAACTTTATTGACCGGATCACGTCTGAAAAACTGGATTTCTGGTCGATAGCCAGTGCACTGGCTGAACAGAATCTTATGCATCCACTCGCCAGCCGGGGTATCGTCGGGCAGGTGAGTGTCGACGCCATTGCGTATGATGCAGACACCACCAAGGGGGGTTCCGGCGGGCCGGTATTGAATACTGCGGGTGAGCTGGTTGCGGTGAATGCGGCTATTTTGCCGGAGTATGGCGGTTCGAATCTAGGGGTTCCGTTGAAGGAGGTCATCAATCTCCTGTCCAGCCTGCCACCTGAATAATATTAAGAACAGAAGCAGGCTAAATAAAGTCTTATGGTTTTTTAAATTTCGACAAATTTGGGCCTTCAGTTAGATTTGCTTAATCGCTGAATTAGGTTGCTCAGTGGCAACTAGGAATTTGGTTAAAGGATCATTCCTTTATACTTTCGATGTGTTCATTGCTTAAATTATATTGAGAAACCAGGAATTGAAAAACCACACGAATGACTTAGGTCAACCTATCGGATTTCCTATTGCTAACTGGAAAGCTTCTGTCCGGCCTCCACGCAGTCTTAAAGTAGGCCGTTTGTGCCGTATTGAGCCCCTCGATCCGGATTTTCATGCGAAAGCCTTATATACGTCATTCTCTAAAGATACAGACGATCGTAATTGGACTTATCTTCCTTATGGTCCATTTGACAATTTTAGAAGTTTTAATGCATGGTTAAAAGTAGCGAGCAAAGGCGATGATCCTATGTTCCATGCCATAATAATTTATCAACGGAAGAGGCGGTTGGGCTCGCCAGTTATTTAAGAATCAACCCTGCTTATGGTGTGATAGAGGTCGATCATATTCATTTATCACCGCTACTCCAACGCACGAGCCTCGCGACGGAATCAATGTTTCTTATGATGAGCCGGGTATTTGATGAGCTAGGGTATCGTCGTTACGAATGGAAGTGCGATGCGTTGAATGAGGCGTCCCGAAAAGCGGCACTAAGGTTAGGATTCAGCTTTGAGGGCATATTCCGGCAGGCAACAATGTATAAAGGCAGGAATCGTGATACGGCCTGGTATGCGATGATTGATAAAGATTGGCCGAGTATACGATTAGCCTATGAATCCTGGCTGGACCCCGAAAACTTTGATTCTAACGGCAAGCAGAAGAAGTCTCTGAGTGACCTTATGGCGCACTAGTTTAAAGTGGCATGTTTATCGGGCAAACGGTGGCTGATTTAACTGGAATCCAAGGCCCCGGCTTAGGGTTGAATATGATGATTTGTGAGCAGAAACTAGAACCCAATTTGGAAATGGTTATTTCAAGCTTAAGTTTTTACAAATAAGAATTGCGTTACAATAGTTGCCCGTTTGATAGCGACAGGAAGGTTACAGCGATCGGTTTAAATTGATCCTGATATATTCATCCATCGCTCAGTTAATCTCTATACAATCGCTGCTCCATTTTTGGCTTAAGCAATGAACTCCACGTCTTCAAATCACGCCACGTCAGACAATGCCCTGATTACTATCGAGAATATCGATTTCGGGTTTGATCGGCGTTTAATTTTCGAGGGCCTGTCTCTAACTATCCCACGTGGAAAAGTGACCGCAATCATGGGGCCTAGTGGTTGTGGAAAGTCAACCCTGCTTAGTCTGATAGGTGGTCGCTTGCGGCCCAGGCGTGGCAGCATTGAGTTCGAAGGTAGGCGTGTGGATAAAGCCCGCGGTAGAAAACTATATGCTCTGCGCCGTGAAATGGGGATGTTGTTTCAAAACAGCGCCTTGTTAACGGATTTGAGTACCTTCGAAAACATTGCATTTCCTCTGCGTGAGCAAACTTCACTGCCGGAAGAGATCATTCGATTGATCGTTATGATGAAGCTGGAACTGGTTGGCCTGAGAGGGGCGCACACATTGCAACCGTCTGAGCTGTCAGGCGGCATGGCACGCCGCGTAGCACTTGCGCGCGCGATTACGCTGGATCCTAAGTTGGTGATGTACGATGAGCCTTTTGTAGGTCTCGATCCGATTTCTATGGGCGTAATTGTCAAGTTGATTCGTGAGCTCAACGATGCATTGAACCTGACTTCCGTGGTGGTTACGCACGATGTCCAGGAGGGGCTGAGCATTGCGGATTATGTGTACATTCTGGGAGACAAAAATGTACTCGGGCACGGCACGGCATCGCAAATATTGCAAAGTGATGATCCGATGGTGAAACAGTTTATTCAAGGTTTGCCGGACGGCCCCGTAGCGTATCAATATCCTGCAGGTGCTTATACTGGAGATTTGCGACATGATTAGGTCGGTCAGCGAACTGGGCGCGCGAACCCTGAACATGATTCGCTGGTTAGGCCAGGGTGCTTTGTTCCTGCCGCCAAGTATTCTCGGCATGATTGCGGTATTGCGACGCCCCAGGCTCATTGTTCAACAATTGTATTCGGTCGGCGTATTGTCGATGGTGATTATTGTAATTGCAGGGTTTTTTGTCGGAATGGTGCTTGGCTTGCAGGGATACATCCAGCTGTCAACTATCAAAGCTGAGTCAAGTCTCGGGCTGGGGGTGGCGTTGACACTGACCCGCGAACTCGGCCCGGTGGTGACAGCCCTGCTGTTCGCAGGGCGCGCCGGATCGGCTCTGACAGCTGAAATTGGCCTGATGCGGGCGACAGAGCAAATCGCCGCGATGGAAATGATGGCGGTCAACCCGTATGAAAGAGTGATTGGCCCGAGATTTTGGGCGGGCATTATTTCCATGCCCTTGTTGGCAGCCATGTTCAGTGTGGTGGGTATCTATGGTAGCTGGTTGGTCGGAGTGGTGCAGTTTGGCATTGACCACGGTATTTTCTGGTCTACTATGCAGGCCGGTGTCGAGTTTCAGGAAGACATTGTAAACGGCGTAGTTAAAAGTGTTATTTTTGGGGCCGTGGTTACCGGTATTGCACTATTTGAAGGATTTTTTGCCAAACCCACTTCAGAAGGTGTCAGCCGTGCAACCACGCGCACGGTTGTAAACTCTTCACTTAGTATTCTGGCGCTTGATTATTTACTGACCTCCCTTATGTTTGGTGGTCTTGATTAGTGGTCATAGCACTATTTAATTGTTTGTTATAACGGAGAACGCTATGTTTTCAAAAACCCTGGAATTTATCGTTGGCTTGTTTGTCCTGCTAGGGCTTGCCGCGCTAGCGGTATTGGCTGTTCAAGTTGGCAGCGCCTCCTTTGGTCATACGGAATCTTATGATTTGACGGCTAACTTTGAAAATATTGGCGGCCTTAACGTCAAGGCGCCGGTCGCAATTGGCGGGGTTCGGATCGGGCGGGTTACCGCAATCGATCTTGATACTGAACTGTATAGCGCCCGGGTCACCATGGCGATAGAAGATACGTACAATGAGTTACCGATTGATACTTCCGCAGCGATTTTGACTTCAGGGCTGCTGGGTGCTCAATTTGTCGGGCTTGATCCCGGGGGCGACTTCGAATTTCTTGCCGACGGCGATGAAATCGAATTGACTCAATCGACCATTCAACTGGAAAACCTGATCGGCAGGTTTATGTTCAGCGGGCCGGAGGGTGAGCCAGAATAAAGTGTTCATTAATCAAAATTCAAAATAAGGCTATGAAAATAATACTATTACGCTCATTGTTGCTCACGTTTAGCTTGCTTGCGTCGAATCCGGGGCTTGCACAAAGTGATCCGCAGCAGACGTTGCAAACATCTATAGATAACCTGATTAAAGAATTTACTACGCACCGCACGAAGTTCGAAGAGAACAAAAGTGAGTTATATGCGTTTGCAGAACGCACGATTGACGATAGCTGGGATTTTGGCAAAATGGCACAGTTGGTGCTGGGCAAGAACTGGCGGCGAATCAGTGATGATCAAAAGCAGCGGTTTACACAGGCGTTTAAAAATCTGTTAGTCCGTACTTATGCCACCACTATGTTTAAATACACCGGGAAAGAAGCTATCGCGCTAGAGGCGCCTATTTATAAGGGCACGGGCAATAAACGCGCGGTTATTAAGGCGAGCGGTTCACTTGGTGATGGCTCCGAACCCATTCCACTGGCATTTTCAATGTTTCTGGATAAAGATGGTACGTGGCGAATTTACAATATTTCTGCAGCCGGGATCTCGCTGGTGACAACCTATCGCAGCTCGTATGGTCAGATTATTGCAGCCAAAGGCATTGACTCCCTGATCGATTCGATCAATGCCAAGACCAGGGGCTAGCTCATTGATGTCATCCTCCTCGTCACGCGTGGACAAAACCAAAGAAGGCCTGGCCTTTTTTGGTGTCATAGATCATCAGAGCGTACCGGGTTTGATTAAAGAAATGCCGGACGCAAGTGAATCTGTGCAAGCTGAAAAGGTGTTGGACTTAAGCGCAGTGAGTAAAATTGATAGCGCCGGTGTGGCTTTTTTGATTCACTGGGGGAACCGTAACCTGGAGCCAGGCCAGAAAATAACTTTGCGCGGTGCCAGTCTACAGCTTAGGCAACTCATAGATATTATGCGCTTGAGATCCATCTTTGAGCTGCTGGCCTAGCCTGCTCCTTGATGCACTGTGATTGATCTGCACACCCACTCAACGGCTTCTGACGGCACTCTATCACCCACACATTTGGTGCAACAAGCGGCCGCGGCGGGGGTCAAAACTCTGGCCTTAACCGATCATGATTGTATTGCGGGCATATTCGAAGCACAGCGGGCCGCAAAGCAAAACGACATAAAGCTGGTACCGGGCGTTGAGCTATCTGTTATGTGGTCCAATCGAACATTGCACCTGGTCGGTTTGAACATTGACGTAAATCATCGCACTCTCGGAGAGGCTCTGGATGAGGCACTTGATTTTCGCCAATGGCGCGCGGCAGAAATTGCTCGAAAACTCGAGCAACATGGAGTTGAAAATGCACTTGAAGGCGCACGCGCCGTTGCCAGGACCGACCTGATTGGTCGTTCGCATTTTGCCCATTTCCTGGTTGAGCAAGGGCACGCAAAAGATATTCGTCAGGTCTTCAAGCGTTTCATGGTCAAGGGTAAACCGGGCCATGTTGGCGGTCAATGGATGTCAATCAAGCGGGGAATTGATATCGTTCATCAGGCCGGGGGGGTCGCGGTTCTCGCGCATCCGGCACGTTATAAATTAAGCCGTACAAAACTGCGAGGTTTGTTTAAGGCACTGAAGGTTCTGGGCGTTGATGGAATTGAGGTGGTGTCCGGTAGTCACAGCAAGGATGAAAATCAGGCGATGGCACTACACGCACTGGATTTTGAGCTCGCGGCATCTCAGGGATCCGACTACCATGGCCCGGAAAAGCCCTGGGTGAAACTGGGACGATTACCGCCGATGCACTATCGCTGCACCCCGATCTGGGAAGCCGGATTGGATCTCACCCGTTACGCATAGATCGGTGCAAGCAGGCTTACACTAGAGTAAACCTGCAAATATTTCGATTCCCCTTAGTGAACGAAATTCTCATGACTCTATCAGCTATTGGAATTGCCAATTATCAAGATGTCAGCCCACAATGGAATAATAAGAAATAAAGGGGCATGGTTAGAATCAGCACTACCTTGGTAGTACAAAAAAGCGAGCATTAGCAACCTAGCAC
>PVMS01104875.1_pt1 | contig 11233 bp, 8 predicted proteins | sample 1853461 | NCBI WGS metagenome assembly PVMS01 (sample SAMN08582032, study PRJNA380276) | Marine sediment metagenome, whole genome shotgun sequencing project. | isolation source: ocean sediment barecode stripped | collected 2017
GATATCTCCGGCGCCGACCAAGATCGCCTCGTTGCCATGTTTAAGGCGATTGGCAATCCCGTTCGATTTAAGATCATGAAATTCCTGGTTACCCATCCCGGCTGCATAACCGGCGATATAGTCAATCACCTGCCCATTGCCCAGGCCACAGTGTCCCAACACCTCAAGGTACTGCGCCATGCCGGTTGGATTGAAGGTACCGTCAGCGGGCCAGCTACAAGTTATTGTCTGCACGAGGAAAATATCGCCTGGTTCAGAGAAGAAGTGGGTACGATTTTTTGAGGCCCTTTTTTTATCAATATTCATCGTAATATTACGATATAATAGGAGAAGTAATGCCTGATCACATTGTTGCCATCGCCGAGTTTGTCCTGGACTCATTCCTCCACATTTGGCCATATTTGTTGATAACCATCCCCATTGCCGTCGCTATCAATATGTCGGGCGCTGCTAAATATGTAAATCGCGCTCTGACAGCCAAACCGGTTATCGCCATCATTCTGGCGACGGCCGTCGGAGCCTTTAGCCCATTTTGTTCTTGTGGTGTGATTCCTGTCATAGCAGCGCTGTTAATCAGTGGCGTTCCTTTAGCGCCAGTCATGTCTTTCTGGATTGCCTCACCGTCTATGGATCCCGAGATATTTTTTCTAAGTGTAACCACCTTGGGGTGGCAGCTAGCCGTCTGGCGATTGATGGGCACTCTGGTGCTTAGTTTAAGTGCGGGCTTTTTGACCTTACTCATCACTCGAAAAGGTTTGCTGGGCGACGCCTTCATTCGCAAGGCCTATTCCACCAACGCCCGAAGTACGCGCCAATTAATTCAAGGCGGTTGGCATTATGCGGAAGAAAAAATCATTGTTGCGAAACAATGGCTGTTCCCAACCCCGGGCCCGGCGCTAGCCTGCTGTGTTCCTGACTCGGGGCTAATTATGCCTGTATACGTTAATGTTTCGACTAGCCAGAATTCGGCCGAAGCTTGCAGCATCAGCGGCGGCGAAAAAGGCGCCTGCCAAGTAGAAGCGCCGTCTTTCCGGCACAAACTTTGGCAAGAAACGTGGTCGGCCACGACGATGGTAGTCAAATTCATGCTGCTCGCCTTTGTTTTGGAGGCCATCATCATACTTTTCATACCTTCGGAGTGGATAATCAATCTGTTAGGACGGCAAAATCCCTGGTCTGTCTTGGCTGCGGCTTTGCTGGGCGTACCAATATATACTAGCAATCTAACTGCTATGCCGCTGGTTGGTGGCCTGCTGAATCAAGGTATGCATCCGGCGGCCGCGCTCGCCTTTCTTATTGCCGGTCCGACGACGACGTTGCCGGCGATGGCCGCAGTATGGGGACTGGTAACGCGGCGCGTTTTTCTTCTCTACGCCCTACTATCGCTAGTCGGGGCGATCACCATCGGTTACTTCTATGCTCTGGTGCTGAATTTCGGCTAACTGCGTTAGGATCCTCCACGTGATATGACCGTCTTGGTGAATAGATTCTGAAATCCTGGTATAAACGATAGACAACGTAAACTCAGCGGTTGAAATCTACAGCAACTTGAAAGCTGTCGGGTGGCGACTTCACTTCTATTGGAAGTAATTTACTTGAGGCAACCGCGTTGTTCAGCGTTGACTAGTCGTTAGCGAAGCCAGAAGGTGGTGCGATGAATCAAGAATTGGAACAGAGCAGGTCCTATGCCACGACGGTGCGACTTTGGCCAGAAGTGACCAGCATGAGCGAAGAACGCCGGCAAAGGGCTTTGGAAATTGTTATTCAATTTCTTTATTTGTTGCCGTTTGCCATTGTAGGTCTCCTTTGGCTTCTTATTCGCACGGACTTCCAATTTCTTGCGGATCGAATTGATGCCTTGGCCGTGCTTTTTCTGGTCATGACTTTGCTTTTGGCCCAGCCTTTTACGATGCGCCTTCGTCTAGATCAGGAAGGAGACGAATTGCACATCGTTAGCTCGCTGGCCCCGCTGGTAATGTGGTCAACGCTGTTCATCTCCGGGGCTGCTGGATTGTGGGCCTTGGTGCTGGCGGCGGCTGTCGTTGCCTTGTGGCGCGGCCGCCAGTTGGCCAGCTATGGACAAAATCCGGTATGGGCGCCTCTTTCTTTTTTTGTGGAACAGACAGGCATCTATGTCTTTTCTACTATTGTCGCCGCAACTATCTACCTCTCCTTAGGCGGCCAATTTCCCGTAGTCGGCGCCACCTTTGAAGATTGGCTTCCCGCTTTCGCGGCCATCATTATTGGCGCACTCTTGGCGGGTATTCTTGTGCTACCTCCAGCCATCCAAATGAATAGCCTATCCGGCACCCCCAATACGATCGGCACCTTGTTGCGTATTTATCTCAGTGCCATTGGCCTGCCACTTCTCATGAGCCCATTTGCGATCATCATCGCCCTTTTCAATGCAGAGGGTAGAACCTTGGCCCTAGTTTTCATCGTATTTGGTATTTATCTGGTGAATCGGCTGGCCCACCACATGAGCCTAGCCGAGGCACGCAGTCGCCAGCAAGTTCGCGAACTAGATCATTTAGAGAACCTGGCCAAACAGATCATTGAATCTCCGGCCGATGCCTCCACACTTGAGGAGCTGATAGCCGCGACGATACCAGAACTTTTCCCCACTGATCGGGTAACTGTTCGGCTTTTCGAATCGAGTAGTCCAAGACCGTGGCCACCCTTGGAGCTAAGGTTTCCGGAGACATCAACGGATGTGTCCGACGAAGATTGGGATTCGATGTGCCAGTCAGAAGGGCAACGTTTACAGATACCGAATGTCACTTTAACCGGTGAAAAGCGTAGTTTCGGGGACGCGCTCCTGAGCAAAATCATGGTAGAAGAACCAGATGGCGATGAGGAGGCAGTCGAATGTGTTGGGGGGGTCTATTTGCTCCGGCACAAATCGGAAGGCCATTCGCGCGATTCGTTAGGTGCCGTCGAATCTTTGGCTTCACAGATCGGCACTGCCTTGAATCGGGCTCAAGCTCACGCCGAAGCGCTGGCCTTTCAGAAGACTCAGAAGGAACTCGAGTTCGCCGGCCGCATCCAGACTAGCTTCCTCCCGAAAGAAATTCCTGTAGCCGAAAAATGGCAGATTTCGGTCAAGCTGGATTCGGCTCGCCAGACTTCGGGAGATTTTTACGACTTCATCCCCCTCAGAGATGGATTGGTGGGCATTGTGGTTGCTGATGTGTCTGATAAGGGAACGGGAGCGGCGCTATACATGGCGCTCAGTCGAACGTTGCTGCGCACGTTTGCCATGGAAGAAGGCTTGCGTCCCGAAGCGGCCTTTGCTCGGGCCAACGATCGCATTCGGGCGGATGCTGAGTCCGACCAGTTTGTCACGTTGATCTATGGCATCTTGGATACGAAGACCGGCTGGCTGACCTATGCAAACGCCGGGCACAATCCTGGATATCTCCTGCGTGCCGGAGAAGATGGTTCTTTTGACACTTTGAGCAAGACAGGTATCCCGCTGGGTATGTTTGAAGAAATGGAATGGCAGCAGGCTAAGATACAAATTAATCCTGGCGATGTGTTGCTGCTTTATACGGACGGTGTTACCGAAGCCCAGAATGTGCTCGACGAGGAGTACGGCGACGATAGATTGTTGGAAATCGGAAGAGCAAACATGAATCAGCCAGCAGAGGAGATCAAGGAAGCTATCATGAATTCCATTTTCGACTTCGTCGACGAGGCTCCCCAGTTTGATGACATCACCCTGCTCGTTGTGGCCAGGGATTCAGAGTCTTAATCTGTACTTGGTTGCCAAGCGCAGGACAGTTTCATCATCTTAGTTGTCCGCTTAATCGCGAGCGTAATTGGCCCGTAGTTCTGCTGCTGCGCCCGGCAACAGAATCTATTACAATATAGATTGTGACCAGAACGCTGATCATTCTCAGCCTTGGCCTTGTTATGCTGCTCGTGGCTTGCGTTACGGATGATTCTCAAGCGACCGTTGCCAAGCCAGCGGCTTCTCCCGAGCTAGCGACTTCTGCTAGCACGTTTGCCACTGCGTCGGCACAGGAAACAACTGAAGTACCTTCCTCAATGGTCCCAGAAGATCCCTTTTCTCTTCAGCGTGAAGTGATGGTCGAAAAGGGAATCATCGGCTTGGGCATAACTGACGAAGCAGTCATAGACGTTATGAGGAAAGTGCCGCGCCATGAATTTGTTCCCGAGGAAGTCCAGGCGCTAGCCTATGAAAACCATCCACTGCCCATTGGGTATGGCCAAACTATCTCTCAGCCCTACATTGTGGCCTTGATGACCGAGGCGCTTGGTCTAACCAAGGATGATATCGTTCTGGAAGTAGGCACGGGTTCGGGTTATCAGGCAGCTGTTTTAGGTGAATTGGTCGAGCAAGTGTACACAGTGGAGATTATCGGGTCCCTGGCGGAACGTGCAGGCACTACTTTCAGTAAGCTTGGATATGACCATATTACCGTGCATCACACCGACGGTTATTTCGGCCTGGAAGAGCAGGCGCCTTTCGATGCCATCATCGTTACCGCAGCGCCCGACCATATACCCCAACCATTGGTCCAACAGTTGAAAATCGGGGGGAAAATGGTGATCCCGGTTGGACCTGTGGGTGGCTTTCAAACTTTGTGGATGGTTACCCGAGTAAGTGAAAGCGAAGTGCGCTCCGAGAATTTGGGCGGTGTTCGTTTTGTACCCTTGACTCGCGAGGAGCGCTAATCTGGGCTTGAGAAGTACTGTTGGTTTTTCCACAGTCTGCTGAAGGCAACGAGCGCCCCGGTATAGGCAACTGCCCCAAGCCAAAAAACGATCGAAAAGCCCCAGGATAAGGCGACCATAACAGCCAGCACCGAGCTCACTACCGAAAAGCTGCCGTTGATGGCCCAAGCCCAGGGCACAAGACCAGGATCACTCCGTTCTACCAATTGCAGCCCGCCAGAGAATGGCAATCCCATCAAATAGCCTAACGGGGCGATAGCCAGGATAGCCAGGAGAATCCGTATCCAAGCCGGCTGGCCTAAAGACACGGCCGTGACACCCTCTAAGAACAAAGGGTATAAGGCGATCAGAATGATCAACATGCCCAGTCCCAGTGGCAGAGACCAGCGCAGGACAGTCAGGCTACCTAATCCTGAAAACAATAAGATGGCGAATAGTACGATTGCTAGAGCGATCACAGGTTGGTCGAGTAGGAGGATAAAATGTTGCGCCAGGGGCACTTCGACAAATAAGAAGGCCAGTCCCAGGCAAGCAAAATAGACGAAAACGCGCATACGTCCTAGGGGCGGCATGGTAGCCTTCTTGGTTATGGACTTAACTTTAGGGCGCAGGAGGAGAGGACCCAAGATCAGCACAAATGCGGCCAGGGTCACCAAAATCAACAAGGCCACCAACACAAAATAGCCACTGCCGCCAAATGGCTGCCAGGTCAGGCCCAGCGTAGCAATGATTTCGGGTGCCTGGCGCCACTTAAAATAATGAAAGAAAAAGGGTCGGTTATCAGTCGGCGGCCGGATGTTAAAGCGATAATCACTGTAAACTGTTTCTGGATCCGCCAATATTTGCTCAAATAATTCATGATAGATCGGTTCGGCCAGCAAATTGTATTGATTGAGATCGTCGGTTCGCATACCTGGAAAGTAAACGGCGTCGAAACCTCGCCGGCGAAGGAAATCTCGAACAGTCGAAATTTCCTGGTTGGTAATCGGCTGCTTTCCTACCAGGAAGGTCATAGTACGTAGTGTTCGAAAGGCGATCAAGTGCTCCGCCGGATCTACTCCTTGGGCCTCTAACGCTGTGGCAAGAGTGGCGAAGGTACGAAGGCTCTCACTTGGCGGGGTCTGTAACCAGCGGGTCATAACGAGTAGGCCATCTTCGTTAAGCACTTCAAGATAGTCGCCAAAGGCTTCCACAGTATAAACATAGTTTTCGGTCAGGCTATAGGCACCCGAGCTGACCGGGCGGTGTGGATCGGTTAGGGCGACAATGGCGATATCATAACCCGGCGATGCCTGATTAGATGATTCATCAGCCTTGACAAAGACCCTGCCCGACTGGTCTACAACTTCTACCTGGGGATGGCTATACAATCCTCCGGCAAGGGTGGCATAGTCATCAGCAAGCAGCTTGTTTACCAGACTATTCCCCTCTACCGCTGTCACACTGCGAGCGCCTCCGGCCAAGGCAAAAAGAACATCCACACCGGTGCCTGACTCTATAACCAACGTGTGTGCTCCAGGTCGCAAACGAAGGGCCAGACCATTTGGTAGATAGTCAGCCAAGTTCTTCGCTTGTTTCGAGTCTGGGGCCATCTTTGTTATCGGCATCAGGTTATCTCCATCCAGCATAAGACCTGCTTGGGTAGGCAAGCCATTTGGCGCTTGCAAACTGAGGCCGGGCATGATGTGAATGGTGCTGCTCTCGACAATGTCGATCCGGGCTGTAGCGTCCCAGGTGGTGAGAACATGCCTGGCGTCATAGGCCTGTGTCAATATGGATAGTGTCTTGTAGGGTGATAACTGCTGAGCTAAAAATACGGGTGGTCGCAAAAGGACGACAAGACTGACCAATAACAAAACGAGAGCAAGTATCCTAATAGCTTGTTGACCAAATCTGGGCTGTTGGTTGTCAGTGACGGGCCAAGCAAAACCCAAGCTAGAAAGGGCACCAATTATCGCGGCGATGATTACGGCCCCTTCACCCCCGAAAGCATCAAGGATTAACAGACTGGCCAGGCTACCAAGGGCAGAACCAATAAGATTTGCGCCGTATACTTGGTGCGAACCAGGTTTCGGTCGCGAATTGACAAGTTCGTTCCGTCCCGATTCCATCAGTTCGCCACCAATAATTAGACCGGAAAATAGAAAGGGAACCGCGGCGACTAAGAAGTAACCGGCCAGGTACCAGATTTGGCGACCATCCCATGCTATACTGAAAGAATCAAAGGGTAGATAGTTGATAACCAGATAGGCGCCAATGGTGGTGATAGCAAAGAGCAAACTCATGAGAGCCGGCGGGTAGCGGCGGCCGCGTACACTCAAAATAGATCCACTTGCGCCTGCCCCTAGAAGGGCCAGACTAATTGCCATGAAGGCAAAATGATAGAATTGTTGTACCGCAAACAGCCGAAGCAGGGCTAGCTCAAATAAAATAGTAGCCGAAGAGATAAGGACAAGTGTCAGGTAATAAAACATCTCTGCCACCAAAACCGATAAGGCCCCCTGGACAATGTCTTATCCATAAGGGTAGTATAAGACATTTCCCATTCGGCTGGTGTTCCGCACCGAACTTGACGATAGTACGTATGGTATTATAGAGGTCAAAGCAGATGCTGACGTCTCCGAGCAGTATGCTCTGATAATCGGGCAGGTCAGTTTGACAAGATCCTATTGACTGAAGTAGCCAAGCAAGGCAGAATCGTTTGCTAGAGAAGTGAAAGCGGAATTTAAAGACTTTTGATACTCGATGCAGCCGAGGCTGTTTGGCAGTACAAGTGATTTTCGGCAGCTGTGACAGTGACAAATGACATCTAACAGTGTAAGCTATTGCATCGTACACTTACAACAAAGAGGATAGTCCGTGGCACATTGGGTGATCACTGCCTGTCCTGAATGGTCAATTATCCCAGCGGATGCTGCTTACCAACCCTGCCGATAGGGTTGGGACTATGTCACCCTCATTTAATGACAGACCAGATACAAACCTGACACTGCTTATTAATTTTGTCTGAGGCAAGTAGACTCATCTGATCACGCTTGACAGACACTGGGAACACCTTTTCTCAAAATCACTGGTCAATTTAACCTGTTTTCTGAAACATCTCTGCGGGCAAGGAGTGTGAACCATGCTAGACAGACCGGTTTACGTCACCCCTAATGGCAAAGTTGAACTCAAGCAAGAACTTGATGAGTTGCAAAACGTTGAAAGGCAACGCATCATCGATCTTCTCCACGAAGTCAAAAGTGGGGCTGATTGGATGGAAAACACGGAGCAGATGTTGTTTGAGGATGAGCTTGCCTTCGTGGATCGCCGCATCCAAGATCTGGAAGATATGTTGGCCAATTCTAAGATTATCGAACCTGATCACGATCACAGTATTGTTAATATCGGCGATACGGTCATCATCCAAGAAGAAGAGGGAGACTTGGAAACTTACCGGATTGTCGGCGTGGCCGAAGCCGACCCGAGTAAGGGGTTGATCTCCAATGAGTCACCGGTAGGCCAAGCGCTACTGAAACATAAGGTTGGCGAAGAAGTGACCGTCAAAGCGCCAGTTGGGGAAATGAGTTTCCGCATCGTCGCCGTCGAGTGATGCCTGTGTCAAGCAGACGGGAGTTGAGAACATTCCCGAAGTCAGGATTTCTCTTTAGCGAAATGTCTGCCTACAGATTGAACGGGCGAGTTCTCTAGAAGTTTAAATTGTCCGGTTTTTGGGGAGCATTGCCTCTAGGCGGACTTAGTCAATTATTGTTTAGGCCTCTTTTCGCCTGTGGGCAAATTGCTTGCGGAATTTGGCCAGCTTGGGAGCAACAACTACCTGACAGTATGGCTGCTGGCTATTGTATTTAAAATATTCCTGATGATAGTCCTCTGCCTGGTAAAATGTGTCCAAGGGAACGACTTCCGTCACGATTGGATCAGGCCAAATGTGGGACTCGTTTAGGTCAGCGATCAGGGCTTGGGCGATTTCTTCCTGGCGGGCACTGTGATAAATGATGGCTGAGCGATATTGACTCCCCACATCGGCGCCTTGACGATTCAGGGTTGTCGGATCGTGAATGCTGAAGAAGATACTGAGGATTTCTTTGGACGAGATAATCTCAGGATCAAAAGTCACCTGGACAACTTCAGCGTGACCGGTTGTTTCGTTGCATACCTGTTCGTATGAGGGACTGGGTACACTACCTCCAGCATATCCAGACACGACCTGGGTCACACCCTGTAATTCGGCAAATACCGCTTCCAGGCACCAGAAACATCCTCCACCTAAAGTTATGATTTCGTTGCTGTTTTCCATTTGTTGTTCTGATCCTCAAGGATTCTAAGCAAAGCGGAAATTTCTAAATGCTTCGGCCACCTACAATGATAAGATGATCTTTACCCATGATGCAACTCTAACGATAAGATGTTATCACTCCCTTAATTGAAGCGGTTTGTTTCTTTGCAGACTGTTAGCCAGCTAACCTCGTTTAGCTCGCTGACCTCGTCTAGCTCGCTGATCTTGCGGCCAATATTTCTTCAGCCGCTGCGAGTTGCCGGATCATTGCGCCGGGAGCCGTTCCTCCTGGCTCGCTGCGACTGTTTAAAGACGTGGTCACGCTAAACATATCGCCAACATCTCTTTCAAAATAATCGCTGATCGACTTTAAGTCAGCCAGTGAAAGCTCGGCCAAGGTTTGGTCTTGTTCTTCACCAAGCTGTACCACCTGGCCAACCAATTCGTGAGCCTGGCGAAACGGCAGGCCTTTTTTAACCAAATAGTCCGCCAGATCCGTAGCCAGAAGCCCTGTATCCAGTTGGGCGGCCATTCGCTGCGGCCGTAACCGCAAGGTCTGGATGACGCCGGCCATGACCGGCAGTGTTAGATTCAGCGTATCGAAAGCGTCAAAAACCGGTTCCTTGTCTTCTTGCAAATCCTTATCGTAAGTGGATGGCAGACCTTTTAGTGTGGCCAGCAAGCCGGTTAGATTTCCGAGGAGTCGGCCGGCCTTGCCTCGTGTAAGTTCCAGTGTGTCAGGATTCTTTTTCTGGGGCATCAGGCTCGAACCAGTGCTGTAGGCATCGTCCAGGCTAACGAAACCAAATTCACTACTACTAAAGATGATCAACTGCTCTGATAGTCGGCTGAGATGCAAACCGAGCATAGTGGCAGCATAAAGAAAATCGGCGGCAAAATCCCGATCGGAAACGGCATCGAGGCTGTTCTGGCTGAGGACTTTGAAACCTAGCTCTTTGGCTAGAGCGTGGCGATCGACCGGGTAAGCTGTTCCGGCCAAGGCAGCTGAACCAAGAGGTAACACGGCAGCCGACTCCTGGGCGTGGGCTAGTCGCTGGTTGTCGCGCTCCAAAGGCCAAAAATGTGATAGCGTCCAATGTCCCCAGGTCACCGGTTGAGCATGCTGTAAATGAGTATAGCCTGGCATAGGCAGATTCAAGTCAGCTTTAGCCCTGTCGTGGAGGGCTTTTTGTAGGCCTGTTACCTGAATCATTAGCTGATTGACCGCGCCTATTGTCCACAGGCGAAAATCAGTGGCGACTTGGTCATTTCGGGAGCGACCAGTGTGCAGTTTACCACCGACAGGACCAACGATCTCGGTGAGGCGTCGCTCGACCAAGGAATGAATATCCTCGTCGGCTGAATTGATTTTTATATTATCTTGCTGAAACTCGGTCCGGACCTGCTCAAGGCCGGCAATAATCGTCTTTGCTTCTTGGGGAGTTAATATGTTTGCTCTAACCAAACCTTGGGTCCATACAATGCTGGCGGTGATATCTTCGTCATATAGACGGATATCAAAAGGCAGACTTGCATTGAACTGTTGAACCAGTGAATCAGTTTGTTTGCTAAAACGACCGCCCCAAAGCTTCATCTTTTTCGTCTTCCTTCTACTACTAGGTGCGATAGTCGGCGTTTATTGAGATGTAGTCATGAGTTAGATCACCGGTCCACATGATTGCTTCAGCTTCACCCAAACCTATTTCCAGGTAAATGTCAATCTCAGCTCGGGAAAAAATCTCGGCCGCCTCACTTTCATTGTAAAGAGTTGGCGATCCATTGGCTACAAGATCCAGAGGTGCCTGGCCGGGATTTTTTATCCTGAGATTCACCTGGCTTTGGTCAAATGGAACCCCTGCCCTACCGGCTGCTGCCAGAATGCGACCCCAATTGGGATCGCTACCAGCAAGAGCTGTTTTCACCAAGGGTGATGTGGCGATCGTTTGAGCCACGGCCTTCGCCTGGTCAGATGTGGAAGTTCCGGCCACACGTATTGACACGAACTTTGTTACGCCTTCGCCATCGCGCACAATCATTTTGGCTAGTTCGGTGCATAAATATTCTAGGCCCTCGGCAAAATGAGCCAAGGACTCGTCCTCTTGCAAGGCAACGCCAGATGCCCCATTGGCCAGTAGTAATACCGTGTCGTTGGTGCTCGTGTCGCCATCCACGCTTATGCAATTGAAACTGCGATCGACCGCTCTCTGCAACAAATCCTGTCATTATTTCCCCAGGAACCTTACAGGATTTGTTGCA
>PVMS01163712.1_pt1 | contig 11231 bp, 6 predicted proteins | sample 1853461 | NCBI WGS metagenome assembly PVMS01 (sample SAMN08582032, study PRJNA380276) | Marine sediment metagenome, whole genome shotgun sequencing project. | isolation source: ocean sediment barecode stripped | collected 2017
CGTCACGTCCCATCTTCCCGGTTGCTACAGCTGCAGGGATGCCGAGATCGTGAGGGCGGCGTGGAGGGATAGAGTGTAGGTCTCGGTGGTCGCCGTCTCAGTAAGTAGACTACGAGACGACGATGGCGATGGCGTCGGTGTCCTGGTCTCCTTCTTGGTCTCCTTCTTGGTCTCCTTCTTGGCCTCCTTCTCCCCGCCGTCGTCAGGCGCAGTATCCGGGACCTCGTCACGTCCCATCTTCCCGGTGTCGATTATCGCGTGGTGCACCCGGTGTTGCGGGTGAGTCGCGACGGCCGTGGGCGCATTAAGGATATCCTTAACGAGTCGAGCGGAATTAACGAGTCATTCATTCGCTTCAATATCGACAAGGAAACCGATGAGCATGTCCTGAAAATTCTCGAGCACGAAATTCACAAAGTCCTGGGCGATGTTCGTGCCGCCGTCACCGACTGGGCCAAACTGAAGGGCAAAATGGCGGAAGCCATTACTTCACTTCATAACGGCCCGACCGGCAACGACGTGGCACTGACCAAAGAGACCGAGGATCTCCTTAAATGGATGGCCGACGATCATTTCACTTTTTTGGGATTCCGCGAATACAAGCTGCAAGAACGCAGTGAGAAAATGTATCTGCGACCGGTCAAGGGCTCTGGACTTGGCATACTTCGCTCGGACGACAGGGGCGGCCGAACGGTCGAACTCAGCACGGAAATGCGACGTTATACGCGCTCCAAAGACTGGCTGATCATTACCAAGGCCAATTCCAGGGCCACCGTACACCGCCACAGCTATCTGGACTATGTCGGCATCAAGAAGTATGACGACGCTGGCAATGCCGTTGGCGAACTTCGATTTTTGGGCTTGTTTACGTCGGCCGCTTACAGCGAAAGCCCGAGAAACATCCCGTTTCTGCGATTGAAGATTCAGCGAGTGCTCGAACGGTCTCACCTGGAACCCTCAGGCCATCGCGGCAAGGCATTGTTGCATATCCTGGATTCATTCCCACGCGACGAGCTTTTTCAAAGCTCTATTCAGGATCTTGTTCGAACAACCAACGGTATTCTCAATCTGCAAGACAGGCAACGTGTCCGATTCTTCCTACGCCGTGACACGTTCCGGCGTTTTTATTCCTGCATCGTTTATGTTCCGAGGGAAAAATACTCGACGGCGATTCGCCGCCGGGTCGAGAGCATTTTGATGGAGGCGTTCGGCGGTATATCCATCGACTCGAGCGTACAAATAACGGACTCACCACTGGCACGCGTTCATTTGATCGTTCGCACCGGGCCTGGCGAGCGACCGCGAATCAGCATTCGCGATATCGAAAAGGAAATCGCAGACGCCGTCGTCAGCTGGCGTGACAAACTACGCGCAGAACTAACCGAAAAATACGGCCAGGACGTCGGGCTTTCACTCTACCGCAGATACGGAGAGTCCTTTCCGTTAGCGTACGAGGAAGATATTCCGCCAAATATTGCATGCCTCGATGTCAAGCGCGTCGATCGAATGATCGAGGAAGACGCGTCACGATCATTTCTCCTCTACCATCCGGCAGATTCCGAGAACAAACATCTGCGATTCAAGACCTTCCAGCGCGACCACGACCTGTATTTGTCTACGGCGCTTCCCATTCTCGAGGACATGGGCACCGACGTTCACAGCGAGCGGCCGTATCAGATGAGCGTCAAAGGCGTTGCGGATTTCTGGATTCAGGACTTCTCGTTGCACTATGACGGCCTCGATACGCTCGATGTCGAGTCGGCCGCCAGCAGATTTGAGGACTGTTTTCGCAATGTGCTGGCAGGCAACGCAGAGAATGACGGATTCAATCGACTGGTGCTTGCTGCCGATCTCGATTGGCGACAGACCACGCTTGTTCGCTGCTACGCCAAATATCTGACCCAGCTAGGCATCCCGTTTAGCCAAAACTACATGGAAGACGTGCTCGCCGCGCACGCAGACCTTGCCAGAAAATTCGTTGCACTGTTCGAACTGCAATTCGATCCGTCAATCACAAAACGAAAGCGTGACAAGGAACTTCCACCACTCAAAAAGAGCATCAAACGGGCCGTTGCCGGCGCAAGAAATTTGGACGAAGACCGAATTTTGTCTGCTTTCTCGGGCGCTGTCACTGCGACCCTGCGAACCAATTACTTTCAGGACGACGCCGGCGATCACAAGCCGAGTATCTCGATCAAGCTGGATTCGAAGCATTTGGCTGAAGTCCCATTGCCCAGGCCGAAGTTCGAAATATTCGTTTATTCGCCCAGAGTGGAAGGTGTCCATTTGCGCGGCGGCGATATTGCGCGCGGCGGTATCCGATGGTCCGATCGCCGCGAAGATTTTCGCACCGAGGTTTTGGGGCTTATGAAAGCCCAGATCGTAAAAAACACCGTGATCGTTCCAACGGGAGCCAAGGGCGGCTTCGTACCGAAGCATTTACCCGAGGGTGATCGTGAGGCGATGATGGCCGAGGGCATCGAGTGCTACAAGACCTTCATCCGCGGGCTGCTGGATGTTACTGACAACATTGTCGACGGCAAGATCGTGCCGCCCCGACACGTCGTGCGCCGCGATGGAGACGACCCCTACCTCGTCGTAGCAGCCGACAAGGGAACGGCAACATTTTCGGATATCGCGAACGGCCTGTCGGCAGATTACGGACACTGGCTCGACGATGCATTTGCGTCGGGCGGTTCGGCCGGCTACGACCACAAAAAAATGGGCATTACCGCCCGCGGCGCCTGGGAGGCGGTGCGGCGGCATTTCAGTGAGCAAGGTCTGAATGTCCAGACCGATCCATTCACGGTTGTCGGCATCGGCGACATGAGCGGCGACGTATTCGGCAACGGCATGCTGTTGTCGAAGAAGATCAAGCTTGTTGCCGCATTCAATCACGAATCTATATTCATCGATCCTGACCCGGACATGGCGGGCAGCTTCCGTGAGCGCAAGCGGCTATTTAATTTGCCACGCTCTAGATGGACTGACTATGACGAAACCATGATCTCGAAGGGCGGCGGCATTTACTCGAGACAGGCCAAGAACATCAAGTTGAGTTCCGAGGTCCGCAAACTTCTGGATACCGACGAGACCTCTGTCCGGCCACTGGGGCTGATACGGCTGATCCTCATGATGGACGTCGGCTTGCTTTGGAATGGCGGCATTGGCACATACGTCAAGGCAAGCACCGAAAGCCACGCCGATGTCGGCGACAAAGGCAACGACAACGTTCGGGTCAACGCCAATGATTTGCGATGCAAGGTCGTCGGTGAGGGTGGCAACCTCGGCCTGACACAACTTGCGAGAATCGAATACTGCCTGAATGGCGGTCGCGTCAACACAGACTTCATTGATAACTCGGCCGGCGTCGACAGCTCTGACCGTGAGGTCAACATCAAGATCCTGTTAAGCGATGCCGCAAAAAGCAAAAAGCTTACCCGTCCGAAGCGAAATAGGTTGCTTGCCGAGATGACCGATGAAGTCGCGAAACTCGTGTTGCGCAATAACTATCTGCAAACGCAGGCGATTAGCATGATGGAGGCGAGAGCGCCCGAACGCCTGGATGAAACGGCCCGGCTGATCACCAATCTCGAGAAAACCGGATTGCTGGACAGAGACCTGGAATTCCTTCCAGACGAAGCGGAGATCGATGAGCGTCGCCAAAAACAGCAGGGATTCACACGTCCGGAGTTTGCCGTCGTTCTCAGTTATGCCAAGATCGATTTGTACAACGCGCTGATCGAATCGAATCAGAGTCTCGAAGATTTCCTGACAACGGATCCGCAGAGATATTTTCCCGCTGTATTGCGACGGCGCTATCCCGAACTGATCGCCAGACACAGGCTGAGCCCTCAGATTCTTGCCACCTTTATCGCCAACACCACCGTCAACCGCATGGGGCCGGCTTTCGTCAAGCGTGTACAACAGGACACGAGCGTCAGCGCCGTTACGATTGCACGCGCCTACGTCATCGCCCGGGAAATTTGCCATGCGGGCGACATGTGGCAAGACATTGAGTCGCTGGACAATGAGATTCCGGCGACGGTACAGCAGACGATGATGTTCGAAGTCAGCCGTATCCTTCGGCATGTCTGCTACTGGTTAATCGATAAATACGGTGATGACCTGGAAATCGAATCCGCGGTGGAGCTGTACAAGCCCGGCATGCGCGCAATCTTTGCGCGGGCCATGAGTGTCTTTACCGGTGCGACGAAAGCATCGCGTAAACAAGCAGCAAATGAGTACATTCAGCTCGGCGTACCCAAGAAACTCGCTAATCAGATGGCTGCGATCTATTTGACTCGCTCAATGCTCGACATCACTGACTTGGCAAACATCGGTAAGAAGGATGTCATCGAAACCGCAAGACTCTATGCAGATCTGAGTGAAAAACTCGACATTCCCTGGATTTACCGAAATATCGAATCACTCAAAGTGGAGGGGCGCTGGCAAGCGATGGCCAGGAGCAATTTGCGTGAGGAGATATATCGCGAACGACGTGAGCTCACGTCGATCGTACTGCAACAGCGTGGCGCGGCGATACCCAAGGATGCTGTCGACAAATGGCTGGCGAAAAACGCACAGTCAGTTCAGCACTTCAAGATGACGCTCGAGGAAATGAAACAGCGACCCGTCGTCGACTTTGCACTCCTTTCGGTTGCGCAGCAGGAACTTCGAAGACTCAGCTCGGAATGACGCGGTGATTGAATGACAGGAAAGCTTGTACTCTGCCGGCACGGGCAAAGTGACTGGAATCTCAAGAATCTTTTCACTGGCTGGACCGATGTCGATTTAACCGAGAAAGGTGTGCAGGAGGCTATCGACGCCGCTCGGGCGTTACGGGATCTCGACTACGAATTTGACATCGCGTTTACGTCCGTCCTGAAACGTGCGATCCGCACGCTGTGGATCATGCTCGATGAGTTGGATCGCATGTGGATTCCGGTCGTTCGCGACTGGCGCCTCAATGAGCGGCATTACGGTGCGTTGCAGGGACTGAACAAGGCCGAGACTTCCGCCAAGTACGGCGATGAGCAGGTTCACATCTGGCGCCGCAGCTATGCGGAGCCGCCGCCACCCCTCGAAGACGGCGACGACCGCCATCCCTCACACGATAAGCGTTACGACGGCATCGCAAACCTACCTGCAACCGAATCGCTCGCTACTACGCTGGACAGGGTCCTGCCCTGCTGGACGGAAATAATTGTGCCCGAATTAAAATCGGGCAAGAACGTCCTGATCGCCGCACACGGCAACAGTCTGCGCGCGCTGGTGAAGATGCTCGACGCGGTGTCCGAAGACGAGATTACGCAATTCAATATTCCTACGGGCATCCCGCTCGTCTATGAACTCGACGCCGATCTGCAGCCGCTGTCGCGTGAATTCCTCGGTGACCCCGAGGCCGTCGCGGCTGCTGCGGCCGCAGTCGCCAATCAGGCCAAGGCTGGATGATCTACCAACTCGGCGACCGTCAGCCCAGGCTGGAAGGGCACGGTCATTTCATTGCCCCATCGGCGTCAGTAATCGGCAATGTCACCTTGAAGCAAGGCGCCAGCATCTGGTTTAACGCCGTGCTGCGGGGCGACAACGATTTAATCGAAATCGGCGTGAACAGCAATATCCAGGACGGCGCAGTATTGCACACGGATCCTGGCATAGAACTGATCGTCGGCGACAACGTAACTGTTGGCCATCAGGTCATGCTCCACGGTTGCACGATTGGTAACAACTCACTCATCGGTATCGGTAGCACACTACTGAACCGATCGAGCATTGGTAACAACTGCATCGTCGCAGCGCATTCCTTGATCACAGAGGGCAGGAGATTTCCGGACGCGGTGCTTATCCTCGGCTCGCCTGCCAAGGTCATTCGCGAACTGGAGGCAGCGGAGCTCGAGTTCCTCAAATACGCCGCCGACGTCTACGTGCAAAACAGCCAGCGATTTCTTGATGAGTTGAATTCTTAAGCCTGAGACCCTGGAGCCGACGGTTTTGATTTGCGAGTCTCATCGAGCACCCGAAAAAGCCCTTCCTGCGCGACCGATGCAACGAGCACGCCGTCTTTCGTATAGAACTGGCCTCGCGCAAAACCCCGTGCGCCGGCGGCGTTCGGACTGTCAAAGGTATACAGCAGCCAGTCATCGACCCGAACATCGCGGTGGAACCACAACGCGTGATCGAGACTTGCCATCTGCACCATATTGCGGCCATACAGTACGCCGTGCGGCAAGGTACTCGTGCCAAGCAACTCATAATCGGAAACGTAAGCAAGCAGGTTCTGATGCAGGCTGACTGTGTCCGGGAGTTTGTCGACGGCCCGTATCCAGATGTGCTTTTCGGGCGGCAGGCGTTCCGGCTTGTGGAAATTTACGGGTCTGACAGGGCGAACCTCGAACGGTCGTTTCGCTGTCAGGAAACGACGCATTTTCTCCGGAACCTTCTCCAGCACCTCCGGCTCAACCTCGGTGACATCCTGCAAGCCGTCTGGCCCCGGGACATCAGGCATCTGCGCCTGATGTTCAAGGCCCTTCTCGGGACTCTGGAAAGAAGCAGCCAGATTGAAAATGGGCCGGCCGTGCTGAATCGCAACCACGCGACGGACGGAAAAACTGCCACCGTCACGCGCCCGGTCTACTTCGTAAATAATCGGAGCTGCCATATCTCCACGCCGCAGGAAATAGGCGTGCAACGAGTGCGCTACCCGGCCGTCAACCGTGTGGTGTGCCGCGGACAGCGCCTGGCCGAGGACCTGGCCGCCGAATACCTGTGCGCTGCCGATATCGCGACTCTCGCCGCGGAATATATTGTCCTCGATGCGTTCGAGTTTTAACAGGTTGATCAGGTCTTCAAGAACCGGATGCATCAGCCTCGCCGCCGTCTACTCTTATGCCCGCACCGCTGACGAATACGGCGTCATCAGTAGCGAGAAACAATGCCACCTTGGCGACGTCGACCGGCTCTCCGAGACGGCTCGCAGCCGATCGCTTGATGCAGTAATCCCGCAGCGCGGTATCTTTGCTGAAAACATCACGACTGTCGGGCGTCATGATCGCGCCGGGTTGAATATAGTTCGCGGTAATGCCGAATTCACCACAAGCTGATGCAAGCTTGGCGGTATATTCTGCGAGGGCACTCTCGGCTGACGCATATGCTGCATCACCATCTTTCGTAAACGAACTGCGCATAAATCCGATATTGATGATGCGGCCCGCCGGGCTCTTTTCGAGCAACGGCAAGGCAGAGTCACAGATGCGCGACATGACGGCCATCTTTCGATCCAGCAAGCTCTGGAGCGCAGCTGCGTCATCATCGCTGATAGGCGTCTCGGACTGAATGACATAGTTGTTGACGACGATGTCGAGAGCGCCGAGCGTCGACGTCGCGGCTTCCGTGATTCGACTGATCGATTCCGCATCCGTCAGGTCAGCCGCAAATCCGGAGATTCCACGCACGGATGAGAACAATGTCTCGATACCGGTGTCCGGCGCATCGACCGAAAGAACCTGTGCCCCATGCTTTACAAACGTCCTGGCAATCGCCTCGCCGATGCCGTTGGCGGCACCGGTAACGATCGCTTTCAATCCGAAAAGACGCATTGCGTCGTCCATGCTAACTCCCTTATCCGGCCTGTTCCGGCAGTCGATAATCGGCGAACTGCTTGCGTAGCTCGACCTTCTTGATCTTGCCGGTCGCAGTATGCGGAATATCATCAACGAAAACGACGTCGTCGGGTAGCCACCACTTCGCAATTTTGCCCTCGAAAAAAGCCAGCATTTCCTCTTTACTGACGTCCTGGCCTTCGGCCTTGATAACGATGAGCAATGGCCGCTCCGTCCATTTCGGATGTGCGACGCCGATGACGGCAGCTTCGGCGACGGCCGGATGTCCGATCGCCGTGTTCTCGATTTCAATTGAACTAATCCATTCGCCGCCGGACTTGATCACATCCTTGGTGCGGTCCGTGATTGCCATATAGCCACTCGCATCGATGGTCGCAACGTCACCGGTGTCGAACCAGCCGTCCTCTGTATGCGAGCCGCCTTTGCCGTCAAGCTTGAAATAATCGCTGCAAATCCAGGGTCCGCGAACCTGCAAAGCACCGTAAGCCACGCCGTCCCAGGAAAGTTCCTTGCCTTCGTCATCGACGATCCTGATCTCACAGCCAAATATTGCGCGCCCGGCCTTCGTCGCGAGCGCAAAGCGCTCGTCTTCGGACAGCAGTTCCGTGTCAAATTTCGGCGTATTGGCCGTCCCCAGCGGACTCATCTCCGTCATGCCCCATCCCTGAATGACCGCCACATCGTGATCCTTCTCGAATTCCCGGATCATCGATTCGGGCACGGCCGCACCACCTATTACCGTGCGCTGCAGCTTGTCCAGTCGTTTGCCAGCCGACGCAGCATATTGCAGCAGTGCCAACCACACGGTCGGCACACCCAGAGCCAGTGATACGTCCTCCGACTCAAGCAGACCGAAAAGCGCTTCGCCATCGCCCATCTTGGGACCGGGAAACACGAGCTTGGCGCCAACGATTAACGCCGAGTAAGGAATCCCCCAGGCATTGACATGAAACAAAGGCACAACGGGTAGTACACAATCGCGATTGGAGAGGTTCAGCGTATCCGGCGCGACAGCCGCATAGGCGTGAATGACAGTAGAGCGATGACTGTAGAGCACACCTTTCGGGTCGCCTGTCGTCCCGGAGGTATAGCAAAGTGCCACCGCGGTCCTCTCATCGAGTGCGGGCCACTCATACTCATCGCTCTCGTCGGCGATCAAGGCTTCGTAGCAGACGGCGTTTTTCAAACTCGTCTCGGGCATGTTCTCTTCGTCAGTCATAACGACATAGCCTTCGACGGCAGGCGTGAGTTTCGCAATCTTTTCGAGCAGTGGCACGAACATCGGATCGGTGAAGATCCACTTGTCCTCGGCGTGGTTAATGATGAAGACGATTTGTTCGGGAAACAGCCTCGGATTGATCGTATGACAGACGTAGCCGGCGCCGCCTACACCGTAATAAATCTCGAGGTGCCGGTAATCATTCCAGGCGATCGTGGCAACGCGATCTCCCTGTGACAAACCCAGCTTTGTAAGTGCATTAGCCAGTTGCCTGGTTCGGCGAGCACAGTCACGATAGCTGTATCGATGCAAGGGGTTGTCGGCTGTGACCGAGACGATTTCACGAGTCGGGTGGTGCAAATCCGCGTGCCGAAGGATCATCGAGACGAGCAGCGGGGTATCCATCATCAGGCCTTGCATTATTGATATTCCCTGTTTTTATTTGAGCCGGAGGTCGCAATTTAACAGAACCGCCCAAGTCCTTATAGGTGGCCGGTTTCACAGGTATTTATACTCAGTCAAAGCCGCCGCCAGACTCTATATTCCGTGCTATCCTTTCGCCAATTCGGGGAGTAAAGAATTGATCTGTTCGATCCTGTAAGGGGGAGTCATGAAACGATCCGCAATTTTATTATCCGTCGCCTTCGGTTTGCTGGCCACGAGCGCATCTGCGCAAGACAGCCAAGGATTCATCGAAGAAATCGTGGTTTTTGCTCAGAAGCGCGAACAAAACGTGCAAGACGTACCGGTCGCCGTGTCTGCCTTATCCGGCAGTTACCTCGACGACACCGGTACGAAAGACGTTTTCGACATGCAGCAATATACGCCCGGACTCATCGTCGGCCAAAGCCAGACGACAACGACGTCGAATTTCTCTATTCGCGGTATTGGCACTAGCTCTAACAATTTCGGGCTCGAATCCTCTGTCGGTCTCTATGTCGATGGCGTCTATCGATCTCGTCAGAGCTCCATGGTCAGCGAGCTCATAGACATGCAAATGATCGAAGTGCTGCGCGGACCGCAAGGCACGTTATTTGGCAAGAACACGCCCCAGGGCGCGATCAGTATGCACACAGTCAGGCCGGACCCGGAGGAAGCTAACGCGTTTGTGGAGCTGACCGCCGGAGATCTGGGACTCGTAAGACTGGCCGCTGCGAGCAGTTTCGCATTATCGGACAACACGGCAATGCGAGCGACGCTGTATGCGAATCAACGAGATGGCTATGTCTCTGATCTCTCGTTTGGCGAAGATTCCCTGAATGATCGGGACCGTTATGGCGTGCGCCTGCAACTGTATTCTGAGCCGACAAACGCTCTGGACATACGAATTATTGCGGATTATTCGGAAATCGATGAGGTCTGTTGCGTCGCCGTGTCGCGCGTAGACGGTATTTTTGCGAAGGACTACATCGACCCGGCCAGCATCGCCACGACTCTGGGCCTGGTTCTCGGACCGGACGCCTTCTCGTGGTTGATCGGCGGCACCGTGTTTACCGACATGACGGACTCCTCTCCGCTGGCAAATGGTCTGACCTGGGCGGATGGCCAGCTCGTACTGGCCGGGGTTCACGCGAGCTTGGTAAACGACGGGATAATTCCGCCTGGCGTAGGGCCAGGGACATTTGTAAGCGGCACCACGTTTGACTCGTATATGACTGCGATCAACGCGCGGCCCAGATCTCGAGCCGAGGACTCCGGAGTTTCGGTGGAATTGAATTACGGCTTCGATAATGACATGACGCTTACCTCGATCACCGCCTTTCGTTCATTCGATACCTCCGATTTCATCGATGCCGATTTCACAGATGTACTGGCACTGGACCGAATCAATGACGCCCAGCAAAGCTCTATTTCGCAGGAACTGCGAATCTCCAAAGAGTTCGACAACGGTGGTCATCTCGTCGCGGGGGCATACTACTTCACCCAGGATCTGGACAATCAGAAGCAGACCAACGGCGGGCCGGCACTCGGTGCGTTCGTCGGTCTGAATGAGCAGCTATTGCTGCTTGCCGGTACACTCGTCGATCTTGGGTCACAGCTCAGCGGCGGAGCCCTTCCGGCTTCGGGAGTTGCTTTTCCTTCAACACTGCTCGGTGACTCGAGCGACTCGTTCTCGATGGATATGATGTCTCAGGAACACGATAGCTGGGCAGTTTTTGGTCAGCTCGACTTTCCGCTGGGTGATAACTTTATCGTGACACTCGGCGCGCGCTATACCGAAGAAGAAAAAACCATGGTCGGTAGTTTTACTCAGGGCGCGCAGGGTCCGCCAATCGATCTGGACGCCCTGGCATTGGTTGGCTGTCAAATCGATATATCCGTGGGTGGTCTAGGGGTTCCGGAATTAGACGATGCCTGCGCCACTCTTAGAATGTTTCCACCGGGCGCGC
>PVMS01127616.1_pt1 | contig 11230 bp, 10 predicted proteins | sample 1853461 | NCBI WGS metagenome assembly PVMS01 (sample SAMN08582032, study PRJNA380276) | Marine sediment metagenome, whole genome shotgun sequencing project. | isolation source: ocean sediment barecode stripped | collected 2017
CGGCACCTTCCTCCCGCTCTGCGAGGCGGCTATCCCATCCGCAATGATCTCCTTCCCGCTGCAATCTCTCTCGATCCTCGCATTGGCGAGTGGCGCGACGAGATCGCGGTGAAATGGGGATCGGGAGTCGCCATGACAGGTTCAGGATCTGCGCTGTTCGCCTTCTTCAGCACGCTCGACGAGGCTCACAGCGCGGTCGAAGGCATCGATATCCCGACACGGGCAGCCGAGGCGGTTGAGCCGGTCGACGTTGGGTGGCGACAGATCAATGGCGGCCCATGAGATGATCGATTGTGAAGGAACACATCGCGGTTCAGGCTCTACACTTCCCCATCGCACTCCAGCAATGGGGGGTGGTGTAATTGGCAGCACAGGTGGTTTTGGTCCATCTAGAACGGGTTCAAGTCCTGTCCCCCCAGCGAAACGACCGAAGGTTGTGATCAGATGAGCGTCGGTGTGGTCGTCCTTGCCGCAGGCAAGGGCACGCGGATGAAGACCGGCAAGGCAAAAGTGCTCCACGAAGCGTGCGGTTTGACGCTCCTCGAATGGGCGCTGCGAGCGTCTGAGTCTGCGGACCCGGATGAGACATCGGTTGTCGTCGGCTATCAGGGAACCGAGGTTGCTGCCGCACTTCCCGATGGTGTTGCATCGGTTGTCCAAGAACCCCAGAACGGTACCGGCCACGCTGCTCAGGTGGGGCTCAGAGGGTTCACACGAGTGCATGACATCGTGGTGGTTCTACCAGGGGACATGCCGCTCATCCGTCCTGAGACGATCTCCTCGCTGGTCGCGAGTCACACGGAGTCCGGCGCAGCGGCGACGATTCTTACGGTCGACCTCGATGATCCATTCGGTTACGGCAGGGTGATCGTCGAGGCAGACTCAGTGAAGGGCATCGTCGAAGAGCGCGACGCGACCCCTGAGCAGCGCACCATTTCAGAAGTCTGCACATCGGTCTACGTCTTTGACGGCGCACTCCTTGCGGGAGGTCTTGAGCGGATCGGAACAGACAACGACCAGGGCGAGCAGTACCTCACGGATGTGATCGCCGTTCTTGTCGGCGACGGCCACACGGTCAGATCGTTCGGCACGGATCAGGAGGAGGGATTCGGCGTCAACTCGCAGGGCCAACTCGCTGAGGCCGCATCCGTTCTGCGCGGTCGTATCAACTCGGATCTTTTGGAGTCAGGGGTATGGATGCTCGATCCGGCTCGGGTGTACATCGACGCGTCAGTCGTTGTCGCCAGCGGGATCGAGATCTACCCGGATACCTATCTCACTGGCAGCACCCGGATTGAGGCTCGCGCCTGCATCGGTCCCGGCGTGCAGATCCACGATTCGACGGTTGGTGAGGGCACGACAGTGCGCAACGCCGTGCTCAACGGTGCAACCGTCGGCGCGGATGCATCAGTTGGTCCGTTCGCGTATCTCAGGCCTGGCGCGGTCCTCGCAGACGGTGCAAAGGCCGGAACCTACGTCGAAATCAAGAACTCCGAAATCGGCGAAGGCTCCAAGGTGCCGCACCTCAGCTACATCGGGGATGCCACTATTGGGCGGGACACCAATATCGGTGCTGCGACCGTCACCGTGAACTACGACGGCTACACCAAACACCGCACCACGATTGGGGATCGGGTGAAAATCGGATCGGACACGATGCTTGTTGCGCCCGTCGCGATCGGAGACGACGCGTCGACGGGAGCGGGGTCCGTCATCACCGAGGACGTCCCTGAGGGAGCCTTGGGTGTCGAGCGAAATCGACAGCAGAACATTCCCGACTACGCTGACAAGAGGCGGCGACGTGCGGAAGAGGAGTCGGACTGATGGAGCGTCCAGGAGTCAAGAGGCTCATGGTCTTCTCCGGGTCGGCAAATGAGGATCTGGCTGCAGAGGTAGCGAAGCTTCTCGATGTTGAACTCGGTGGAGTGGAGCGGTCCACGTTCGCGAACGGCGAGATCTACATCCGGTACACGGAGTCGGTCCGTGGAGCAGACTGTTTCGTGATCCAGAGCCACTCTGATCCGATCAACCACCACATCATGGAACAGTTGATCATGATTGATGCGCTGAAACGTGCATCTGCCAAGCGCATTACCGCGGTCATCCCCTTTTACGGCTACGCACGCCAGGACAAGAAGGGCCGTCCCCGCGAACCGATCTCAGCCAAGATGATGGGCGACCTATTCATCGCTGCGGGTGCTGACCGCATAGCGGCGGTCGACCTTCATACCGGTCAGATCCAGGGATTCATCGACGCACCATTCGACTCGCTCACCGCTATGCCGCTCTTCGAGGAGTACCTCAACGAGAGGCTCGATGGCCCGGTCACCTTCGTATCTCCTGACTCGGGCGGTGTGAAGCGTGCAACGACCTTCGCAAAGCACGTCGATGCCGAGGTCGCATTCGTCTACAAACGACGTCGCAGCGATGTTCGCAACGAAGTTGACGCAGAGTGGGTCGTTGGTGATGTCGAGGGCAGGCATTGCATAATCGTCGACGACATGATCGATACGGCAGGCACGGTGATCGCAAGCGCAGATCTTCTGGTCAAGCGCGGGGCGCTGTCAGTGATCGTGCTCGCGACGCACGGGATTCTCGCAGGTCCGGCTGTCGAGCGTCTCGGATCAGCCCCGTTCGATGAGATCATCATCACGAACACCCTCCCGGTCCAGAAGGAAGCATTGGCGCTCCCCAACCTGACGGTTCTATCGATCGCACCGATTGTTGCCGGAACGATCGAAGCCATCTTCACCGACCGCTCCGTGAGCGAGCTCTTCAAGGGCGAGAACACCTGAGCAGCGACCCTGGTCGGTAGTAATGAACCTTGCCCCCGAACAGATAGCTGCATCCGCGGCGATCGGATTTCAGGTCTATCGACGGCAATTCCAGTCATCCACCGGTCGGGCCGCAGCGAGATTCGAGAGCAGGGATTGGGCCTCAATCCGGAGGGACAACCTCGAACGTCGAGATGCGTACGGAGCAGCGCTCGACGATACGATCCGGTCGATCCTTGACGCCGGTTATGACACGGTGGATCGTGACTCGTGGTTCCAAGCGCGTGCCCTGTATCGGATCCAACACGTCGACGACCCGTACCAAGAGATCGCAGAGACGTTCTTCAACTCCATCGCGAGGCGGATGTTCGGCACCGATGGGATCGATCCACATCTTGAGTTCCTTGCACCGCCTCCGGAGGTCGACAGCGTGTCCGTTCGCCCAATGCTGCGTATCTACGACGGACCAAATGATGTGCGATCTCTGCTCGAAGACCTCCTGAGGGATTGTCGATTTCACGCTTCGTGGGAGGACAGGCACCGCGATCTCGATGCTGCGGTTGCGCTCATGCCAGCGGTCCCCGACAGGGTCGAAGTGATCGGTCAGCTCTTTTACCGAGGCAAGGGTGCGTATCTGGTCGGACGCATGTTCCATGGTGATGACGAGACACCGTTCGCACTCGCGATCAGGCATCAGCGGTCGGGTCTGCGCCTTGGTGCTGTGCTTTTGGGAGAGGGGGACATGTCGATCCTCTTCTCGTATACGAGGGCTTCCTTCCTTGTCTCTGTCGATGTGCCCCGCGAACTCGTTGCCTTCCTCTCTGAGCTTCTGCCGTGGCGGAAAGCCGCCGAGATCTATGCGTCGATTGGATTCAGGAAGCAGTCAAAGACCGAGCGGTACAGGGATCTTGCGAGATATCTGCAGACATCATCGGATACGTTCGTCTACACGCCCGGCATCGCGGGACTGGTGATGATCGTTTTCACCCTCCCCGGATACGACGTCGTTTTCAAGGTGATTCGCGACCGGTTTCCGCCACAGAAGACTGTCACGCCCCATGAGGTTGAGGAGAAGTACAGACAGGTGGCCAGGCATGACAGAGCTGGAAGGCTCGTCGAGGCGCAGCGATTCGTCGACCTCCGCCTTCCCGAGTCACGGTTCGATCGTGATCTTCTCGACGAACTCGTGACCGAGGCTGGGCGGACGGTGTCGGTCGATGGCGGCCAGGTGTCGATCAAGAACGTCTATGTAGAGCGGCGGGTGGTTCCACTCGACATCTTCCTCAAAGAGGCTTCGGAGGACGATGCCGCGCGCGCGATCGTCGGGTATGGAACGGCGATCAAGAATCTGGCAGCCACCAACATCTTCCCTGGCGACATGTTGCTGAAGAACTTCGGGGTCACATCCCGAGGCAGAATCGTCTTCTACGACTACGACGAGATCTCGGATCTGACCGGCCTCCGATTCAGGCGGTTCCCACAGTCGGACGATCCTACGGACGAGATGAGCGCAACACCGTCGTTCGGTGTCGGCCCGAACGACGTGTTCCCGGAGGAGTTGCCGCGATTCCTTGGGCTGAACAAGGTTCTCAGGTCGACCTTCGACGAATATCACGGGGATCTCTTCGACGTAGAGTTCTGGCAAGGTGTTCAGAAGCGCCTCGAGGCCGGCGAGATCATCGAAATCCTGCCTTATCGGAGAGCCCGTTCCCTCATTGAGGTGTCCCCATCATGAATACAACAACCATCACAGTCCATACGGGAAGCGAGAAGACTGTCGTTGACATCACCGCCCACGCAGCGACCTTCGTCGCCGATCTCGGAGATGGCCTCGCGGATGGCCTGCTCAATGTATTCGTCCCCCACGCGACGGCGGGTGTCGCGATTATCGAGACCGGTGCAGGATCCGATGACGATCTCCTTGATTCGATTGACAGACTCCTGGTCCCAGACGACGCCCTGTATAGGCATCGTCACGGCTCGCCTGGGCACGGCGCGGACCACGTCGTTCCCGGATGGATTGCTCCATCGGTCGTCGTACCGGTGATCGAAGGTCGTCTCGCCCTCGGCACGTGGCAATCAATCGTCCTTGTCGACCCCAATAGGGACAACCCGACCCGCACCGTCAGGCTCTCGTTCCAGTAGAACTCACTGTTCTTTGTTCTTCGGCGTCCCTACACTGTCGTCGCAGTCCTCACCCACTTTTTCAGGAGAATCCAATGCAGCAGGAGACCCTGCGCGCCACCAAGCGCCAAACGGCAGGAACTCGAGCCTCGAAGCGGCTTCGCCGCGAGGGCCGGGTCCCCGGAGTCGTCTACGGCTCCGATATGGACCCCATCGCGATCCACGTGTCACAGCGTGATCTCTACACCGTCCTTCACACCGAAGCCGGACTCAACGCCATCATCGAAGTTGATGTCGATGGCGAGTCGGTGCTCACGGTTGCTCGTGAGGTATACCGCCACCCCGTCCGCGGCGAGATTGATCACCTCGACTTCATCACGGTCAGCCTTGACACCGAGATCGAGGCAGAGGTTGCTCTTGAGTTCATCGGTGAGGCTGTCGGTGTTATCGACGAGGGCGGAATTCTCCAGACTCTCGAAGCGACGATTTCGATCAGCGCACTTCCGAATGCCATCCCGTCATCGATCCAACTCGATGTGTCCGCGATGAACGTCGGCGATACGCTCACGGTTGCAGATCTACCGGAGATAGCTGGCGTGTCGTACGTCAATGACGATGAACACGCTGTCGTAACGGTGAGCCTGCCGGCTGCGGAGATCGTCGAAGAGCCGGTGCTCGAAGAGGGCGAAGAGGGCGAAGAAGTCGAAGAGGGCGAAGAAGGTGCCGAAGTCGAAGAGGGCGAAGAAGGTGCCGGCGAGGACGAGGGCTGATCGTCCCGTCCCAGAATCGGCTTGTCGTCGGGCTCCGGAATCCCGGTCCCGACTACGAGGGAACCCGTCACAACGTCGGAGCCGAAGCCGTCGAGCGGTTTCTCGACGATGCATCAGGCAATCTGAAGCGAGCTAGGCAAGGCATCCGTTGTGAGGTTGCAGACCTCAACATTGATGGTCAGCGTGCCCTTGCTGCGCTGCCGACGACGTTCATGAACGAGTCAGGCCAGGCGGTTGCACCCCTTGTTCGCTATCACGGTGTCGACCTCGACAAGATGCTCGTTGTTCACGACGATATCGACGTGCCCTTCGGCAAATTGAAGGTGCAATGGTCGGGTGGTCACGGGGGTAACAACGGTGTTCGTTCCGTGGTCAATTCCCTCAAGACACCCGATTTCTGGCGCCTCAAGATCGGTGTGGGCCGGCCACCGGGCCGTATGGACGCTGCCGACTTCGTGCTCAAGCACTTCACGAAGGCCGAGCGACCGGACGTTGACGTATCTGTGTACCGTGCAGCAGAGGTGATTGAGCGCTTTATCGCCCATGGCGGCGACGACGCAAGACAGTTCACTGGAGAGCTGAACGACTGACCGGAGCGAGGACATGGGCCCACTCGTAGGAGCGATTGACCAGGGAACAACGAGTTCTCGCTTCGTAATCGTCGATGCGGAGGGCGCCTTCGTCGCTATTGCCCAGAGGGAACACCAGCAGGTGCTTCCGCGGCCTGGGTGGGTTGAACACAGGCCAGCAGAGATACTCGCCAACACAGAGGCTGTGATCTCCGAGGCGCTCAACATCGCGGGCGTCCGGGCATCCGATCTCGCAGGAGTGGGCATCACCAACCAACGCGAGACCGCCGTTGTGTGGGACAAGGCCACCGGCGAGGCGGTCACGAACGCCATCGTATGGCAGGACACCAGGACAGCGGACCTTGCCAAGGATCTTGGCGCGTCGTACGGAATCGAGGCGTTCAGGGCGAAGACAGGACTCCCACCAGCGACCTACTTCTCTGGGCCGAAGGTCAGGTGGATCCTCGACCAGTATCCGGATCTGCGGCAACGGGCCATCGACGGTGAGCTTGCGTTCGGGACGATGGACTCCTGGCTCGCGTGGAATCTGACGGGTCGCCATGTCACCGATGTGACCAATGCGAGCCGGACGATGCTCATGGACCTCGAGACGCTTTCGTGGGATGCCGACATCTGTGATGCGGTAGGCGTTCCCACGCCGATGCTTCCCGAGATCGTGCCGTCCATCGGCGACATCGGCGCGTGTGTGGGTGTCCTCGACGGGACGCGTCTCACGACCATTCTCGGAGATCAGCACGCGGCACTGGTCGGTCAGGCAGCCTTCGGGGTCGGAGATACGAAGGTCACATACGGGACCGGCGCATTCCTGGTCTCGAACACGGGGACCGAGATCGTTCACTCGAAGTCAGGTCTCATCACCACCGTTGCCTATCAGGTAGCCGGCGAGCCTGCGCAGTATGCTCTCGAGGGGTCGGTTGCCATCGCCGGTTCCGCGGTGCAGTGGCTCAGAGACAACATAGGGATCATCGACAGCGCAGAGGAGATCGAAGTCCTCGCATCGACCGTGCCAGACAACGGCGATGTGTACTTCGTGCCTGCGTTCTCCGGCCTGTTCGCCCCACATTGGCGTGACGATGCACGAGGCGTTATGACGGGCCTCACTCGGTTCTCGAACAAGGGCCACATCGCCCGCGCTGTGCTTGAAGCAACGGCTTTCCAGACCAAGGATGTGATCGATGCCATGGCTGCAGACACTGGCCGCGTGCTGCCCGAGATCCGTGTCGACGGGGGCATGGTGGCGAACGCTCTCCTCATGCGGTTCCAAGCGGACATCGTCGGTGTTGATGTCGTCGTGCCTGCTGTCGTTGAGACCACGGTGCTCGGTGCTGCATTCGGTGCAGGAATCGCTGCCGGCGTGTGGAGCGGTTCTGACGAGGTCGCCGTGAAGTGGCGCGAGGCGATTCGCTACCGACCGTCCATGGACGAGGAGCTGCGAGCCGAGTACCTCAAGGGATGGTCCAAGGCGATCGATCGGTCACTGGGTTGGATCGAGACATGACACCAGCCTGCGATCCCGTTCCCCTTTAGGCTGCACGAACGATGTCGATCCCCAACCTTCTTGCACTGACCCGCCTGGTCCTGACACCTATTGCGATGTTCCTCATCCTGCAATCACCGGGCAATCGTGCGTACGCCATAGCCGGGACGGTGGTCTTCGTCATCGCCGCCCTCACCGACTTCGCGGATGGCTATCTCGCCAGAAGATGGCGGATCACCACGACGCTCGGGGCGTTCCTCGACACCGTTGCGGACAAGGTGCTGGTTGCAGGAGCGCTGATCGCCCTTGTTGAGATCGGCACGACAAGCAGCTGGGTCGCGTTCATAATCATCGCCCGTGAGGTGTCGATCATGGGGTTGCGGTCCGTTGCGGCGCTTGATCAATCCACCGTTCCTCCATCGATCTGGGGCAAATCCAAGGCGGCGATTCAGTTCACCGCGATCTCGGTCGCGATCCTGCATCTCGACATCGTGGTTGGCCCCTGGCGCGTCGACCAATGGCTGATGGCGCTCGCTGTGATCGTGACAGTCATCTCTGCGGGCGACTACTTCTCCCGTTTCAGGGCCGTGCTGACGCCCGGTGATCGTGCCGAGTGAAGTCTTCGTAACCGGTGGGAGCGGCCTCGTTGGTGGCCACCTGACATCTCGACTCATCGAAGAAGACGTGGTTGTGCGCTGTCTTGCACGGTCAGCGTCGGCGGCGGCGTCGGTGGCTGATCGGGGAGCGGCCCCCATTGGGGGCGATCTCTTCGATATTGACGCGCTTCGAGAAGGCATGTGGGGCGTCGACACCGTGTTTCACGCTGCTGGCGTCAATGAGATGTGTTCGAAGAATCCGGCTGCGATGGATCGGGTCAACATCGATGGAACTGTCGCTGTCGTTGAAGCTGCGGCGGTCAATGGTGTTCGGCGCGTCGTGTATACCTCGTCAGCTGCAGCCATCGGAGAGCGGCAGGGCATGGTCGGAACGGAAGACACCGTGCACTCGGGTGAATACCTATCTGCGTACGCACGAAGCAAGCACCTTGGTGAGATCGCTGCTTTCGAGACGGCTGATCGTCTCGGCGTTGATCTCGTTGCAGTTAATCCGTCATCGGTCCAGGGTCAGGGAAGGGCAACGGGTTCCGCTGAACTCCTTGTTCGTGTGCTCAACGCGAAAAGACCGATTCTCGTGGACACGACTCTGTCCATTGTCGACGTCGAGGATTGCACGAGGGGCCACATCAACGCCGCCGAGTACGGTCGGACGGGGGAGCGGTACGTGCTGTCTGGCACGACGCTTAAGGTGTCGGAGGCGGTCGACCTTCTGTCTGCAGCCGTCGGGCGCACGATTGAACCTCGATGGCTGAGCGAGGGCTTCGTCGGCAGCGTGGGGATGGGCGCTGCGCGTATAGCTGGGTTCCTCAGACCCTCGGCTGGAATCTGTCCAGAATTGGTGACGACGCTGCTTCATGGCCATCGATTCGACGGCTCAAAGGCCGCCAAGGATCTTCGATTCGACTACACCGACGCCAAGAACACCATCGATTGCTCGGTGCGTTGGTTGGAAGACCATGGCATCGTCTGATGGCAGAGAGAAGAGGATTGAGAATGAGCGAGCTGTTGCTCGATGATGGAATGGTCCTGCGACGTCCGACCCCAATCGAAGTCGGTCAGGCGTGCGAGCTGCTCGCGTCCAGGGGTGATCCAGAGGACGCCGACGATCTCCGCTTGGTGATCGAGCACCCTGATGAGGGATTCGATTCTTGCCGCGTGGTGGTGTCGCCCGGCGGCAAGGTTGTCTCGACGGCGACGCTGCTGAACGAACGCGTCCGTATAGGCAGTGTGGATCTACAGGCCGGCCAGATAGAACTTGTTGCGACGGACCCCGATTTTGAACGTCGGGGTCTCGTTCGTGCGTTGATGGGGGATGCGAATCGGAGAAGTGCGGAGCGCGGCGACGCTCTCCAGGTGATGATCGGGATTCCGTACTTCTATCGACGGTTCGGGTACGAGTACGCCATGCCGATTCCAAGACTGCGGACGGTCAAGGCCGGCATCGATTCGGCGGGGTCCAACACCGTGCGTGTGGCCACCGAGTCCGATCTGCCGGTGCTCGCGGCACTCAACGTCACCACGCAATCGGCTGCTTCAATCGCGATGAACCATTCCGGTGCATGCTGGAGTTGGATGGTCAACCGTGAGGCTTCCAGTGTGTGGGTGGCGGAGTCCGGAGGCGAGGTCGCAGCCTCAGCACGTGCGGTCGTCTCGACGGACGGCGTCATCCTTGCCGAAATCGCTGGGAGCGATCATGGAGTCGACGCTCTCTTCGATCACGCACGAACAGTGTCGGCTGGTTCGATCCAAGCTGTAGAACGACCGAACACCACGGTTGCGGGAACCGTGGAACGGCACTGCGAGGTTGTGGAAGGATCGGATGGCCAGCAGGACTGGTACTACGCCAGGGTATGGGACCTCGCACGGTTGCTGAAGTTGCTCTCGCCCGAGCTTCGGCGCCGATGGACCGAAGCAGGGAGGACGGACACCGCCGCGGTGCTGATCTCGCTCTGGCGGAGCCATGTGACCTTCGAGATCGGACCGGAAGGGGTTGCGAACATTCGGACCGGTGGTCCGGAGCAGGCACCAATATCCAAGGGAGGTTCCGGTATTGCGCCCGATGCTGTGCCGCCGCTGATCCTTGGCCCGCTCGGTGCGCTCGGTATCGAAAGGGAGCGCCCGGATTGTTACCTCGGGAAGCAACGGCGAATTCTCGAGATTCTGTTCCCACCTCAATCTGCCGACCTCATGACGTTCTATCTGCCCGTATAGCCCAAGACGGTTCAGTTCAAAGCTCGCTGATCGGGTCGTGATCGTCAAAGAACGCCGTCAGCCGTTCGAGGTCCGCTGTCCGCCATGCTCTACGGTGGGCACTCGTATTGTCGAAGTTGATGGTCGCGGTCACCGTGATGAATAGCTTGCTCGCAACCGAAACCAGGTAGTCAGACCAGCATTGATCAAGCGAGTAATCCTCGACACCGCTTGACAGCAGATAGTCGTGGTACATACCCACCAAGCGGTGCTCGTTTGTGCGCCGGTCGGCAGGGGAGAGCGAACTGATCAGGAGATAGGCGATGTCGCTGATACCTCTGCCCATTCCCACGGTCTGCCAATCAACGAGGACGACCTTCGGATCATCCGATCCTGATCCGAACAGAAGATTGTCGAGGTGGATGTCTCTGTGGATGCACGTGAATGGTGCTCCCTCGATCCGTTCGAGCATCGCTGGCAGGTCTGATGCGAAGCGGTCTCCGAACTCCAACAGCTGGAGGGATAGCTCGAAGTGTGGCAATAGGCGTCCAACCGCACTTCGATACTGCGCCCACCACTCGGCGAACGCGGAATCGGCGATGCTGAAAAGCCAATCCTTGGATTCGAGCGTCGGATCGTTCCACCAGCGCGCGTGGATCTTTGCGAGCGCAAGAACCGCAGCCTCAGC
>PVMS01121502.1_pt1 | contig 11229 bp, 10 predicted proteins | sample 1853461 | NCBI WGS metagenome assembly PVMS01 (sample SAMN08582032, study PRJNA380276) | Marine sediment metagenome, whole genome shotgun sequencing project. | isolation source: ocean sediment barecode stripped | collected 2017
GGCCAAGATACTCTGTACAATTTCACTAAATGGGCACTCTACGAAGTCTATTTAGATGAAGACAATTGGCGAAAATCATAAGCATGAGACCTGGGACAAAAGGATTTTTGTCTCATCTTTGTCTCAGATATCTGTAAGTCATTGAATTTGGAGCGGGAAACGAGATTCGAACTCGCGACCCCAACCTTGGCAAGGTTGTGCTCTACCACTGAGCTATTCCCGCAATTTGGTGTAGGCGGCTATTCTAGTGCAATTCATAAATCTGTCAACGAAGTGTTTGTTTATATTTGTATTTTCGTGACCAAGTTGATGTAAAAAATATGCCTTTTTTTAAGTAACTACACAAGAATTAATCGATTGGCCTTATTCTGATCTAAATGCCGCTCTTAGATAATCGATCATGGAAATCACCGTGAGCATTGCGGCAAGGTCCAATAACCATTGTCCTATCACGAACGTCGATATCCCAAGTATGGGGTGATACCAAAGCAGGAAGATGACGGCGATTATTTGAACAGTGGTTTTAATTTTACCCAGATATGAGACAGATACTTTACCTCGATTGCCTATCTCTGCCATCCATTCACGTAGCGCTGAGACGGTAATCTCTCTACCTATTATAATGAGCGCAGGAATCAACACATACATGGTTGGGTGTCTATACACCACGATAACCAATGCACAGGTCACAATGAGCTTGTCTGCGACAGGATCTAGAAACGCACCAAAGGCTGAGGTCTGATTAAGCTTTCTAGCAAGGTAGCCATCTAATAAATCGGTTAAACCCGCCACGGTAAAGATAATGGCCGTAATTGGCATGGCATATTTTATAGAAGAGAAGTACACCACAATTAACAGCGGAATAAGTGCAATACGCGTCAGGGTGAGTATGTTCGGAATGGTGTAAGACATTTTCATTTAGTGACTATGCAATATTTCATGTATGGATTGCGCCAACTGCTTACTTATTCCATTGACCTTAGCAAGTTCTTGTTCGCTTGCTCGCTCAATTCCACGCATTCCACCAAAGTGCTTCAACAAACTTTGGCGACGCTTGGGCCCCAGTCCGGCAATTCCTTCTAATGGCGACATTGTACGCGATTTATTTCTCCGTTTCCGGTGGCTAGTGATAGCAAAACGATGGGCTTCATCACGAATTTGTTGTATTAAATGCAGTGCCAACGAATCACCACCCAAATGGATCGGTTGTTTATCACCCAAAGTAAACAATTGTTCCATGCCCGGTCTTCTCTCCACGCCTTTGGCAACACCCACCACAAGAACGCCTTCGATTTGTAACTCTTCCATCACTTGGCCCGCCTGTGTGAGCTGGCCTTTACCACCATCAATAAACAATATATCAGGTAGCTTGCCCTCCCCTTTTTTTATTCTTGTGTAGCGACGGGTTAATGCTTGCAACATAGCGGCGTAGTCATCACCAGGTGTGATGCCTTCAATATTAAATTTACGATATTCAGACTTGCTTGGCCCTTCTCGATTAAACACCACACATGAAGCCACGGTTAATTCACCTGAGGTATGACTAATATCAAAACACTCCATACGTTGAATAGGATCATGTAAATCAAATATTTCCTCTAGCGCTTGAAAGCGTTGTTCCATACCTGCTTGACTGGCTAGGCGTGATTCAAATGCAGTGTTAACATTCTTATTCGCAAACTCTAGCCAACGCGCACGTTTACCTCGTACCGACGAAGCGATTTTTACTTTCGCCTCTCTTTGGTTAGACAGCATTTCTGCTAGCACGTCACTTTCGGCAGGTTCATGTGCCGTGATAATTTCTTCAGGTGGTCTGCGGTGCAAATAATATTGCCCAATAAACGCGGACAGTAATTCTGATTCGTTATAATGTGCCGGCGTTTTAGGGAAGAAACATTTATTGCCCAGGTTCATTTTATTGCGCACCTGGAACACTTGCACACAAGCTAATGAATCACGTAGTCGACAAGTAATAATATCGCAATCACCTGACAAGTCACTGACATATTGTTGTTGCGACACTTGTCTGAGCGCATCGATTTGATCGCGTATTTTTGCTGCGTGCTCAAATTCTAATTCGCTTGATGCTGTTTCCATTTCTGCGACCAAATTATTCACCACCTGCTCGCTCTTGCCTTGTAGAAACTTGCGAGCAAAGTCGACATCTTTAGCATAAGTTTTTTCACTAACCATATTCACGCAAGGCGCTGTGCATCTTTCTATTTGATACTGCAGACAAGGTCGTGAACGGTTGCGATAAAAACTTTCATTACATTGACGCACTTTGAATGTTTTTTGCAGCAAGCTTAATGTTTCGCGTACCGCAGCCACACTGGCATAAGGGCCAAAGTATTCGCCTTTCTTTTTCTTCGATCCTCGATAAAAACTTAAACTGGGAAATTCATGATTGGACAACAATATATACGGGTAACTTTTATCATCACGCAATAAAATATTATACTTAGGACGGTGTTCTTTAATAAGGTTATTTTCTAATAACAGTGCTTCAGCCTCAGTATTAGTGACAGTGACTTCCATCGCTGCCACTTGCTGTACCATTTGCTTAATACGTGGACTGATGTTGCTGCGATTAAAATAAGAAGACACACGCTTTTTTAAGCTCTTAGCTTTGCCTACATAGAGAATGGTCGCATCACTATTTAGCATGCGGTACACGCCAGGCTGTTGCGTGAGCGTTTTCAGGAACGCTTTGTCATCAAATTGTGGTGGATCTTCAGACATTTAAACCAGTGTATTTGCTAGGAGTTAATCAGATCTCTTATTTTAGCGAATACTGCTTCAAATTGATCTACTGTGAGCCTCTTTGTTGAGGTGTTATAGCGACTACAGTGATAAGAATCGACCAAAATAAATTGATCTGGCAAATAATGGGTTGCGCCATGAGCAAATGGATAATCTTTCAAACGTAAACCCAATGACCGCAAAGTAGTTTCATGTGCAACACGCCCCAGCGCTAAAACAATATGCTCTGGCGACAAACTCAGCAATTCTTGCTGTATGTATTGATTACAGGTTTTGATTTCAGCCGGTGTTGGCTTGTTCTGAGGAGGCACGCATTTTACTGCATTGGTAATACGCGCATCGATCAACTGTAAACCATCTTTGACGTGTTTAGACTCAGGCGCACTAGAAAAACCAAACTTATACAGCGTGTTATATAACAAAATGCCCGCGTAATCACCCGTGAAGGGTCTGCCTGTAGCATTGGCCCCATGCAAACCTGGTGCTAACCCAACAATTAATAATTTTGCATTATCATCACCGAAGGGTGGGACTGGTTTACAAAAATAATCTGGGAATTTTTGTTTGGACTCAACAAGAAATCCTGCAAGACGTTCACAATCTTTACAGCGTGTAGAGAATTTTTTAGTTGCCAATTTTAGAATTCCGTTAATGCGCTATTTGAGTAGGAATTTTTATAGGGTGTAGCAATAAATATAAGTACAGCTAATATTCATATTCTACTGGATTCCCGCCTCGACAATTGCTCCTGCATACCCTCAAGGGGCACCTGGTCCATGCAGTCGTTCGCGGGAATGACAGGATTTTTTGAGGAGACGACAGCCTTAACTTAGAAAATAAGTAACGCGGAACCCCATGTGAAGCCTCCACCAAAAGCTTCTAAAATGATCGACTCACCTTTCTTAATTCTGCCATCACGTACCGCAGTATCTAACGCTAACGGAATGGATGCTGCCGATGTATTACCGTGTCCTTCGACAGTCACTACTACTTTTTCCATTGGTAGTTTTAATTTTTTTGCAGTGGCTTGAATAATTCGCATGCTGGCTTGATGCGGTATTAGCCAATCTATTTGCGACTTATCAAAATTATTAGCCGCTAAAGTTTCATCCGCAATTCTGCCTAAAGTGTTCACAGCCATTTTGAAAACTTCATTACCTTTCATGTAGACATACGCCTCACCTTTTTTCAGCAAATCGTAGCCTTCAGAAATACCACACGGGACAGTCAATAAGTGTTCGTAACTTCCATCGGCATGCAAGTGGGTAGATAGAATGCCAGGTTCATCGCTTGCTTCTAAAATAACCGCTCCACCGCCATCACCAAATAACACACAGGTATCACGATCCGTCCAATCGACAATTCTTGAAAATGTTTCTGCTCCAATCACCAATGCAGTTTTTACTGTGCCTGCTTTAATAAAGTTGTCTGCAATAGCCAATGCGTAAACAAAACCCGTGCATACCGCTTGCACATCAAATGCAGGGCAACCGTGGATTTCTAATCGTTTTTGAATTAAGCATGCCGTGCTAGGAAAGACTTTATCTGCAGTAGTGGTGGCAACAATAATTAAATCAATATCACTATTCTTTTTGCCGGCCATATCCATGGCGCGGCGTGCAGCAATCACACCTAAGTCAGAGGTTGTTTCCCCCTCTGCTGCAATATGACGTTCACGAATACCAGTACGTTCACGAATCCATTCGTCTGAGGTCTCTACCATCGCCTCTAAATCTGCATTGGTGAGTATCTTTTCAGGTAGATAGCTGCCAGTTCCGGTAATTCTCGAATATTTCATTTCGTATTAGGTCAAATAATTTTCTAGTTGTTTATCGATTAAATTAGGCACGCCTTTGCTAGCTTCTAAATAAGCAATGGATATTGCATGCTCAAATGAAAAAGCGTCGGCACCACCATGACTTTTGATCACGATGCCCTTCAATCCTAGTAAAGATGCTCCATTATAACGCCTGGGATCAATAGAGTTCTTAAATTCATTCAGTATTGGAGTCGCAAGCAAGGCAATAAGTTTAGTATAAATATTCTTGGTGAATGATTTTTTAGCAAAATTAGAGATGAGCTTGGCGACGCCTTCACTTGTTTTCAGTGAGACATTACCCACAAAGCCATCACAGGCAACGACATCGACCTCTCCACAGAAAATATCATCCCCTTCTACATAACCAATATAGTTTAGAGAGCTTTTCTCTAGCAATGCATTCGCTTCTTTTACTTGGTCGTTACCTTTATTTGCTTCAGAGCCCACATTAAGTAAACCCACTTTTGGCGACTCTAAATCATCAACTGCACTGGCAAGTACTGAACCCATCACTGCAAATTGAAATAAATTTTCTGCCTTGCAATCAACATTCGCACCCAGGTCTAACATATGTGTATGACCACTGAGCGCAGGCAATGTTGTATTAATGGCAGGTCGATCAATGCCAGCCAGTGTATGGAGTACGTATTTTGCAGTCGCCATGAGTGCACCTGTGTTGCCGGCACTCACACAGGCTTGGGCTTGAGCTTGTTTAACCAAGTTAATGGCAACACGCATTGAAGAATCTTTTTTCGAACGTAATGCTTGCGCGGGAGGTTCATGCATTTCTACTACTTGTGTAGCATGATGGATTATAAGTCGTTCTGATTGCGAACCTGAGGCACGCTCTAGTTCGGCTTCTATAGTGGCTTGATCACCAACAAGAATAAGATTGAGGTCGTGATGTTTATTCAGTGCGTTTAATGCCGCTGGCACTACCACCTTAGAGCCAAAGTCCCCGCCCATCGCATCTAGCGCAATAGTATTACGCATAACAATTGCCATTGGGCAACAGCAACAAGTCGCAACACTTTAAAAGTGTTGCGATAGAATTAATTTGCACTGAAAAAGAATGGAACGGTGGAACGAAAGAAGACTTAATCTTCTTCTTCGTCTACTTCGTCTTGCTTAATGACTTGGCGACCACGGTAGAAACCATCAGGGCTTATATGATGTCTACGATGAGTTTCGCCAGTAGTAGGCTCTATAGAAAGTGTTTCAGCTTTTAAAGCATCATGAGCACGGCGCATGCCTCTCTTTGATGGTGTTTTGCGATTCTGTTGTACTGCCATTAGTGATCTCCGATCTATCTTTAAAGTTTTAAATCTTTCAACTTAGCAAACGGATTTTGTTTTTTATCCGTTGGCACTTCGTCAAACTCATGCATCCACTGTTTCACAGTAGAATCACACTCTTCTATGTCTAAATGTTTCGCAACAATAGGCATAGCAAGCATTATCTCATCTTCGATTAACGTCGCAGTGGCAATCAACTGCCCAGTGTATTCAAAGAGTTCATATCCTTCTTCACTTGCCAACTCTAATGAGTCTGGATTAGTCAGTATTAGCTGAAACTGTCCGCTAATAGATATTGACGCATTTCCCATACACCGTTGGCACGATTGCACGACCTCACCTTCAATAGTACCTTTGACCATCGGAAAGTTTAGGGACGATATTGAAAACGTCATCGTCACGTAAAATTCACTATCCGAATTTGATGCTAACCCCATAATTCTTGGCAAATCATGGACGGGTATATTTCCTGCGAGCTTGCGCCCACGATTAGCAAATAATTCGGGGTCAAATCGCAAAGGTAGATCGTTGCTCATTCGGCGGCCAAGTGTATAGATTGACTTAAGTTTCGTCAAAGTTTTTACTGCAATCAACCACTTCTTAGGTTTGTTTCACTCAATAAATTGGAAAAACACTCATGACTCAACTCATTCTTGCATCAAGTTCTCCTTATCGTAAGGAATTACTCGAGAGACTCAATATTGAATTTGAGTGTATCTCCCCCGATATTGACGAATCTAGCCTCGAAAATGAGCAACCTGGTGCCTATGTTGCTCGTTTAGCCCTTGAAAAAGCGGCTGAAATTGGCAAGACGTATACTGACAGTCTCATTATTGGCTCAGATCAGTGCTGCGTGAACTCAAATCAGGTTTTAGGCAAGCCTAAAGATCGTGATCATGCCATTCAACAACTGAGTACCGCTTCCGGTAAAACCATCGAATTTCTCACGGGCGTCTCTATTCAGCATCCTCAATCTGGCTGGCATCGTGAATGGACGGATACCTTCAGCGTTGCTTTTAGAAATTTATCAATTGAAGAGATTGAACGTTACTTAGATACGGAACAGCCATTCAATTGTGCTGGCAGTTTCAAATCTGAATGCTTGGGTATTTCTTTATGCGAATCAATGCGCGGCGATGACCCTACTGCGCTAATTGGATTACCACTGATTAAAGTCGCGCAATGTTTAAGGGAGTTTGGATTACAGGTTCCTTAGCAAGCCCCCTCATCGTCTATTGTCATTCTCGCGCGACCGCCAAGAACCAGGTGCCCCTTTTGAGGGTATGGCGGAAGTATTAGAAATGCAGGACGCTTACAGGGAAGTAAGCGGTAGAGTCGAGTCAGGAACGGAGACCGAGTAATTTCTAATGAAGGCGAGAATGACAAAGTGCTATCGGATATTCACACCTTCCAACCAGAGTCGTAATTGCGAACCTATTGAACTACCAATACGTCTTGCAAAGCGCTGGAAAATATCTTCTTGGTAAGAGTAATCAACAATTGCTTCTTCACCCACCACTTCACGTGCAACGTAACCCGCACTTCCCAATCCATCGATTAAACCTAGCTCCATCGCTTTAGTGCCTGTCCAGAATAATCCGCTAAATAATTTTGGATCATTTGCTAATTTATCACCTCGTCCTTCTTTAACAACATCAATAAACTCTTGATGTATGTCATCTAACAAAGTTTGTACGTGTTGTTTTTCCACAGGATTCTCTGGAGAGAACGGATCAAGTAATGCTTTGTGTTCGCCCGCTGTTAACAAACGTCTTTCTATTCCTAACTTTTCAATCGTTCCCTCGAAACCAAAACCATCCATGCGTACACCAATTGAACCCACGATGCTAGATTCGTTTGCAAATATTTTATCTGCCGCGACCGCCACATAAATTCCACCCGATGCACAGATATCTGAAATCACTGCATACAAAGGTTTAGTCGGATACATTTCTCGTAGACGTTTAATTTCAGTATTAATATACGCCGACTGAACAGGCGAACCGCCTGGGCTATTAATACTTAAAATCACTGCGGCAGAATTTTCGTTTTCAAATGCTGAACGTAATCCTGAGACGATATTATTTGCACTGGCATCTTCACCATCTGCTATCACACCAACCAATCTCACTAAAGCAGTATGACGCTCATTACTCATCAATTTATCCGCTTGTTTGCTACCAACTATTGCGAATAAAAATATAATTAAATAGACAACGAAAAATAATTTGAAAAATATTCCCCAACGTCTAGTGCGGCGTTGCTCTTTAAGTCCGGCATTGGCTAGCTCGACAATCGCCTCGCGTTCCCAATTTTGTTTTGATTCATCCATGTTGCTAAATTACCTCGAATAAGATGATTAAATTAATAATATAAATTTGATCGAATTGTAGCATGCGCAAACATTAAACAATCTTGTCTATTCTAATTTCCTGAGCCGTTTACACAGATTTTTTAGGTCTTCTGGAAGCGGCGCACGAAACTCTAGTGTCTGACTCAAACTAGCTAAGTTTAGTTTCAGGTATGCCGCATGCAAAAACATTCTCTGTAAGCCTAATTTTTGTAAACTTCGGTTATATTCAAAATCCCCATAACGTTTATCGCCTGCCACAGGATGACCTTCAATTTGCGCATGGACTCTTACCTGATGAGTGCGCCCTGTCAAAATGCTAGCACTCATTAACGAATGTTCGCCAAGGCGTTCCTTCGTGGTAAATATCGTCAATGCTTGTTTACCTGATTCGGCAGCTATCATTTTGGAACCTACACTGTTATTCGCTTGCTTTTCTAAGGCATGTTCAACGCTGTGCTTTTTAACCTTCCACTTACCTTTAGCTAAAAACACATACTCCTTTTGAGAATCTTTAGCCTGCAGTCCATTTTGCACATCGAGCAAAGCTCGTCGGGTCTTCGCTAACAGCAAACACCCACTGGTTTCTTTATCAATACGGTGTGCCAATTCCAAGAACGGCTGATGTTCGCGACTTGCACGAAACACTTCAATCACTCCCCAATGCTCTCCGGTACCACTGTGGACTGCGATACCTGCTGGTTTATTGATCACCAGCAGATGCTCATCCTCAAATAATATTTGCTTCTCTAATCTTTCCATGAGATTTGAGGGTACGCTGCGCCGCACCTTGTTATTATTCTGCTCCCCTGAGATTGGTGGAAGTCTGACCATGTCGCCAAGCTTTACTCTATATATAGGTTTAATCCGGCCTTTGTTGACTCTAACCTCCCCGCTGCGCAGGGCCCTATAGATTCTACTTTTGGGCACTTTGGTGAAATGAGCGAGTAAAAAGTTGTCTATCCTCTGACCCGCATGGCCTTCATCCACTTCTACTAGTTTTGCTTTGCTTACAGTCACTTATATTTAAAACCTAAGGTCATTGCCGGTTGTTCAAATGATTGATATAGTTGTGTCATTAAGTTGCTTGAGAATTGTACCTGTGTACGACTCAAACCACTCTCAGCACATCCAACAGAGATGCCGCAAAAGAGCTAGAAAGCTTAATTACATTATTTCTGAGTGTAATAACACAGTCAGAATTTAAATAGATTTTACTACCGTCATGACGGACAAAGTAAATTAATAAAGAATGTTCATTCTACTTCCAATCTGTTACTTGTTAACGAATTCTATTAAAGAGTTTGTTACGCCGTGCATGGATAGCCCATCAGGCTCTTCTGTGGTTGGACACGTTGCGCACAGCGGGTTAACCCCCTATTGGCAATTGGAAGCGGAAATAGAAAACCGAGACCAATATGAAAAGAATACTAGTCAATGCTACACAGCAAGAGGAATTGCGTGTTGCGATGGTCGATGGCCAAAAGCTATACGACCTCGATATCGAAGTTCCATCCCAAGAACAAAAGAAAGCCAATATATACAAGGGCGTTATCACTCGGGTTGAACCGAGTTTAGAAGCCGCTTTTGTCAATTATGGCGTAGATAGACACGGCTTCTTGCCGTTCAAAGAAATATCTAAACTCTATTTCAAACAAAATAGCGCGTCAGCCGGCGAACGCCCACCCATCAAAGACCTCATTAGTGAAGGCCAGCAACTGATTGTTCAAGTAGAACGAGAAGAACGTGGCAACAAAGGCGCTGCGCTCACCACATTCATCAGTCTTGCAGGACGCTATCTGGTATTAATGCCAAATAACCCTCGTGCCGGCGGTGTATCGCGTCGTATTGAAGGCGATGATAGAAAGGAAGTTCGTGAAGCATTCAACCAAGTCAAAATCCCTGATGGCATGGGCGCGATTGTGCGAACTGCCGGCGTAGGCCGCAGCAGTGAAGAATTGGGTTGGGACATTGCCTACTTAGAAAAAGTTTGGACGGCCATTGAAACCGCAGCCACTCAAAGAGATGTGCCGTTTCTGATATACCAAGAAAGTAATGCCATGATTCGTGCGTTGCGCGACCATTTCCGCGATGACATTAACGAAATCATCATTGATGATGCAAACGTCTACAAAGATGCCCATCAATTCTTAGAGCAAGTCATGCCCAATGACCTTCATAAACTTAAGTTATACGAAGACCACGTGCCATTATTTAATCGCTACCAAGTTGAAGCGCAAATTGAATCCGCATTTCAACGCGAAGTCAATTTGCCTTCTGGCGGAGCGATTGTTATTGACCATACAGAAGCGCTGCTTTCCATTGATATTAACTCGGCGCGTGCCACTAAAGGCAGTGACATTGAGCAAACTGCATTACAAACCAATCTAGAAGCCGCCGATGAAATTGCTCGCCAATTACGTTTACGCGATCTAGGTGGATTAATTGTTGTCGACTTTATCGACATGTTAGCCAACAAAAATCAGCGTGAAGTAGAAAATCGTTTACGTGATGCAGTCGAAGTTGATCGTGCACGCATTCAGTTAGGTCGTATTTCTCGCTTCGGATTATTAGAAATGTCTCGGCAAAGACTCAGACCTTCATTAGGCGAGTCTAGCGAAATGGTTTGCCCACGTTGTACCGGCCACGGAACCATACGTACAAGTGAGTCACTTGCTTTAGCAATTTTACGATTGCTAGAAGAAGAAGCAATGAAAGATAAGACCGGCAAAGTCATCGCACGCGTACCAGTCGATGTCGGAACATTCCTACTCAATGAAAAACGTTTACCATTACAAGAGATTGAGCAACGCCATAAAATTGATTTAATTATTGTTCCACAAGCGAGCTTGGAAACTCCTCATTTTGAAGTTCAACGTGTTCGCAATGATGATAAAGAGCTAGATGGAAAAGCCAGTCATGAACTGACTAGCAGCGAAGAAGAAAATGTTGAAATAACCACTACTACTCGCAGAGCCGTTGATAATCCTGCCGTTTCAACA
>PVMS01022371.1_pt1 | contig 11227 bp, 13 predicted proteins | sample 1853461 | NCBI WGS metagenome assembly PVMS01 (sample SAMN08582032, study PRJNA380276) | Marine sediment metagenome, whole genome shotgun sequencing project. | isolation source: ocean sediment barecode stripped | collected 2017
AATCAGTGAAGTTCTAATTTCATCTTATAACTACCAATTTTATTTTCCCCAACTATTTCAAAACCGTCGGATTGATATAAATTAATTGCTGCCGGATTATTCTTATTAACAGCAAGCGCAATTTTATCACTTTGCTTGGTTTTTGCGTACTCTAATACTTTATTGACCAATAATTTACTATATCCTTCACCACGGTTTTCGCGGTTAATAAATACATGAAAAATATGTATTGATTTCAACTGTGGTCGCATATGAATACTTAAATGGCCAATTATCCAATCCTTCTTTTTCGCGACATAAGTAATCGATTCTATTTTCGAGTTATAAACGTTCATCCATTTATTAAAATTAAAAGGATATCCCATGCTCGGATTAGTTAGATGCAAATCTTTTGGATTCTGAAACCAAGTTTCTAAACATGCTTTTAAAATACGAGCTTGTTCGGTATTTTCATATGATACTTGCTCAATTTTGATATCATTTTCCATAAATAAATTTAAATAATTGAAGCTATAATGTTCATATAAATTAATTATAAATTCAGACAACAATTACCATTGGAATAAAAATATATGAAAGCTATAACTCAAATCAATGAGTTCAAAGAAGGCGCTGATATTCGCGGGTTTTTTCTTTGTGTGGAGAAACATTTAAGGAATACACGTGGCGGTGATTTGTATTTGGATTTAGTATTGCGCGACAGAACAGGACAAATAACTGCTAAACTGTGGAAAGAGGTCAGTGAATATCATGATAAGTTCTCTGCCGGTGATGCGGTTGTTGTAGCCGGACAGGTTGATGTTTATCTTGATAAATTGCAGCTTAACATAAAGAAAATTAATGTTGCTACTGTACAATCTTATGGCCGCTACGGATATGATCCGGCTTTAATAGTACCTTCCGCAAAAAGCGATGCGAAACAGATGTGGAAAGAATTGATAATATATATAAAAAAGATCAATAATAAATATTTAAAAATGCTTGTTACATCAGTATATAAAGAACATAAAAGTAAGTTATTAACATACCCTGCCTCCGTTGTTATGCATCATAATTATCGCTCCGGTTTGCTGGAACATACTTTATCAATGGCGCAATTAGGGACATCTTTATCAGAACATTATAAAGTAGATACCGACTTACTAATGACCGGTATATTATTGCATGATATCGGAAAAGTGCGGGAAATCACATCTGAATTAGAAGCATCATATTCTGATGAAGGAAATTTGATTGGACATATAGTTTTGGGAAGAGATATCGCCATTAAAGCAGCAAGCCAAATTAAAAAATTTCCACCTGATTTATTAATAAAAATAGAACATTTAATTTTATCACACAAGGGACAATATGATTGGCAGAGTCCCAAGAAACCCAAGTTCAAAGAAGCTCTGCTTTTACATTTAATTGATAATATGGATGCCAAAATGAATTTGATGGAGAAGGCAATTGAAGAAGATATTGAGGAAGGGAAATGGACTTCCCGACGAAACTATTTTCGTATTCCAATCTTGAAAGATGAACTAACAAATGAGGACGATGGATCTAAATAAATTAGTACGTGCTTCAATTTTTACGGCTCTGGCAATTGGTTTGGGATTTTCATTAATAATGGTCCCGAATATTGAATTGATTACCGTAATTGTTTTTTTAGCCGGTCTCACGCTTGGTATCGGTTGGGGGGTGCTAGTCGGTGGAACAGCGGAATTGATATTTTCTGTCTTGAATCCTTTTGGTTCCGGGTTAGTTTTTCCGCCATTATTATTGTCACAAATCTTGTCAATGATAGTCGTCGGAGCAGCAGGAGGTTTGATGCGTCCTTTATTCCATAAACGGGAATTTTCTGCAAAAAGTATTGCAGGACTAGCGGTTACCGGGTTCATCTTGACATTTATTTTTGATTCATTGACAACACTAAGTTATCCTTTAAGCGTAGGATTTGACTTACTACAGACTATTGGAATTTATATTTCAGGAATAGGATTTACAATTTTACATCAATTATCCAATGCAATTGTTTTTGCGATTGGAGTACCACGTGTAGTAAAACATTTAGCATGACTAAATATTTGATAATTTTTATTTTATTTTTTTCAATGTTGTTTGGACAAAGCGATGATATACCTTATGACTGGAGCGGACAATATGGTGTTATCACAAATAATAGTAGGTTAATGTGGAATCAGGATTGGTCAGTAGGAGTTTTACTTTTTGACGGGACTTTTGCTAATTATCCAACACGCTTCGGTTCATCATATAAAAATAATTTTAAATTATCAAATACAGGTGATTTGTACAATGGTCTGCATTCTTTTACCGATTCATCGCAGATAAAAAGTAGAATCGATTATTATCGTGGTGATTTTTCATATGATCAGTTAGAAATAGATGCTGAATTTTCAGAAAAAGACCGGGTAATATTCCTAAGCGGATTTAAAAGAACTTATAATGGTCCATATGGTCAATATACCGATCCGCATGGAGGTAATAATCCGCTGCAACAATCTTACCGAATAGATTATTCATCAAAAGATAAAGATGAATTATTAGATATTTCAATTGGACATTTTATTACAGATAGTAGATTGAATTTGGGGGATCCTGCCGATTTCATTCATAAAGAGAAAATTGTCTCAACCGGAATCGGCTATTCTAAGGATTTTAATGCTTGGCAGTATAAAATTCATGGAGCATTTTTTCAGCAATATTATAGCATGAATTTTGACAGTGTTCGTGTCTATTTAAATCGTTTTCATCTGAATCAGTTTATTAGTAAGAAGATTACAAATTCAGCCTTACTTAAACTTGGAGTAGAGTTAGATAATCAGGGATTAGCTTTAGTTGATTCCACTAAGAAAGATAGATTTTGGTCTACAATATATGGAGGTTGGGAGAAACAATCTGTGGGAATAAAGTTTGGGACGACTATTGCTAATAAAGAACTGGTTCCATACTTTAATATATTTGCTCGTTCAGTAAAAGGAAGAACAGTAAAATGGCGATCAAATTTGAGATATGAAGCTGTTCCAAAACATCTATTTTTATGGAAAGAATCAGACGATAATCTTTTTGAACAGTGGCTTACTGCTCACACTGATGCACAAATAAATTGGAAAAGCATACCGATAAATATCAGTATTGATTATTCTTACAATAAAAATAATGATTTAGTTCACAAATATTATATTAATGATGAACTAATCGATATTTCAAATAATTTACTTAGTGGTTCAATATCCACACAGATACCGCTTATTAGAGACTGGAAAATTGATGCACAATATAGACATACATTTGAGCATAACCTATATAGTGACGGTATTGGCGATAGAGTAATAATTGGATTAACCGTAACTGAAGATTTATTTAAGAACAACCTCCGGGCAAAGTTGCGTCTATGGAGTGATGCATTCTTGAATCGTCATCCAAATTTAGGATATGAGGGCTTTCATTATGGACCATATATAACCGATGATACAAATTTAGCATTGCCTGATTATTGGGTATTTAATTTGGAATTTTCAGCGAAAATATCTAAAATGACAATTATGTGGAAAGTAAATAACATTTTACAAACTGCTGAATCAATGACTACAAATCAAACATTTCCAAATTTAAATGATACTTATTTATTTATTCAAAATAGTAATAATTTTCCACCGATGAGTCGTTTTATCACATTCCATATTATTTGGGATTTTAAGAATTAAAATATAATGAACAATACAAAAATGTCCGTCGCAGTAATTATAACGTGCTATAATCGTAAGGAAAAAACGCTTACCTGCCTAAAAAATTTAATGAGTCAAGATGGAATTGAAAATGTTGATTTAACAGTATATTTAGTAGATGATGGCAGTACTGATGGCACCGGCGATGCCGTAAAGAAAAATTTCCCCCAAGTGAATTTGTTAAAAGGCGACGGTACACTTTATTGGAATGGTGGAATGCGTTTCGCCTTTGCTGAAGCGATGAAAAATAAATATAATTATTATTTATGGTTAAACGATGATACCTTTATTTATCCGAATTCATTACAGTTGCTTATCGAAACATCAATTACCTTAAAGCAACAAAAAAGTAATGATGTAATTATTGCTGGTACTATTAAAGACATTGATACAGGAGATGCCAACTATGGTGGGTTTGTTCAGAAGAGTAGATTACAACCATTAAAATTCATCCAATTAAATTGTAGAACGGAACCTCAGTTATGTGACACTTTTAATGGAAATGTGGTATTAATTCCGGATAAGATTGTTCAAACAATTGGAAATATGAATTCTCAATATAGTAAAATGCAAATGGGAGATTTAGATTACGGATTACGCGCAAAATATGCAGGATTTGAGTCATGGGTGGCACCGGGATTTATTGGTGAATGTACCTCTAATACTACCGATGGAACACTTTTTGACAAAAAACTACCTTTGAAAGAAAGAATAAAAATTATGAAGACACCACACGGTGTACCGCCAGCGAAAGAATGGATGGTATTCACTAAACTGCACGCCGGATTTTTATGGCCATTCTACTGGCTGAGGACTATAGTACGTGTAGTATTTCCATGGATGTACCTATTGTTTAAGAAGCCACAATAGATTTTAAATTTTATATATTCTGTCTAATTATATTTTAGAATCGGCCAATTATGTTTTTGAGCGACTTTCCTCAAGCTTGGTGTAGGTTCCACAGCAACGGCATTACCAACCAATTTTAAAAGTGGAATATCTGCTTGATTATCGCCATAGGCATAGGAACTATCCAAATCAATATTAAGTTCATCTACTAATTTTAAGGTTAGCTCTTTTTTGTAATTACCTATGCAAACTTGTCCTATAGCTTTGCCGGTAAGTAATCCGTGAGAATTTTCCTCTAAATCAGTACAAACTAAATGTTGAATACCTAGATCTTTAGCGACAGGTTCTAAATAGTAACGAATAGAACCGGAAACGATTACGAGAATGTGTCCTTCATTCCTATGAAATTCTAATTTTTCTATGACCCTTGGCGCTAAATGTGGTTTTAAATAATCAAAATAAAATTCGTTTGCACCTGTCTTAAAATCAGCAAGTTTTTTGTCTTTATAAAAGGATATCATTATATCTGCCATTCGTTTTTCAGAGATGATATTTTTACGATGTAGAAAAACTGCGATCATTACCTTAAATATGAATATCTTGGACAGCATTCCATGTTCATATAACCATTTAAAACCAATCTTGCTGCTATTGACGCTAACTAGAGTTTCGTCAAAGTCAAAAAAGGCTGCTATGTTAGATTTGGGTTGCATAATTACAACCCAAATCTAAGAAATTCGGTTTCTTCAACTAAGTAAAATCATTTACCTGATAAAATATATTTTATCAGGTAAATGATTTCATAAAATTCTAAAGTGATTAAAATGGTTTTTACCGCAAGAAAACGTTAAATTATTATTCTTCGTGTCTTAGTGTCTTCGTGCCTGCACGACGAAGTGCCGTTTCGACACGCAGGCGTGGTTAAGATTCTTATAATTATCATTTTTTTCTCTGTGTTCTCTGTGGCAAATTCCCTACTTAGTATGTCATATTTTATTATAAATACAGCGGTTGCTAATGTCTACAAAGAAGCATCGCATAATTCTGCGGTTGTAACTCAGGCGTTATTGGGTGAATCTTGTAGAATATTAGAGCATAAGGATCAATGGTATCGCATAAAACAGTGGGATGGTTATGAAGGATGGATGTACTATTTTTACGGTATTGAAAGTAAAGTTGAATATAAACCAACAATGGTCATGCAAGACATGTTTGGTACTGTGGTTTCATCGGATAAGGAGAAAATGATCAGTCACTTAGTATTTGGCAGCAATGTTCAAGCTGAAGAAAAGCAAGATGGTTTTGATATTAAATTACCGGATGGGCGAAAAGGATTCAGCTATAATAATTTTAATGATATGGTTAAAAAGGCAAGCAGGGAAGACATTGTTAATACCGCAAACCGATTTTTAGGCATACCATATTTATGGGGAGGAAAAACACCCTACGGAATAGATTGCTCGGGATTAGTACAGACTGTATTCAAATTGCTAGGAATTAAATTGCCACGCGATGCTTATCAGCAAGCAGAATTCTTTACAAATAATAAAATTACCGGAGATAACATTGAAATCGGCGACTTACTATTTTTTAGAGAAAATGGTAAAGTAACACATGTTGCAATATCAACGGGAGGTTTGGATTTTATCAATGCGCGCGGATTTGTTCAAGAGGAAAGTATTGATGAGAAAAGTCCCCAATTCAATCGTAATTTACGCAACTTATTTTTTCATGCTATAAATGTGGAACAGTTAATAAGTTAATGAGTTTGTGAGTTTAGTAGAGACGTCTAACTTTTTACCTATTACGATTTAGAACTTACATATTACGGATTTTGAATGAGTACACATAACATATCAAAAAACGGCAGTCTATTAAATAGAGCGGTGTTGGTTTTGAATACCAATTATGCTCCGTTAGAAATATGTTCTGCCCGCAGAGCGATATGTTTGTATTACTTGGAAAAGGTCGATATTTTAATAAAATATGATGATGAGGTCCATTCACCATCTGTTACTTTGAAAATTCCGAGTATTATAAAATTAAAGGATTTTGTACGTCATAATAGTATGGAATTGATATTGAGCAGGAGAAATATATTTCATAGAGATAATTATACTTGCCAGTATTGCGGAAATAAAATTGGTCCGCATACTATTGATCATATAATTCCCAAGGAACGCAATGGCAGCGATACGTGGGAAAACTTGGTAACTGCCTGTGCTCGTTGTAATCTTATTAAAGGAAATCGGTCTCCGGAAGAAATGGGAATGGTGTTAATTAAAAAACCGGTACGTCCCAATCGAATACATTATTTTCAGCACTTTGTGGGAATTAAGCAGTCAGAATGGCGACCATTTTTATTTATGGAATCTTTAAATTGAACAATTTATGAAACGAGTACTAAGCGGAATTCAGCCATCGGGGCAGCTTCATATTGGGAATTATTTTGGAATGATGTCCCGCATGATACAATATCAGGAACAAAACGAATTATATTGTTTTATCGTCGATTATCATGCGTTAACAACCATCAATGACCGTGAGCTATTGCAGTCAAACACGCTGAATGCAGCGATGGATTTTTTAGCGCTAGGATTAGATCCTGAAAAATCAACTTTTTGGATACAAAGCGATGTACCGCAAGTAACGGAATTAACTTGGCTACTTTCAACGGTAACTGGAATGGGATTATTAGAACGTGCTACATCATATAAAGATAAAATAGCACGCGGTATTTCTCCAAATGTTGGATTATTCAGTTATCCAATTTTAATGGCGGCTGATATCTTATGTTTTGGCGGAGATATAGTACCGGTTGGTAAAGACCAAAAACAGCATTTAGAGATGACACGCGATATTGCTCAGCGTTTCAATAAAATTTATGGTGATGTTTTTGTAATCCCGGATGCCGATATCAATAAAACATTGCAGCTAATTCCGGGTATTGACGGACAGAAAATGAGTAAGTCTTACGGAAATGACATTCCTATTTTCGCGGATGAGAAAATAATCTGCAAGAGAATTATGTCTATCAAAACTGATTCAACTCCAATTGATGATCCCAAAGATAAAAACGCGCCACTTTTTCAGATTTATTCTTTATTCCTTGATGAAAAAGAGGAAAAGAAATTGGAATCACGTTTTGATAGTTCCGGACTACGTTATGGAGATGTAAAGAAGGAATTAGCTAACAAGGTTATTACATATTTTCAACCGTATCGTGAAAAACGTGAATACTTAGAAAATCACTTGGATCATGTCACGCAAGTGTTAAAAGATGGTGCACAAAAAGCAGCAGTAGAAGCGGATAAATATTTAACAGCAGCCCGCTCTGCGATGGGACTCAACTACGCTAAGTAAATGTATAAAGTTCATCTCGAAAATTTTGATGGTCCGTTAGATTTGCTTCTCTTTTTCATCCGTCGTGATGAAATTGATATTTATGACATTCCGATTTCACACATTACCAAAGAATATCTTAGTACGCTTGATCAGATGCAGCAAATAAATATCGGAGTTGCTGGTGAATTCATCGAAATGGCAGCCACGTTGATGAGAGTTAAAGCTAAAATGTTATTACCGCGCCCGCAAATGGACAATGATATTGAGGACCCACGTTCACCTTTGGTAAGGCAATTGTTAGAATATCGACGGTACAAAGACCTTGCACAGCAATTAGAAAATTTAGCGGAGGAACGTAGTCATTATTTTTCACGTGGGTATGAAACTCATATTCCTGCCGGAGAAGAAGATCCCGGAGTTTATTTACGACAGGTCTCCCTGTATGACATCGCACATTATTTTAAAGTTGCGATGGAAAACAAACCGATCATTTCACGTTATGAATTGCAACGTGAAGACATCAGTTTAGATGATCAAAAAGCGATTATTCTGGCAAACTTAGATGAAAAGGGATTCCTGAAATTTTCTGTTTTAATCACAAAATTGGAAACAAAGATTGAAGTGATCGTTACTTTCTTGGCTATTTTAGAAATGATAAGAAATGAAGAAATAATTATTGTTCAGAGAGAACTATTTGGCGAACTGGAAATACAAATCAAAGGTAAAAAAGTATAAATGCAAAAAAAGGAAATTAATCAAATTGTGGAAGCGTTACTTTTTGCCTCGCCTGAACCGCTTACCCAAGCACAACTAAATTCAATATTTGAAGCGGATTTGGTTGACCCTGAATTAACTGATTTGGATAATATTATTGAAGATTTAAAGGATCAGTATAATAAAAATGATAATGCTTTTACGATTGTACAAGTTGCATCAGGTTATCAGCTTGTGTCGAGATCAGAATACGAAGTATTTATAAGGAGATTGCTGAAGAAAAGCGGTCGTTTGGCATTAACAAATGCATCTTTGGAAACTCTGGCCATTGTTGCTTACCGCCAACCGGTAAACCGATTCGAGATCGAGTCAATACGAGGTGTTGATTCGAGCGGAGTGCTAAGAACATTATTATCAAAAAATTTAATTAAAATTAAAGGTAGGGATGCTGGTCCGGGACGTCCGTTACTTTATAATACCACAGAAAGATATCTTGAGTATTTTGGATTGAATAACTTATCTGAAATGCCGAAAATATCTGAACTTGTCGATTTAGAAAAATCCGAATCTCAGCAAGAGAATCAAACAGATGCGTTTGAATAAATATTTAGCCAAATCCGGCGTCGCCTCTAGGCGAGAATCCGATCGATTAATTCAGGAAGGTACAGTAACTGTAAACGGTCATGTGCTGACTGATCCGGCTTACCAAGTGCAAGAAAATGACGAAATAACATTTGATGGAAAAGTACTTTCACTGCAAGAAAAAACAGTAGTATATATGCTAAATAAGCCAAAGAATGTAATTACTACAGCGCGTGATGAATACGGAAGAAAAACTGTTATGGATTTAATTCCTTCCAATAGAAGATTATTCCCAATTGGCAGATTAGATAAGGATACAACCGGTTTAATTTTAATTACGGATAATGGTGAGTTAGCTAATTATCTGATGCATCCAAAAAACCGAGTCTCACGATTTTATGAAGTGGAAATTGAAGGTAATTTAAATTCTAAAGAAATTGCCAAGATTAAAAAGGGTATTTTTATTGGTGACGGCGAATTTGGCAAAGGTGAAATAGTAAAACAAACGACTCGCAAAACTCGTTCAATTATAATTATTCGTTTACAACAAGGTAAGAAAAGGGAAGTGCGTCGAATTTTTTACTTTATTGGAAAAAAGGTTTACAAACTGCATAGATTTCAATATGGAACAATAAAGTTAGGGGATTTGCAAGTTGGACAATGGCGGGGTTTAACGGAAAAAGAAGTCAATTTATTGACAAAATGAAGGGATTATTGCTGCCATTTTAACGGATTATAAACCATTGGTATTTTATATTGAAAAACTTAACTTTGCAGGCTAATTGAGAAGTGAAAACAATGATTATTGCAATAGATGGTCCCGCTGCCAGCGGAAAAAGCACAACAGCTAAAAACGTTGCCAAAAAGTTAGGTTACGCCTATCTTGATACCGGTGCAATGTATAGAGCAGTTACTTTGGCTGTCATCCAAAAAAATATTGATATAGAAAGTAAAACTGAACTTGCTAATCTGTTAGAAAACCTTGAGCTTAAAATAGAATACAAGGATAGTAAGACTGTTTTTATGATGGATGGCAAAAATATTGCAAAGGCAATCAGATCAGTAGAGGTAACGTCAAAAGTGAGTGCGGTTAGCGCGATTACGATTGTGCGTGAAAAAATGGTTAAGATCCAAAGACAGTTAGGAAATAGCACAAATTGTGTAATGGAAGGAAGAGATATTGGAACTGTCGTTTTTCCTGATGCCGATGCAAAATATTTTATAACAGCCGATTATCATTCACGAGCAGAAAGAAGACAAAAGGATTTAAAATCTATTGGTGAGGAAAAATCAATTGATGAATTGATTGCCGATTTGAAAATGCGTGATGAAAAAGATTCAACAAGATCAAAATCGCCGCTAAAAAAAGCGAACAATGCAATTGAAATAGATACGTCAAATTTGACAGTTGGAAAGCAAGTTGCAATTATTGTTGATCACATAAATAAAATAACAACAAAAAAAGGAAGGATTAATGCCCGAAACAATTATTACAGAACCTGTAGCTGAAGAGGCTAATGTAGAGTTGGAACAAGCTACAGAAGTCAGTGCAGAGCCGGTACAACCGGATTCTGAACCTGTTACCGAAAAAAAACCAATTGTAAATTATTTAGACAATAAACTGTTTGCCGGTGTAAAGGTAATAGAGCAATCAGAATTGGAAAAAAATGAAGTTATCGAAGAAATACCGGAAGAGCTTCAAAAACAATATTTAGATACAATATCTGATATATCAGCCAACCAGGTAATAACCGGTCGAGTTATCGGTATGAATGAGAAAGAAGTTTTAGTAGATATCGGTTTTAAATCCGAAGGAATAATTACAAGAGATGAATTTGAGGACAATAAACTTCCTGAGATTGGTGAAAAAATTAAAGTATATCTTGAAAAATTAGAAGATAGAAAAGGTAATACAATCCTTTCAAAGATTAAAGCAGATTTTTTTCCAATTCTGATTGCTCTATTACCTTTACACCGGCAAACAGTTTATTGTCTAAATAATTTAC
>PVMS01079399.1_pt1 | contig 11227 bp, 10 predicted proteins | sample 1853461 | NCBI WGS metagenome assembly PVMS01 (sample SAMN08582032, study PRJNA380276) | Marine sediment metagenome, whole genome shotgun sequencing project. | isolation source: ocean sediment barecode stripped | collected 2017
ATCTCGCAGATCATGCGACACATATTCAAAATTTTGATAGGGCTGGAATTCCGGAATCGGATCGATTCGACCCGAAGGCAGGCTTTTAGTCTGTTGAACAAACTCATCAAGGTCGCTGATGCCGGCATTACAGGCAGCAAGCAAACCGGGAATCGACAACACCAAAACCAGGCGTAAACAAAGTGTTAGTCGCGGCATCATTGCTCATCTTCCTTGAGGTAACGATAGGGTTTTGCGGTAGCTGACATTTTTACTTTTTTAGCGCCACCAGATTTACCAGCGGATTCCTTGGTTTCCGGCTCAAGCTTCATATCGCTGATGGTTACGATTCGGGGCAGGGCAGCAAGGCCACTGATAAAGGTTGCCAATTGATGATACGAGCCGATCACTTCGATAGATATTGGTAATTCCGCATAGAATCCTTTCTTTATTTCATCGCTAGGCCTGAATTTCTTCACTTCGAGTCCGCTCGCAAGTCCGGTTTGGGAAACGTCAACCAGTAAGGATTCTACTTCAGTTGTCTCCGGAAGTTGGCGCAGTAATGCACCGAATGAAGCTCGCATTTCAGCGAGTTGCTCCTTGTATAGTTCGAGTTTGGCCGCCTGGACGGCCTTTACCTTAAACTCTTCTTTCAGCTCGAATTCTTTTTGCTGGAATTTTTCCAGCGTTACGAGCTGCTCCTGGGTGTCAAAATACAACCCCGCGCCAACAATCATCACAAATAGCAGGGAGACCACGCCAATTTTGACAGCAAATGGCGCGTTGCCGATATTTTCCGGTTCGAGGTAGCTTTGGAGCTCTTCAAAATCCACTGTCAAATATCCTCTTCAACCACGTTGGGCGATGTTTGCTTCACCCTCAGCGTGAAAGTGCTGACCCGATTTACTTTTTTATCCTGGACTTCTATCACGGTTAAACTGGGATCTTTAAGCCATTCAGAATTGCTCAGGTTCCTCATATAACTGGAAACGCGGGCGTGCGATTCCGCCTCGCCAGTCATCTCCAGATTGTCGTCTTTTTGAGTTAAGGTCCTGAGGTATACCCCGTTGGGTACCGTGCTCACGATTTCAGTAAACAGGTGCACGATCGAGGGGCGACTAGTTTGCAGGGACTGGATCACCTCCATTCGTTCGAGCAGGCTGCGGCGAACCTTTTTCAGGTCCCTGATTTCGGCTATCTGCTGATCCACTTTGGCAATCTCGCTGGTCATAAACTTGTTGCGCGAGAGCTGGTAGTCGATCTTCGAGATCATCTGGATATGAATCAGGCCGACCACGGCAGCGCCCAGTATTATCATCATGACGGCGAGTATGCCGAATTGTTTTTTCTGTTCCTGTCGCCTTTCTTCGCGCCAGGGAAGTAGATTAATTCGCGTCATGAGAATTCAGTTCCTCGGATAGCCAGTCCTGTAGCAATCAGGAACGAAGGGGCATCCGCTTCAAGATTTGCCTTGTTTACCCTGCCTGACGAAGACATATCGTGAAACGGGTTGGCAATTGATGTGGAAACCCCAATATGTGACTCGGTTAGTTCGGCCAGACCTGGCAGGCTGGCGGTTCCGCCGGCGAGAACCAGATGGTCGATATCAACGTCTGACCCACCAGCAGAATAAAAGAACTGCAAAAAACGGCTAACCTGTTGTGCAGTCGTCTCCTTGAATGGTTCGAGTACTTCTGGTTCGTAATTGTCGGGCAAGCCGCCCTGGCGTTTGGCGAGTCCAGCCTCGTCATAAGACAGACCATAGCGACGCATTATTTCTTCAGTGAGTTGCTTACCGCCAAAATTTTGTTCGCGCGTGTAAATCAGATTGTGGTTCTTTATGACACTAAGATTGGTCATGGTGGCGCCGATATCGACGATCGCAATCGTCTTGTCCATGCCTTCGTCGGGCATTTGTGATGCCATCGCGGCAAATACGGTTTCTATCGTGTAGGCTTCGATATCGACAATTTTCACGGTCAGGCCGGCGAGTTCTACCGCGGCAACCCGGTCGTCGACGTTTTCACTCCGACAGGCTGCCAGCAAGACATCGACAGTCTCTGGATTGCCTTCGGTTTCACCCAGAATCTGAAAATCAAGGTTAACCTCTTCCAGGGGATAGGGTATATACTGATCCGCTTCGAGCTGAATCTGTCCTTCCATCTCGTCTTCGGACAAGGTGGCCGGCATCGTGATTTTTTTTGTGATTACCGCAGAACCGGCGACGGCAATCGCTGCATTTCTTGATTTAATTTTTGACTTGTTCAGCGCACGCTTTACACTTTCGGCTACTGCTTCGACTTCGACGACATTTTTTTCGACGACGGCATTAGTAGGCAGGGGTTCGACACCGATCGCTTCGATTCGATAACTGGATCCGGTTTTACTCAGTTCCATGATCTTCACGGTCGTGGAACTAATGTCTAACCCAATGAGCGGTGGTTTTTTTCGCGTAAAAAACACAGGTGTCCTCTATGTGTATGCCTATGTTCGCAGATCTTGTGTTACAAACTACATTAAGATCTAACTGTAAGTATATAAAATGATGAATTATTTTAATCAATCAATCAAAGAGTCTAGTGCAACATATCAATATTGTCGATACTTTTCATATGTTTCATCATATATATAGCCTAAGCCGATGAAAAAGCTAGTAATCATCCTGTCGTGGCTGTTTACAGCGGGGCTGCTGCTGTTACTCGCTGGTGTTTTCTATATATACACTGTTTTAATGCCTGCATTGCCTTCAATTGAGCATTTGGAGGACACTCAATTGCAGGTACCGCTACGAATATATGACATGAATGAAATTTTGCTTGCGGAGTTTGGTGAACATCGTCGCACGCCGGTCGAATTTGAAGAAATTCCAACCCGTGTCATCGATGCCTTTATTGCGGCCGAGGATGATCAGTTCTGGAATCACCTGGGTGTCGATCCAGTCGCGCTGGCTGCCGCTGCTTATGAACTCGTAGTCACCGGTAAGAAAACCCGGGGTGGTAGTACGATTACCATGCAGGTAGCACGTAATTTCTTTCTGAGTTCGGAAAAAACCTATACCCGGAAGCTCAATGAAATTCTGCTGGCGTTGAAAATTGAAACCGAACTCAGTAAGGAAAAGATACTGGAGTTGTACCTCAATAAGATATACCTGGGTCACCGTTCATACGGAATTGTTGCGGCATCGCAGGTTTATTACAACAAATCACTGCAAGATCTCAGTGTGGCACAGGTGGCGATGATTGCCGGCCTGCCGAAGGCGCCCTCCAAGTATAATCCCATCATTAATCCTGAGCGCGCGCTGTCCCGACGTGATCATATTCTCGGTCGAATGCGTGAATTGAAATACATCTCCGATGATGACTATGAAATTGCGCTGGCCGAACCTGACACCGCAGAGTTACATGTCACCGATACCATTGCCGATGCCAACTATGTCGCCGAACTGATTCGTGCCGAGTTGTTCGAGCAGTATGGAGACGAAGTATATAAAGCTGGCATGAATGTTTATACCAGCATCGATGGTGAACTGCAGAGGGTGGCGAACCTGGCACTACGGCGGGCTCTTCTCGATTATAACCGCCGCCATGGTTATCGCGGCCCGATCGGATCTATCAATCTGGAAAATGTGATCGAAGACCCGTTTGACGAGGATCTGGTGGTCGATCAACGCGTCGGCGGGTTGCGCAAAGGTGTGGTTATTTCGATAAATCCAGACTACCAGGACGAATTTAAAAAGCCGGAATCCGAAACACCGGAAGTCGATATCGAGCCCTATGCCGTCGTGTTGATATCGAACTATGAAACCATTGAGTTACCCTTCAAGGTCGGCATCGAATGGGCCAGACCCTATCAGGAGGCCAACAGGCAGGGACCAGCACCTTCAAAGATTGAAGATGTCCTGTCGGTTGGTGACGTTATCTGGCTCGAGCAACGCGACGGTCAGTGGTTGCTCGCCGATGTGCCACAGGTTGAAGGGGCAATCGTGTCACTGGATTCATCGAATGGGGCGATACGCTCGATGGTCGGCGGATTCGATTACTTTAAAAGTAAATTCAATCGTGTGACCCAGGCGCGGCGACAACCGGGTTCCAACTTTAAACCATTTATTTATTCTGCAGCCCTGGAAAAGAATTTCACCGCGGCGAGTATCATCAATGATGCACCGGTAGTGTTTGATGACGATTCCCTCGAAGCAACCTGGCGGCCGGAAAATTATTCCGGCAAATTTTATGGTCCGACACGATTACGCGAGGGCCTGGTGAAATCAAGGAACCTGGTGTCTATACGGGTTTTGCAGGCCATCGGGTTACGTCATGCAACAAGATACGCGGAGCGATTTGGCTTCAAACGGGAGAACATGCCCTACGATCTATCGCTGGCACTGGGTAGTGGTACATTTGCGCCAATTGAAATTGTACGCGCCTATGCGGTTTTCTCCAATGGTGGATATCTGGTAACGCCCTATGTGATTAGCCGGGTCGAATCGGGCACCGGTGATGTCATATTTGAACATGACCCGCTGAGCGTATGCCAGGGTTGCGAACTCGAATCGCTGGAGGCGCTGGAACTCGTAACCGAGGTCGAGACATCCCCGGTCGACGATGAAGATCTGGTAATCGTCGAGGAAGGAAAATCGATCCAGTATGCACCGCGAGTCATCTCGGCGCAAAATGCATATATCATGCGTTCGATGATGCGAGAAGTAGTCAAACGAGGTACCGCGGTGCGAGCCAAGGCACTGGGACGCTCAGATATCGGGGGCAAAACCGGAACCACCAATGATCAGATTGATGCCTGGTTCAGTGGCTTTAATGATCAGGTGGTAACCACGACCTGGGTTGGATTCGATAGCCAGCAATCACTGGGAGGAAGGGAAACCGGCGGGCGAGCGGCCTTGCCGATGTGGCTAAGCTATATGAAAGTCGCGCTCGACGGGCGGCCAGAAAATCTCGAAGAGCAACCCGACGGACTGGTCACGATACGAATCGACTCGGTAACTGGCGAGCGGGCAGGACAGGATACCGTGAACAGTCGTTTTGAGGTATTCAGGGTTGAATTTGCACCGGAAGAAAAAGTTGCTTCCGGGTCGGGCAACGGTTCGATTTTCCAGCCGGTAGAAAACCAGCCGGAAAACGAAGAAGAAATTGTCGAGGATATTTTTTAATCTGGTTGCTGGCGTATTGCGTGCCCAAATTCGTGCACTGCGTCGATTAATACCGCGAGGTGATCGGGATTAACAGCGGGGTGAATGCCATGCCCGAGGTTAAATACATGCCCGGCGCCGGGGCCGTATTTTGTTATAACCTCCTTCACTGCATCGCGAATTACCTCGGGCGAAGCATACAATACGCAGGGATCCAGATTACCCTGTAAGGCTACCTTGTCGCCGACACGTCGCCTGGCTTCGTCAATATCAATGGTCCAGTCGAGTCCGACGGCGTCACAGCCGGTATCTGCTATCATTTCAATCCATTGGCCGCCGGCCTTGGTAAATAAGGTGACCGGTATGGTCTGGCCATCATACTGTCGATTTAATAGCGACAGGATCTGTTGCATATAATCGAGAGAAAAACGACGGTAGGTCTCTGGAGTCAGTATCCCACCCCAGGTATCAAATATCATCAACGCCTGCGCGCCGGCCTCAATTTGCGCGTTTAGATAGGCGGCAACAGATTGAGCCAGAATATCCAGTAAACGGTGCATGGCCGCGGGATCTTCATACATCATTCCCTTGACATAACGATAGTCCCTGGAACTGCCACCCTCAACCATGTAAGTCGACAGGGTCCAGGGACTGCCGCTAAATCCAATCAGGGGTACCGCGCCATCGAGCTCTTTTCGCACCAGGCTTATTGCGTCCGAGACGTAGCGAAGTTTTTCTGCTGGATCGGGAACTGCCAGGTGGTCAATATCGGATTTAGTTCGCAGCGGACGCTCGAATTTCGGCCCCTCACCCTCGCTAAAATATAAACCCAGTCCCATCGCATCTGGAATGGTCAGAATATCCGAAAACAGGATGGCTGCATCGAGATCGAAGCGGCGTAACGGTTGAAGTGTGACTTCGCAGGCAAGCTCCGTGTTTTTACAGAGGTCAAGAAAGCCACCCGCGGTTTTCCGGGTTTCGCGGTACTCGGGCAAATATCGGCCCGCCTGACGCATGATCCATACCGGTGTGGTGTCGGTAGGCTGACGTAGTAAAGCCCTGATTAGACGATCATTCTTCAACTCGGGGAATGCCAAAACCTAAACCTCCAGATAATCCAGAATGCCCTCAGCCGCCTTTCTGCCCTCGTAAATTGCGGTAACCACCAGGTCCGATCCGCGCACCATATCGCCACCGGCAAATATCTTTGTGTTCGATGTTTGAAACGGGTAAATATTGTGTTCGGGAGCAGTTACCTTGCCTGAATCGTCTGTGTCGATCGCAAATTCTGAAAACCATGGGGCGGGATCCGGACGAAAACCAAATGCAATTACCACCACGTCAGCTGTCAGGATTTCCTCTGAACCTGAAATGACCTCGGGCCTGCGCCGACCCTGTTGGTCGGGTTCACCCAGCTTTGTCGATACCAGCTTGACTCCTTCAACCCTGGAATCACCGACGATTTCAATCGGCTGTCGGTTAAATAGAAACTCGATGCCTTCTTCCCTGGCATTGGCAACCTCGCGCATAGAACCTGGCATGTTAGCTTCGTCGCGACGATAAGCACAGGTGACACGGCTGGCATTTTGTCGAATGGCGGTACGATTGCAATCCATCGCGGTGTCACCACCGCCGAGTACTACGACATTTTTATCAGTGAAATCAATAAACTCGGGCACATCGTCGGTGTCAAATTTAATTTCATGGTGGATATTGGAAACCAGGTAAGGCAGTGCTTCGAATACACCGGGCTTGTCTTCACCCGGAAAGCCACCTTTCATATAGGTATATGCCCCCATGCCCAGAAACACGGCATCGTAGTCGGCAAGTAACTGGTCGAAGGCGATATCCTTACCGATCTCGATATTCAGGCGAAATTCTATGCCCATGTTTTCAAACATAACACGCCTGCGCGTCACCACTTCTTTCTCGAGTTTAAACGGCGGAATGCCGAATGTGAGCAGGCCGCCTATTTCCGGATAGCGGTCGTAGACCACCGCTTTGACACCATTTCGGGCGAGGATGTCGGCACAACCGATGCCAGCGGGACCTGCGCCGACTATGGCTACTTTCCTGCCGCTGTCGACCACTGCCGAAAGATCGGGAGACCAGCCCTGAGCGATCGCAGTATCGGTAATGTATTTTTCCACCGAGCCGATTGTCACCGCGCCAAAACCAGTATTCAGCGTACAGGCACCTTCGCAAAGCCGATCCTGCGGACATATCCTGCCGCAGACTTCGGGCAGGCTGTTTGTTTTGTGGCACATTTCGACGGCTTCCATGAGATTGCCCTCGGCAACCATTTTCAGCCAGTTAGGAATATAGTTGTGTACCGGACATTTCCACTCGCAGTAAGGATTGCCACATTCAATACAACGATCGGCCTGATCGGCGGCGTCCTGTCGAGGGTAATCGGTGTATATTTCGTTGAATTCTTTTACCCGATTAAGCACGGGCACTTTGACGGGATTGGCGCGGTCCACCTCGAGAAACTGGAATAGGTTAGGCACGAGCCGGTATTCTCAGTTTGGGACGAGTCTGGATTTTATACGTTTGCTTACCACGCTCATATCTGCTCTGCCTTGCAATTGAGGTTTCAGCATGCCCATCACCTTACCCATATCCTTAATTGAGGCGGCTCCTGTGGCTTCGATGGATTGCGCGATCAGCTCATTGATTTCGGCTTCCGAAAGAGCCTCGGGCAGGTATTCCCTGATAATTTGCAATTCGAATTCTTCGATGGTGACGAGATCGTCGCGCCCGGCTTTGGAAAACTGCTCGATTGACTCGCGGCGCTGTTTGGTCATTTGGTCGAGTACCGCGATGATTCGATCGTCATCCAGTTCGATTCTTTCGTCTACTTCGATTTGCTTGATCGCGGCAAGCATCAGGCGGATCACCAGGAGGCGAGGTTTGTCGTGGCTTTTCATTGACGACTTCATATCAGACTGAAGTCTGGATTTGAGTGTAGTGTCAGTCATCGACAGGCACCGACCTCAGTACATGCGTCTTCGCGTGATGGAATCCTTGGAAATGCGCTTGAAATTACGTTTAACTGCAGCCGCCAATTTGCGTTTGCGAACCGATGTTGGTTTTTCATAGTGCTGTCGACGGCGGGTTTCGGTGAGGACCCCGGCCTTTTCACAGGATCTTTTGAATCGTCGCAAAGCGAAATCAAATGGCTCATTGTCCTTTACTTTGACTGATGGCATATTAAAACTATTCCAGGTTTGGTGGATATCAGGCGCAGAATAAACCCGCGCTTCATTTCGAGCCGAGCAATTATAAGGAGGCAATGCTAAATATCAATTGCCAAATTCAAATAAGTTGGTGTTTTTGAGAGAAAAATGAAGGTATTAGGGCTCGAAAGTTCATGCGATGAAACCGGTATTGCCGTGTTCGATACCGATAACGGCCGCATGTGGCAGCGATTGTATTCGCAGGTCGAAGTGCACCGCCAATATGGTGGCGTCGTGCCTGAGCTTGCATCGCGAGATCATGTGGTCAAGGCGGCACCGTTGATACGCGAAATACTCGATGAATTCGGTGCTATCGGCGACATCGACGCGATTGCCTATACCCGGGGTCCCGGCTTAATGGGCGCATTGATGGTCGGTGCCAGCCTCGCTCGGGGGCTTGCCTGGTCACTGGATAAACCGGTACTTGGAATCCACCATATGGAGGGGCACCTGCTGGCGCCGATGCTGGGCACGCAAAAACCCGAGTTTCCTTTCGTCGCCCTGCTGGTTTCAGGGGGTCATACGATGCTGGTCGACGCGAAAGCGGTGGGCAGCTACGCGATCCTGGGTGAATCACTCGACGACGCGGTAGGCGAGGCTTTTGACAAGACCGCTAAACTACTTGGCCTGCCTTATCCTGGCGGCCCAGAACTTGCCAATTTAGCAGATCAGACAAGCGGGTCACAATTTTCGTTTCCGCGACCTATGACCAACCGACCCGGGCTTGATTTCAGCTTTAGTGGCCTGAAGACCTATGCGATGAATACTATTCAACAGCACAGCCCGTTAGACGCGAAGCTGCGCGGCGAAATAGCATTTGCTTTCCAGCAGGCAGTGGTTAGCACCCTGCGTATCAAGTGTGATCGTGCATTAACCGAGACAGGTTATTCCAGGCTAGTGGTAGCGGGAGGCGTGGGTGCGAATCGGCACTTACGCGAGACTCTGGACAAGCTGACCCGAGGACGCGGCGCCAGCGTGTTTTATCCAGCGACTGAATACTGCACCGACAATGGTGCGATGATCGCCTATGCGGGTGCTTTGCGGTTGCTCGCAGGGCAATGCGATGAAGATGTTTTCGATGTATTACCACGCTGGTCGTTGGAAGACCTGGACGAGGTATCGGGTTAAGCTTCGGTTCCCTGCAGTAGTCGTTGGATATTGGCCCTGTGTCGCCAGATCAGGATGACAGACATCAGGGTGAAAATTCCAGTGGTGACCCAGGAATTATCCTGCCAGTAAATCAGGGCCGGCAATACAGTAAATGCGATGATCGCTGCCAGAGATGAAATCTTGAAAACTTTCGCAAACAATAGCCAGATGGTTATGATAATGGCACCGACCAACCACTCGTAACCAACGCTTACGGCGAAGGCGGTCGCCACGCCTTTACCCCCTCTGAGGCCGAAATAGAGTGGAAAACAATGCCCCAGGAAAGCGCTGAAACCTGTCAACGCAATCACCACCGGGTCATCGCTAAGCCAGCGCGCAAGCAACACCGGAATCAGTCCTTTCAGGCAATCACCGACCAGCGTGAAAAATGCGGCCTTCTTTCCGGCAATGCGCAGTACGTTGGTGGCTCCGGGGTTATTTGAACCTTCGCTCCTGGGGTCGGTAAATCCCATCAGTTTGCTGAGTAGAATGGCCGATGAAATCGATCCCAGCAAATAGGCGAAAACAATCAAAGCGATGGTGGTCAGGGTAGGTGTAGTCACAATGGCCTGGGGTATTTTTCTGATTCCGTGCCAGCACTCTATCAGAATATAATGGGTTTCGCAGTATCAGCCATACCGAATAAATGCTTAAGGATAAATCAAAGAATCAGGTAGAATCTATCGCGGCCGCGGCGTATGCGCCGTTTTTATCGAATCTATACTAAACCCATCAATAAATAAGGTTTCGTTGTTGGACTTGCTTAATCTACCTCGGTTAGAACAATCTGCAATTAAGAAATACTTCAATCGTGCAGCTAAAAGCTACGACAATGCGGCTGTACTGCAGAAAGAAGTATTGAACCGGCTTTTACAGCGTTTGCAGTACATTAGCCACCAACCGACCACTCTGATCGATATCGGCTGTGGTACCGGCCAGGCTGTGGCCGGTTTACAAAAAACTTACCCACGCTGCAAGATAGTTTGCCTGGACCTGGCCTATTCGATGCTTCAGGAAACCCGGCAACAGTACGGTCTGCTGCGAAAAAAACGCCTGGTCAACTCGGACATGGAAACTATGCCTTTCGTCGATGACAGTTTTGATTTGCTGTTCTCCAGTCTCGCATTGCCCTGGGCAAACGATCTGGGTGGCACTTTGAATGAATTTGCCCGAATCGGTCGAAGCGGTGGCTTGTTGATGTTTGCGACCCTTGGCCCCGGGACGCTGATAGAGTTGCGCGAGAGCTGGGCAGAGATCGATCAAATACCACATGTACATCAATTTATCGATATGCACGATATCGGCGATGCGATGATGGCTGCCGGGTTTTCACAACCGGTGGTTGATGCGGAAACCATCCGCCTTGAATATCAGGAGTTTCGCCAGATTTTCGAAGACCTGAAAAATACCGGCGCCAGTAACGCTGACATAGGTCGAAGCAAAGGGCTAGTTACACCAGCGAGATTTAAACGCCTGGAGCAACATTATCGACAACTGGGATACGATGCCGGGAAATACATTGCCAGCTACGAAGTAGTCTACGGACATGCATGGATTCCTTGAATAACACCCTACTCAGGAGCTGGTGGGGATCACCCCGTGGGGTTGAATCCAGCCCATTAAAAAAGATATTACCAGCAGCACAAATAGCGCAATCGACAATACTATTCGAATGGTTAGAAATTTTACGGTACGATTAGTCTCGCCACGATCTTTG
>PVMS01098686.1_pt1 | contig 11226 bp, 6 predicted proteins | sample 1853461 | NCBI WGS metagenome assembly PVMS01 (sample SAMN08582032, study PRJNA380276) | Marine sediment metagenome, whole genome shotgun sequencing project. | isolation source: ocean sediment barecode stripped | collected 2017
ATTAATAACTAATCCAAGCGCATCGGGGTAGATAATCACTCGCGTGAGTACGGTCTGAAGGTGCTCAATCCATTGGGCAGGCACAGCTTTTTTCAATGTTGCGGCTAATTTCTCTGCCTGGCGCAGTATGCGCCGGAGATGACCCGGTGGTGCGTTTTCTTTGCTTAAAGCATCCATCAGTTCAGTGGGCGACTTTAGAAATCCAATCAGTGTTTCTTTGACTCGTGTCTCGATCTGGTTCGCCGGGATACGAATGGACTGCTTGGTTTCATTTTCTTCACCTGTCTTCAGCTGGTACTGACAAGTTAACTAATTTTTCCTTGAGAAGTGGAAATTAGGTACGCTTTTGATCCTGCAAACCAACGCTGAGTGGGCGCGCGCGAGCCGATTGCCAGCGCTAGGGACGAAATTGTGTACCCTCAGCCCATGACTTCAAGTTAACTTGTCAGTACCTCTACGGGCATTTTGGGTGTTCGCAATACAGTCATAGTATTTTTGCGTAGGGTGAGGCGATATCCACTGTCCACTTTCCCCGATAGCGATCATTCAAATACAGGGTGATAAAGTTCTCTCGAGTAGGTGGGTTGCATCATGAGCACTCGCGAAAGGCGGCATGAGAGTACGCAGATGAATAAAAAGAAGGAACAGGACCTTTTCAATAACGCTGGCTCCCGATGGGCATGGGCGGTGCCAATTGTTCTCCAGACGGGCCGATCGACCGCAAACGGCGGGGCATGGAACACCGTTGAATTGGAATAGGCGATATCCAGCATCCGGCTACAGCAGTTAACATAACACTTTCCTGGTTGATGCCAGTGCAGTGGGTCCTTACCCCACATTGATTAGCCAGATCGGCACGCCCGCTTGCGTTCGTGAGCCCTCAGTCGACCCAGACCTAGAAGCCAACAATCTGCAAAATGACCGAGCAGCAGCTAGTCCGAATATCAATAAATGTGAAGTAGATTCAATACGTTATTCTCTCATCAGCATATGCTGCGTCTCTGCCAACACTCATGGAATAGCTGATAACGCCTAAAACAACAACTCGAACAGGGGATTTTCACTGAGATCTATGGGTTCTAATGAAAAAAATTCTAATCTATTCACACGACACGTACGGGCTCGGCAATATACGCCGCATGTTGGCCATTGCCGAGTCGATCCAAAGCGAATTCAAAGACGTTTCAGTATTGCTTCTGTCCGGGTCGCCGATGATCCAGTCATTCAGGATTACATCGGGAATCGATTACATCAAATTACCGTGTCTTAGTCGGGATGCGAGCGAATCGTATAAAGCAAAATCACTGAGGATTTCCAAGGACTGCATTTCAAAACTAAGGGCAGACCTTATTCTCAATACGGTGCGCAACTTCGAGCCGGACCTCATATTGGTCGACAAGAAACCACTTGGTGTTGACAATGAGCTTGCTCCTACACTGGAATATCTTCAACAGCAAACAGTCAAACCCAAGCTGGCCTTAATCCTGCGGGATATTCTGGACATACCAGAGAAAACCATTGCAGTCTGGAACCGCAATCGCTATCACGATGTCATTCGAGACTTCTACGACTGCGTATTAGTGTTGGGATCGACAGACGTCTTTAACATAGTAGAAGAGTATTCTTTTCCGGAAACCACAGCGGAAAAAACATTCTTCTGTGGTTATATAACTAAGCCGGACTCCCAGCGGTCACCCTCGGCGGTCCGGGAAGAACTTGGAATCGATGGCCGCCGTCTGGTTTTGGCGACGACTGGTGGTGGGGAGGACGGTGCGAGTGTGGCGCACGTTGTTTTGCAGACAGTCCAGCAATACGGTAACGAATTCGCTGACCATTGCCTGCTGTTTCTAGGGCCGGAAATGCCCGAAAGTGAACAGAACCGCTTTTGCTCATGGGCTTCTGGACTAACTTCCGTGACGGTAAAGAACTTTTCCAGTGATTTCAATAGCTACTTGGGTGCTGCCGATGCCGTCGTTGCGATGGGCGGCTACAATACTGTCGCGGAAATCCTGTCGCTCGATATGCCGGCGGTCATCGTTCCCCGTACCTACCCGGTGTCGGAACAGCAGATCCGCGCAGCTCGACTGGAAAGGCTAGGTCTTCTTGAGACTTTAAGTCTTAATCAACTTTTTCCTGAACAGCTCTTTTGGGCGGTCACAAATTCCCTAAAGCGCCATCAATCCTCGGCTAACAACCGGCATCAGTTAAATCTTGCAGCTCTACCGCAGGTCGCCGGCCATGTTCGACGTTTGCTTAACGACCAAGGTGTTGCGTACGAATCACTCATTACCGTTCACAACGAGCTGGATGGCGTAGGTTGCGTGCGCTCTTCAGATCAACCGAGTGATACAGCACTCGACAACTTAGTTCCGGTGGCGAAAGCGATCTCTGAGTCAATATGATGTTCAAGAAAAACAAAAGAGCAGATGAGCAGTCGTTGACCTGTAGATCTGACAATCTTAGCTCTACCGGTGGTATAAACGTTTTACCTCGCCCGCAAATATGCCGACTAAATTCGCAATCGTGCAGCGCTGATTCAACAGATCGCGGACGGGACGGAAACTACAGTTATTAATGGCTGTGGGGAGCGCAAAAACTACCCATTTATCGCCTCGCGTGCTTGGCCTGGTAGTTATCCTGATATTGCGTGCGCCCTACGCATTCGCTGTCGATAAACAGAACTCGCCCGTGATCGCCGCAAGCGAATTGCCCGAGGTCACCTTGCATACCGATGCTGATTTCCGCTCTGGCCCGAAGCCTAATGCCGATAACGGGCAAGTTGATGATGCATTGCTGGAGCGCGAGGTGGAGCCAACTACTGAAGCAGTGCAGCCCCCAGCCCATGTGAATAATCTGGCTCGTCGCCAGGATGAACGGCGCCCGGAGGATCAGTTTCAGATGTTGTTGTTCGACCGTCCACTTACGATCGGCGGAAAATACGAGTTGAGCCCAGAGCATCGCGCCAACTACGACCTAGAGGACGATGGCGATCGGGATTTGACCCGGGTAAACCAGGAATTTAACTTGGAGCTCCTATATGTGTATAGCCCTTCAATGGCTGCGTTTATCGAAACTCAAGTTGTTTACACAAGGGATGACAGAGGTGATGGGGAGGATGATTCGGAGTTTGACATCAGGCGCGGTCAAAGCTGGATTCACTACACCTTTTGGCCGGAGGCCGGACTGTCTTTACAGATTGGACGCCAGAATCTGCAAGAAAAGCGATCATGGTGGTGGGATGCTGATCTCGATACTGTCCGACTGCACTTTGACAGGGGAGCAGTACACGCGGAACTTGGTCTGGCAGAAGAAGTTTTTCCGGTATCCATAGATGATGAAATTCCGGCTGAGTTTGAAGACGTGACGCGCGTCTTTGGACGGTGGCACTGGGAATGGGCAAGTAGGCAGCAGCTTGAGTTCTTTTGGCTATCCGAGCGGGACCGATCAGACGCATTCCAAGAGAATGTCGTTGTTCCCGAGGACCTGGTAGATGAAATTGACGCCGAGCTCGATTGGTTTGGTGCGCGGGCGCTAGGAAAGTGGAAAACTAAGCCGATTGGCACACTTTATTATTGGGCGGACATAGCAAGTGTCCGTGGTAACGAACATCTGACGAGCTTTACTGATGCCGGGGATGGATCCATCGCGGTCGATGGGACCCATCGAATTGATGTTCATGGGTGGGCAGTCGATGCTGGACTCACTTTACGTACTAAGGGTCCCCAACGCCTAAGCTTCACGGCAGGCTATGCCGTTGGTTCTGGAAACGATCAGCCCGACAATGATACTGATCGTGCGTTCCGGCAAACTGGATTAAATCTGAACAAGGGCAAGTTTCAGGGGGTCGCCAGATTCCGCTACTACGGAGAGTTGTTTCGCCCTGAACTCTCAAATCTCAGCGTTATAACGTTCGCGATGGGTCGACGCTTTTTTTCGGCAAGCTCTATAGATCTTATTTACCATAACTATCGTCAGGTCCACGCACAGCCATTTATGAGGTCAGCGCGAATCAAAGCACCCCTCAGTGGCGAGGATAGTGATGTTGGAGATGAAATCGATTTGGTGATCGGAGTCGAAGAGTGGCGACATTGGGAGTTGACACTTATGGGCTCGATATTTCTCTCAGGCGATGCCTACGGCCCCAGTTCTGGTGAAAAAGCATATCGCGCTGACTTGCAATTGAAGTATATCTTTTGAGTATAGGCAAATTCTGCAGCAGCCTCATACACCAACGCAGGATGCGGGCAGAAAATATTAAAGTGCGTTCATGTGCCTAATGGTTTTTGAAGACGTGAGACTTATATTTAACTTAACAGCGAAGTTTTTTTATGTCGTTTGGCAGATTAGTCCAAGCAACGCAAGAAAAATAGAAATAACATAGCATCCCTATGTCCGCCCGTCCGTCGTGAGACGGAATTCTTGGAACCAAATAGGAGTCAACCAAAGATGTTCGGCAGTCGATTTGCGAACCCTTCACGAGTCGGAGCTCCAGCATTCCATGCTAGCCATGAGGATGGACGATTGCGTTTGTCGACCTGTCATGAACACCACGTTCGACCCACGGGCGATTTTGCGCGCAGATACTCGCCGCAAGTCGTCTAATTCGCGACAATTCTCATTCATATCATTATCCATTATGCAAAAAATACTTTTTTACTGTCAGAGCAGTCTTGGCATCGGGCATACAATTCGCAGCCTGCGCATCGCCGAAGGACTCAGCCAGTCTTTCGAAATCCACTATCTTAATGGAGGCGAGCTGATACCCGATTTGCAGGTGCCTCTAGGTATCCGCCGGATCGATCTTCCCCCAATCGTAAGCGATCCTGACTTCAATACCGTGCGTGCTGTCGATCACGGTATGGGTGTGAAAAGTGCGATCGCGAAACGACGCAACATTATTCTTCAGGCGTTTGAGCGTATCTCTCCCGAAATTGTTCTTATTGAATTGTATCCGTTCGGGCGCGGTCGTTTCCACGCCGAACTCGAGCCGTTACTCGAGCTCGCTAAAAACCGGGGATCAAAGATTATCTGCAGCGTGCGTGACATATTAACTAAACGCAAAAATCAGGATGCCTTCGAACGCAAGGCGGTAAAACGGATGAACCAGTTCTTCGATCTTCTCCTTATCCACGGTGATTCAGAATTTCAGCCGTTGAACGATTCGTTCGCCAGGCTGGACGAGATTCAGGCAAGGATGCTGTACACCGGTTACGTGGTCCCCGAAATTATGGCGGAGCCCCGGCGTAAAGACAGGGTAATTATCGCAAGTATTGGCGGAGGTCGGTTTGGCCACGAACTCGCCGAAGCTGTTGTGCGCGCTGCGCCTCTCCTAGCAACACGGATTCCGCACCGTATTCAGCTCTACACCGGGCCGTTTTGCCCAGAGGAAGTTGTCTGCCATTTGCGCCAGCTGGCACACGGCTTTGCGAACATTCAGGTGAAACGGTTCACCCCCGACCTTCACGATAAGTTGATGAACGCCGATTTGTCTATCAGCATGGGCGGCTATAACACGATGATGAATGTGGTTGCCACTGGCGTACCTGCCATGATCATGGGTTGCACCATCGATGGCGGCATGGATCAGGTTGTGCGGGTGACAAAACTGGCCCGTCTGGGGGTTATCGATGCCATTGTTCCGGATGATCTTGAGCCTAATGCATTTGCGGAAAAAATCATCGCGTGTCTGAATCGAAAGCCGGCCCGGGCATCGCTTAACATCAATGGCGTCGCCGCAACTACGCAGGCAATAAAGAGACTTGTTAGGAGTTCCGGGACAAATAATGACCACCAAAGAGGAAATCATCCATGTACCCTATGAAAATATGTATAACCACCTTGGAATTTCCGCCGGATACCGGCGGTGTCGGGGAGTCAGTAAAGCGTATTAGCACGATGCTGAGTGATCTTGGTCATGAAGTCCATATTGTTGTCTTTCACGCCCATAACATTAGCAGCAATACTACGGGCGTTAACCAGAAGGGGTTCGACACAAACCAGCAGGAAGGAGTTTTTGTTCACCGGTACCAGCACGTTGCACGTGGAAGCCAACGATCACCTCAAGATTTCCTGAGCGACGTATATATCGAAATACAGAAACTACACAACCGGGAGAAATTTGATCTCTTTCATGCCTTTTATCTCAATGAGACCGGATTCCTGACCACACTGTTGGCGAAAGAAGTCGGCAGGCCAATAATAAACAGTATTCGTGGCGCGGACATTCATAAGAACATATTTAACCCTAAATCTTACAGCCAGACGCTATGGGCCATGGAAAATTCCAACTGGATGACTTTTGTCAGCCGCGAACTGGAACGTAGAGCACATGTCCTCGTGCCGTCGACACGTGGCAGAACCTCAGCATTCTGGAACTCCATTGTACCGTTCGATTTCGAGGCCCTGGAAAAGCCCAGAGTCAATGGGCAACTGAAGGGAACGGTTATCGGAGCTTCGGGAAATTTCCGAAACAAGAAAGGTGTCGATTTCCTAATTCAGGCATGCGCTGAGCTTGCTACGGAGATCGAATTGACCTTGCTCCTGGTTGGCGACTTCATTAGCAAGGAAAGGGCTTACTGGAATGAATATATTATCAATAGCGGAATCATGGATCGCGTGGTTATTACGGGCAGTTTAAGCCGCGAAGAAGCGATTGCTTATCTCCACGTCGTAGACATCTTTGCCATACCATCGCTACGAGACGGGTGCCCCAATGCCATGATGGAAGCAATGCTGGCGCAAAAAGCGATTGTAGGCTCAAGCGTTGATGCAATTGGCGAAATTCTCAGCGATGGTGAAGACGGGTTGATCGTAAGACCCGGTTCGACCGAAGATCTAGTCTGCGCCATCAAAAAACTGGCCGAGAACCCGGGGCTTCGTGAAAGGCTCGGAGCGGCGGCCCGGGAAAAAGCGCTTCTGGATTTGGCGCCGGAGTGCGAACAGAATAACTGGTTGAATGTCTACGATCGCGTGATGACAGCCAGGAAACCTGTCCATTTCGGCGCGAAACGCGAAAGTGGCGAACGGCTAATAACAGCTCGAGCCGGCTCGTATGGCCGACCCTAAAAAGATTGTTGCCCTGAAAGAAGTGGTCTCCGGGCTCGTCGGCCTGACCCGCGCGTTCTGGCCGCAAATCCGGGAGCAAGGCCGTCTGATCGCGCTTTCCGGTGGGGCACTTCTTGTTTCTATAGGTGCTCGACTCCTGGAACCTTGGCCGCTCAAACTGGTTTTTGATTGGATCATCGTGCCGACGGAAGCCCCAGCTCCAACGGAAGATGTCCTGTGGCTTTCCGCGCCCCAAACGGTAAATGACGCTGGCATGCTACTTGCCATCCTTGCGATGGCGTTTATCGTATGTGCTGCAATACGAGCATTGGCTGAATATCTGGCCTCTGTTGGCATGGCGTTGGCGGCGACACAGATTGTCGCCGACATTCGTGCGCGAACGTTTGGTCACCTGCAGCGACTTTCACTCCGTTTTCACCATAAAGCCAAGACCGGTGATTTGATCACTCGCTTTACCTATGACATGGAGAGGTTGCGGGATACCGCGGTGACCGCCCTTCTTCCGCTGGTTGCAAATCTTCTAACTATAATCGCGATGTTTGCAGTTATGTTCTGGTTCAACTGGCAACTGGCACTAATCCCGCTCATTGTAATGCCGTTCTTCTATATTTCTTCACTGCGTGCAAGTACTAAAATTCAGACCGTAGTTCGAGAGCATCGAAAACGTGATGGCGCCTTGGCGGCGACAGCGGCCGAAGCGATTGGGGCGATCAAACTGGTACAGGCGCTCTCCCTGGGGGCTTTACAGGAAAAAGCGTTTGCGAAACAGAACAAAAAGAGCCTCAAGCAAGGTGCCAAGGCACAACGACTCGCAGCCGGTTTGGAGAGAAAGGTTGAGTTCATTCTGGCCATTGCCACAGCTCTGGTGCTGTGGCGCGGCGTTCAATTAGTTATTGTCGACGCGATTACACCTGGGACACTCATCCTATTTATCACCTATCTGAAGTTTGCTTTCCGGCCAATGCGCCAGATCGCAAAATATATTACGAAGATTTCACGCGCAACAGCTTCCGGTGAGCGGGTTCTCGAAATTCTGGAGACCTCGCTGGAGGTGAAAGATATACCCGGTGCCATTGAGGCGCCACGCTTCCGAGGCCACATTCAATTCGAGAATGTCTCATTTAGTTATGACGATAGAACGCCAACCCTGTCTGGAATCTGTTTTAGCGTTTTGCCTGGCGAGCGCGTAGCTCTAGTCGGATCATCAGGAAGCGGAAAGTCAACAATACTTGCCCTGCTACTTCGCCTTTACAATCCTGATGCGGGACGAATTTTGATTGATGGAAAGGAAATATCTGATTTAAGAATCGATTCACTCCGGCAGCAATTTGGCGTCGTCCTTCAGGACAGCCTCCTCTTTGCCGTCAGCATACGGGACAACATTAGCTACGGGAACTTGAATGCAGACGCGGAGGCCGTGGAATCCGCCGCGCGGCTTGCGAATGCCCATGGGTTCATCAGTGAATTGGAAAACGGTTATGACACCGTGATCGGCGAACGGGGCGCGACTCTTTCTGGAGGTCAACTGCAGCGTATCGCGATCGCCAGGGCGTTAATCCGCGGGGGCTCAATCATGATTCTGGATGAACCTACCCTCGGTTTGGACAATGTAAATCGCCGCGAAGTCAATGCTGCACTTGAACGAAATATGGACGGGAGGACAGCCATTCTGGTTACACACGATCTTCTTGACTCAAAAAATATGGACAGAATTTTGGTCGTCGAGAAAGGTAAAGTGGTCGAGGATGGCTCGCATGACGCGTTAATGAAGCAGCAAGGGCATTACCACGCGCTTTACTCGCACTGGGCCAAAAGCGAAATGGCGGAGCTAGAGAAGGTTTATGCTCTCCCCAGATGATTTAAAGCTAGCACAGCGTGATTGTGGCGTCCCGGGACTTGCCGTCGTGCTTGACACAGAGGCGATTACAAATACGATTCGTGCTCATCTGCCGGACGAGGACATCCGATCAGTAGAACCAACCTATGTCCACTATAAGCCGCACACAAACTGTCTGGTTGCCTACCAGTTACGGACATCGGATGGCGAATTCCCTATATATGCTAAAGCCTATGGAGCGGATGCTGGTGTAAAGTTGGAAAAGACTCTCGGGCTGCAAGGCATCCCCAGCTCTCTTGGTCCGGGTACACTGATATTAGAGGCTACGAATATCGGATGTTATTTCTTCCCGGTTGACCACCGGCTGAAGGGGCTGAGGCGCCTCGCCTATTCCAGCACTAGGCGGAATCTGCTGCGCGGGATGCTCCGTGATCCATCCGAAATCTCCAGCGCTACGCTCCGACACCTGCGCTACAAGCCCGAAAGGCGCTACGTAGCTTGTCTGGAAACTGAAAGCGGGCCGAAATCGCTATTGAAGATTTTCACGCCTGCAAGATACCAGGCGGCTAGAGCTGCGGCGCTAGCATTCCGCTCACAGGGACCATTGCAGATTAGTCGAATGGCAGGCTTTTCAGACAAGCATAATGTATTAGCTTTCGAATGGTTACCCGGGCACCTGCTGAGGCATACGATGCTGTCTCCTGATGTTCAGAAGAAGGACAAAACCAGTGCAGTCGAACTGACCGGCGCGGCGCTTGCCGAGCTGCATTCGCAAACACCAACCACTTTGGCGCATCAGAGCCCTGCGGAAGAAATTTTCAGGTTATCGGCACAGGCCACAACAATCGCGCACCTGTCGCCAGCGGCAGGCAAACATGCCGAACAAGTTGTTCGACAAATCGCTTCGGGGCTAAAGAAAATTCCCACGGAAACCACGGCCTTGCACGGCGACTTTTACGACCACCAGGTTCTGTATTCTGATGGTGCTCCCGTGATCCTTGATCTCGACGAGGCTATTTTTGGGCACCCTGCCCGGGATCTGGGTCTGTTTATCGCCCACCTGGAACGAGACCGGCTGCATGATCGCTTGTCGCCGGACGAGGTGGATTTATTCGCAGACGCGCTTGTTCAAGGCTATCAGCTCACTCGACCTGCTCCTTCGTCTCGCGCGATTCGACTGTATACTGCCATCGGTCTGCTGCGGTTAGCTGCTGAGCCGTTCCGCTATCGTGAACCCAATTGGCCGCATCAGATTGAGGCACTTCTTGCTCACGCTGAGACAATGTTGGGTAGGCGTTTTCCCGCGAGTCGGCCCTGAACCAATTTGCGCAACTTTCCACAAACTCCACAGCACTGATATCTGCTATTTATCTGGAGTCCTTTATTGGTTGTAATGTCGAGTTTGTGCAGACTAATTCTCTCTGCGGTAAATACGCGGTAATAATTCAACTCGGAATGGGTCCCATTTCGGACTGGGGAGGGGGCAAAAATGAATGCTCTGAATATCAATAGAACCGACTATCGAGAACTGCTGCGAAAACAATAAAGGGCCATTGCAAAAAACCTGTGTGTGGCGAATTGGTAGTTAAGTTGCCACAGGTAGTTGAATTACATCACGGTAGTAGGTTATTGCTCCTGCATTTTCCGGATTCCCTGTTTTTCCCTGTTATTTTTTACCGGAAACAGCTTTTAACCCACTGACAGTCTCCTATACTGTTGATTTGCACCGAAATGTGAACCAAAAACAGCATATATTTGCACGCAGAATTGACCCTGCTACAGTCGCTTAGCTGTTTGACAGTAGTGCTCCGAGCCGTTTTAGGAAGGATCAGTTCTAACGCGCAAAACCCGGGTCAATGTTGGGTGCAAATCAACAGCCAGGTGGAGAGAGGCGTTCGAGGACTACGTCATTGAATATGGGAAGCTCCCTTCCTGTTTACCCATTATTGAATTGTCCTCTCGTCGTGCCGTGTGGCCTGAGCTTAAAAAGGAGCAGGACGGCGAAAAAGACACGGAAGAATAATGTCATGTCTTCCTTGGGGTGCTGCCCGTGCTAAGCATGGCTTGTCGAGCCGGTTGACTGGCTCGATTAATAGTCGAACAGGTAGCCGGCAATGCTACCCGGTTATTTGTCGAGCAATTCGAGCCGGGAATCCGCCAACGGGTCAAGGTGATCTGCATAGGAGCCCAGGAAGATCGTGACTGACAAACTCCGTAGCTATGGCGTAGCGCATCGAGAGATCATTCCTGAAGCCATCCATGTGACGCATCGGTATGCGAACAATCGGGCCGAACAATCACATGAAAATACGAGAGTCAGGGAG
>PVMS01084936.1_pt1 | contig 11225 bp, 12 predicted proteins | sample 1853461 | NCBI WGS metagenome assembly PVMS01 (sample SAMN08582032, study PRJNA380276) | Marine sediment metagenome, whole genome shotgun sequencing project. | isolation source: ocean sediment barecode stripped | collected 2017
GCCAGTCACGACATCACCATTGGCATGTGGTTTCCGTTGCGGATTCTCTGGGAACACGACGGCATCGATCAACACGAACTACAGCGACTTCTTGGCCAGGCACAGCCAACCATAGTCAATGCCATGGAGCGCCTGGAGAAACGAGGACTGGTCGAGCGAAGGCGGAGCCAGAATGATGGCCGGCGGATTTCAATTCATCTCACGGACGAAGGTAAGGCGTTGAAACATGAGGTGCTTCATTTCGCGGCAGAAGTCCAGGACACCGCGCTGGAGGGTGTTTCTCGCGGAGAGCTTGATCAGTTGCTGGATATTTTTGCCAGGATCAAAAGGTCACTAATGAAGGATCGAATCCTCTGATTTTACAGTTTGAGTGAAAACCGAGCTACGTGATGACACCGTCGGCGCGTAGCTGGTCAATCTGCGGCCCGTCATATCCCAGCTCCCTTAAAATCTCTTCCGTGTGTTCCCCCAGCCCCGGGATGGGCCCGTCTCTCGCGGGACTATCCGCCAGGTGCAGTGGACTGCCGATCACCGGAACTTTACCCACCGGGGAATCCACTTCGCGGATCATTTTCCGGGCGATGAGTTGCGGATGAGCCAGTACTTCGCCAATTCCGCGCACAATACCGTGCGGCAATTTCGCCGCTTTTAAGCGACCCAGCCATTCTTTGTGACCCTGCTCCAGGAAGAGTTCTTCCACGGTCTTTTCAAGGATTTTACGATTTTCACGTCGTGCTTCAACCGTATCGAATAGTGGATTTTCAAGCAGATCAGACCTTTCCAGCACCTCCAGACAAAACGTCTTCCAGTCCCTGGCCGTTGCAACCGCGAGGTTCACATAGACGTCATCACCGGCAAGGTATGGCCCATAAGGCGTTACGAAATGATGCCGCATACCCACGCGCACCGGTTCTTCACCCCGGTGCCAATAAAAATGCGGGAAATAGCCCAGCCATGAAACCAGTGATTCAAACATCGAAATGTCAATCACCTGCCCTCGCCCTGTGGATTGACGTTGAAATAAGGCCAGCATGATACCCAGCGCGGCATACATCGAGGTTGAAAGGTCTGCAATCGGCACACCGACCTTGGCCGGTTTGTCCGGGTAACCGGTGGTTGCCAGCATACCCGCTTCGCCCTGGATCATCAGGTCGTAGGCCTTTATGTCCCGGTATGGCCCATCCTGGCCATATCCGGACAAGGAGCAATACACCAGGCGGGGGTTCGCGGCACAAAGTTCAGCCGAGCCAAGGCCAAGGCGTTCAGCAACACCCGGGGCGAAATTCTCAATGAAAATGTCGACCTGCGCGGCCAGTTTGCGGATAGCTTCCCGGCCGGCTTGAGTCTTTGCGTCGATGGCGAAGCTGCGTTTGTTTCCGTTCAGCCACACCAGTGGGCTTGACAGGCCACGCACCGAACTGTCCCAGTGGCGGGCCAGGTCACCCTCTCCGGGTTTTTCAATCTTGATAACCTCGGCGCCCATCTCGCCGAGGATGCGAGAACAATGCGGGGCGGACACCGAAGCTTCCAGTGTCAGAACACGAATACCCGAAAGAGCCAGGGCTGAATCCTGGTTGGCTTCAGTCATTGGAAATTACGTCGGGGAACAGGTCCTTTTTAGGTGCATGGGCTTTCTTCCAGACCATGACGCTACGTGCATAGTCAATAACCACTTTACCTTCCTGCTGGATTCCGCGGGTGCGCACCTTGATGATGCCCCATTGCGGTTTGGATTTAGACTCGCGTTTTTCCAGTATCTCGGATTCCGAGTACAGCGTATCGCCGGCAAACAGCGGGTTTGGCAGCTTGATCTGGTCCCAGCCCAGCGCGAAACCGTTTTCACTGACGTCAGCCACCCCGAGGCCGGCCACGATGGCCAGTGTCAGTGCGCTGTTGATCAGGCATTGACCAAATTCCGTCTGCTTTCCGTACTCATTATTGAAGTGGATCTGGTTGGTATTGTTGGTCAGCAGTGTGAACCAGATATTATCGGCTTCCGTCACGGTTCTACCGAGGCGGCATTGATAAATATCGCCAATTTCGAAATCCTCGAAGTAACGTCCTTCCCAACCGGGTTGAATGGTCATATTCGCTCTCCTGCCAGCAGTGCCTGTGCTTATTCCAGTGACTCCGCGAGTTTAAGGGTACGGATTGCCCGTTCCACGATGGGTGGGTCAATTAGTTGCCCGCCAAAAGCGATAGATCCGTCTCCCCGCGCCGTTGCTTCTTCAAATGCTTTGACAACCTGCTGACAATAATCCACCTCCTCGGCCGTTGGCGTAAAAGCCGCATTGATCGCATCTGCCTGGCCCGGGTGAATCAATGACATGCCAGTGTAACCGAGCCTTCTTGCCTGCAGGGCGTAACGGCTCAACCCTTCAATGTCCCTGAAGTCCGGCCAGACGCCGTCCACACACTGGACCTGGGCGGCCGTTGCAGCAACAACCAATGCGGCACGTGGGTAAAGCATATCGCGTGCTTCTTCCTCCCGCTGGAAAGGCAGGCCAATTTCCTTGCCGTAATCTTCAGCGCCAAAAATCAAGCCGATGATACGTGGGGAACAGGCGGCGATTGCGTAGGCATTGATGAGTCCCAAAGGACTTTCAATGGCTACCAGTAAGCGCGTACTGCCCTTTTCCATCCCAGTGCCAACTTCACGCTCATCGAGAATTTCCTCGACCATCCTGACCTGGTCCACAGTCTCGATCTTGGGAACCACCAGACCCTCAAGGCCCGGCCTGATCACCGCATCGAGATCCGCATGCATGCGTTCGTGCCCGACCGCATTGATACGGACGTAGCGTGCTGGTGTTATCACCGGCTCCGGACCGTTCAGATCATTGGCAACCCGGTCGAGTGAATCTGCGATCAAACGGCGCGCCGAATCTTTTTCGGATTCGGCAACTCCGTCTTCGATATCCAGCATGATCGCATCGAGATTCAATCCCATTGCCTTGTCGATCATCCGCTGACGGTGTCCCGGTACAAACATCCATGAGCGGATCAGCTTGCCAGTGACTTCCATTCTTCCTACCTCTGCAGTTCAATTAATAAGTGGACAAGTGCCAGAGCACTAGTATGACCTTGGCATTCCAAGGACTTTCTGGCCCAGGAACGCCAGTATCATGTTGTTGCTCACGGGCGCGATGGAAAGCAAGCGGGTTTCCCGGAATTTTCTTTCCACATCGTAGTCGGTGGCGAAAGCGTAGCCGCCATGGGTCACCATGCAGGCGTTGGCCGCCTCCCAGGATGCTTCGGACGCCAGGTACTTGGCCATGTTGGCCTCGGCGCCGCATTTTTCTTGCCGGTCGAATTTGGCAGCCGCGTGAAACCGCATCAGGTCGGCAGCTTCTATTTGTGCGTAGGCCTTTGATATCGGAAACTGCACGCCCTGGTTGGCGCCGATCGGCGCGTCGAACACCACCCGCTCGCTGGCGTAGCGTGCACTCTTGTCGGTAAACCACCGGCCGTCGCCAATGGCTTCTGCCGCGACGAGAATTCTTTCAGCATTCCAGCCGTCAATAATGTAGCGAAACCCCATACCCTCTTCACCTATGAGATTTTCAGCCGGTATTTCCACATCATCGAAAAACAGCGCACAGGTGTGATGGTTAACCATCATGTCCAGTGGACGTACCTCAAGATTGCCCTGTACATCGCGCATGTCGAGTATGAAGACCGATAGACCCTGGGTTTTATTCTCCAATTCCTCGTAAGGCGTTGTCCTGGCCAGCAACAGCATCAGGTCGGAATGCTCAACCCGGGAAATAAAAATTTTCTGGCCGTTGACGATGTACTTGTCTCCACGCCTCTGCGCCCGTGTGGAGATACGCGTGGTTTCTGATCCGGCGTTCGGCTCGGTGACACCGAACGCCTGCAGCCGTAAATCACCACTGGCAAGGAGGGGCAGGAATCTTTGCTTTTGTTCCTCTGAACCATGTCTGAGCAAGGTACCCATCGTGTACATCTGCGCGTGGCACGCTCCGGAGTTGCCGCCCGAACGGTTAATCTCTTCCAGGATGATGCTGGCTTCAGTGATGCCCAAGCCGGAGCCCCCGTATTCTTCTGGGATCAACACAGCCAGGTACCCGCTTTCGGTCAGGCTGTCGACGAATGCCTGCGGGTAGGCGCCTTTCCCGTCAATATCCCGCCAGTATTTATCGGGATAATCAGAACATAACTTCTGTACAGCATCCCGAATGGCCTGCTGCTCCTCGCTCGAAGGTAGCTGGATATCCTGGGTTTCCATTGATTGCGCTCCTTGAATACCGGAAGCTCCCGCCGCTCCTTCCGGGTTAGTCCCCAAACGGGCAGCGGGATCTACCTCGCTTCAGTCATCCAGCCACATCAGTTTTGCCGGGTTGTCCTTGAGCATCTTATAGAAATAATCTTTCGCATTCAGCTCCTTGACTCGTTTTACGGTGAGTACCCGTCCGACCAATAATTGTTCAGCCGCGTCACTATCAGCAAAATCACACATAGTTTTATTTCTCCTTAGTTACATTTTTCCCAGGCTTCGACAAATTGGCGCGCATCCTCAATGACCGGCTCAGTCACAGGTACATAAGGGATCACCAGCCGCGTTGTTCCGGCCTCTTTGAATGGGATTAATCGTTCTTTGATTTCTTCAACCGATGTCGCCGCGATCACCGGAAGCTTGTCCATGTAGGCGTCCGTAATCTGGGTCTGCGCAGCCTTGAAGCCGCCTTCTTTGAACGCCTCCTGCACCGCCATGACCTCGGGCTCGAACCCGGAAGCAATGAGCATGTCCTTGTAGTGGTCGGCAATGTTGTAAAAGGTAAGCACCTGTTTCAGCTTGGACCGCGCAACGGCCCGGTCCTTGTTCAGTGATACCCGCACCTTGGTGATTATTTCCAGGTCATCAGGATTGCGGCCTTCCTCTTCGGCGCCGGCACGCACCCGCCCGGCAATTTCCTTGATCGTGTCCGGAATCGCCATATTGATAAATACACCATCAGAAATACGGCCCACCAAACGCGTCATCATGGGGCCAAGGCCCGCCAGGAAAATGGGGAGTTCAGGGTGACTTGGCTTCCAGGAAAGTGAAAATCGCTTTCCAGTGGTATACATTTCGCCCTCGTACTCCACGCGCTCACCTGCTGCTGTTTTGCGGACGATATCGACGTATTCCCGAATTGCCCGAAGTGGACGTTCATGGACACTGCCGTGCCAGGCGGCGATGGTTTTATTTGCAGTGCCAAGGCCCAGCAGCAGCCTGCCATCCGACTGGTCCTGCAGTGTCGCGCACTGGACTCCCATGGTCACGGGGCTGCGCCCGTAAATATGGTAAATCGCGGTGCCGACATTCAGGGTCTTTGTGCGCGCTGCAACACCGGTAATCAGCACTAGTGGATCGGTACTGTTGGATTCACCTTTCCAGAATGTATCGAATCCGGCCGCTTCAATCTGCGGCGCCAGATCAAGAATTTCCTGCACGGGGTAGTGGGCTGCAGAGTTCAGTTCGATGTCATATTTCACAGTTGCACCTCTTTAATTATTCTTCACTGACCGGCAATACCGCCGTCACAGGTATGCCCGTGAAGGATCAATTTCCTCACGCAAAATGCGCAGTTGTTCTTCAGTCGGCAAGGGGGTTGTCCGTACATCCCCGGGAATGATCAGTGGAAAACCAGTGTTCTCTACAATTGCCTCGACCGAGACGCCCGGATGTACCGAAAGCAGCATGGCGCTGCGGCTTTCCGGGTCGAAACCAAGGATAGCCATGTCGGTGATGATCCTGTGCGGACCGTCTCCACGCAGGCCGCTGGCCCGGCGGTCTTTGCCGTTAACAAACCCGGGGCTGGTCAGGTGTGCCAGCACCCGCGGCAGCTTGCGCTTCTGGTGGCGCATGATGACCATCACTCGCCTGGCCAGTGACGCAACGTCATTGCCGCCGGCGCTGCCATTAAAATACGCAATGTTGCCGTCATCGTCCTTCAACAGGGTCGTATTGATGTTGCCGTGCTGGTCAACTTCCAGCGCCCCGAGGAAACCGACGTCGACCACGCCGCGGTGTAAGTTCATCCCCAGGGTATCGAGGAAACTGCTCCAGCAGGTACCCTGGTAAAAAATACGCGAATCAGCCAGACCTACCGGCGTATCCACCGGGCTACTGTCGATCACGCCGATTTCCATTATCGAAGTCAAAGAAGGCGCATGTGTTCGTTTGGCCAGCGCACACGACACCCACGGCAGGCCGACGCCGACAACGACGACGTCGCCATCGTTGAGTTCGCTGGCGCCGGCGACCGCCATAATTTCATTGGCGCGGATGTCGGTCATGCCTGCATATTCCTCATTGCTGGTTTAAGCTCAGTAACCAAAGCCCTGCCTCGCTTTCAAACCTTCGAGTCGTTCCGATCCCCCGGCTTTCTCGAGGTAATCTTCAAAGTCACTGGAGCCCAGTACATACCTGTCCAGATACTCCTCAATCCCGCCTTCACGCTTTGTGTGCTTGACGTATTCAACGAGGTGCCCGGCGTCATAGTCGTAGCAGCCGTACACCGCCGTGGGATGCGCACCAAACGGCTGGTGGATCACCGCCTCGACCCGGTGCCCGGGGATAATCGTGCGTTCGGGGTTCTGCCTGATGACATCTGTTTCCACCACTTCCTCGGTGATCACGATGACCCGGTCTGCAGCCTTGGCCTGTTCTTCATTTTCCCATCGCGGTCCGTTGATCTGGCAATTCCCTTGCCTGTCCGCAACCTGTACATGTACCAGCGCGACATCCGGCTGGATCGCCTTCAGCAGCAAGTAGGGTTCGCCAGTAAAAGGGCAGTCCATTCTGTGAATGCTGTCAGCCGCTTGCCCGGCTTCCAGACGCTCGAGTATCTCTGAGCCAAGCATGGATTTAATCGGAATGAATGATATTCCCAGCGCTCCTGCCAGATAGGCAAAACTGATGGAAAGGCTGGTTGAGTCTGCGGCATCAACGGTGCCTTTTTCCCGCGCCCGGTTAACACAGTTCACCCGCCCGAAGCGGTCCAGCGATCCCCCGCCTACAATGAGCCGGCTGACCAAGCCGGCTCCAACCAGCAAATCCGTGTCCATACCCATCACGCATTGGGACAGGGTGAGTTCTTTTTTCTGTTGGCGAATCAATTCATGAACCACTGTATTGACGTTTCTTGCGATAGCAAATCCCCCCAGTGCGATATGCGCGCCATCGGGAATAGTCCCGACTACCTGTGACGCTGTTTTTAGCTTGTCTGCCATCAGACCGGAGGCTTCCTGTGACTTATACCAACGTGTAATTCCCAAGCGTTGTACGCTCAGGCTGGATTGGTTAGTGATTTTTTATACTTGCATTTACAAGTATTTTATTTACAATATTTAGCTATAGTTTAGTATAGCATCATTATCGCCAAATGAAAGCAAGCTCACTTGCAGCAAATGTGCCAAACGCGTTGCGAGCCCGCTTAAAGGTCAGGTCGAACCTGCTTCAGAATCTTGCAACACCGCCTCGGCAGCGAGCAATTGCTCTATCACCTGCTCAATCTTGTGCACGTCCGCCCACTGGGACTTGAAAACGATAAAACCGTCCTTGTCTACCACGAAAGCAGCGTTAGGCACGATTCCGTAGTCCCTGAGCGTTCGTTCATCGATTGGATCAACTGCAATCGGCACATTGGTAAGTTCGGACATCAACCTGGCATATTCCATGCGCTCTTCGGTAGTAGTGGTCTGGTTGAATTCGCGGAAACCTCGTTCACCTGGATGGCGCTCACGGGAATAAACGAAGAACATGTCGACCTGTTCAGGGTCATATTTCTCGTGCAGCATCGACCATAGATCCACCTGGGTCCTGGCGGGTGGGCATGTCATGGCAACAAACATAAACACTGAGATCCGGCCACGTTTGTCCGAAAGCCGAATGACTTCGCCGTCCGTGGTTTCCAGTTCGAAATCCGGCGCCAGAGTGCCCACCGGAGACTGGGTCTTGATGGTAGAGAACTCGGCAAAACCCTTTTTACGCTTTTCCGGGTCCATCTTTACCAGTTTCATGACGTCAAGCTGGGTGGCGATGCCCAGTTTTTCCATGAAGGAATAATGCCCGGGATGCATGCTCAGGTGTTGATCAAACACCACGCGGCCGTCTCTTTGCCTTGGTGTCGAGTCCCAGGGGGCATCTCCCATCATGTAGATACGGGTCATGTACATGATCTCCTGGCCCCCGAATACCACCGCGGCGACAATTACAAGAACAAATCCAATTAACCATTTACTCTTCAGTATCTTTAATATACGCATAGTCATTTCTCACCCTGGCCGGGTTAAATTTCGTTGTTTTCCACAAGCCCTCTGATGATACCAAGCACCCGGTGGGCATTCTGCTCTGCGGTCGGTGGCATTTTTTTTGCGCCAGCCCGGCGGGCAAGCTCTTCGGGCGACACGTAGTCCGGATGCTGTCTGTGCCGGATTGTCGTTAATTGAAAACAGATCTCGCCGTTATCCCTTTCTTCGATCCCGGCGATGGCCATAAACCATGGCCCGGCCATATACTCGGTAATCATCAGGTTATCGCCGCGAAAGGAAGTACGCTGCAGGTTGGGCGATCCATCGGCCATGTTGCTTTTACCGTAGTGGTGTACTTCCTTGACGACCTGGTTTTCGGACTCCTCGATGATCCTGGTTTGCACAAATGGCGGTACAAAGCGCTTGTCGCCTTTGCCCCAGATTTTCAGCGCCTTCCACAGCTGTACCCGGCTAACCTGCGTTGTACTGCCGGGCGCAATAACCGGAATGGACGCCGTCTGGATTTCCAGTGCTGGTGTTTCCAGTTTCCCGACGATTTCGCGGGCTGATGCTTCGTTCATTTTCTGTTTCCGGCGCTCAAAGGCTCAACTTTGCAGCTGAATGGCCATATCCTGGGATGGAGATGTAGAGACTACACTCGAAAGGCGTTCGCGAATCACGTTCATCCATTGCCTGGCTGCCGATTGGGCACCGCTGGCATCTCCCCTTGCAATGCTGTTGTAGATATTCAGATATACCTCCCGCAGCTGTGCCACGTGAATTTGCCACTCTTCTTTGGTCTCTGTACGTGTCATGCTGATCCGGCCTATCCGCAGCTTGGCGTAAATGGAGAGCCGGTAAAGATGTGACAGCGACTCATTATGGGTCGCTTTGCCCAGTGCGGTGTAGAGATGAAATATTGCATCCAACCGGTCGTGTAGTGCATCGCGCCCTGTGGAGCTGAGTCGATCGACCTGTTGCTTGATGGCTACCAGATCAGAGTCAGTCCGCCGAAGCGCAGCCAGGTAACAGACTGACGGCGTCAGGACATCCATAATCTCGAGGTGATCCGTGATGTCCGAAAAGTTCAGGTTCGATACCTTGGCGCCACGGCTGGGCGCAATGGTCACCAGCCCCTCCATGGACAGGCGGATGAGCGCCTCTCTTACCAGCGTGCGGGAAACCGAGAATCGTTGCACTAATTCGCTTTCGTCGAGGTCCGAACCGGGCAGGTACTCGCCGGAAATGATGAGCACCTTCAGTTTTTCATAGGTTTGAACACCGCCTGTAGTCGCGCCCTTGCGCCGGCCACCGGGTCGTACGGTTTTGGTTTTCGCTGTTGAACTCAATGTAAAAGAAACCTTATCACAGATACTGGGCTAAAAATTCATGCCGCGTTTGCAAAAGCTGCCTGACTGGCCCGCAGGAGCAGGCCAGTATGCCAAAAGCTTCTCAGAAACGATATCCAAGAACAAAGCCCCAACTCTTGGGCCGGTTCAGGTTTGCGAAATAGATTCCCGAGTCGGTAACCTCCTGGTTGGTGATCACGTCCTCATCAGAGATGTTGCTTATGAACGCTTCGGCATGCCAATGCTCATTGGCGGATTCCCACATGAGCTTGAAGTCCCAGGTGGAATACCCATCCTGAATGTCAAAGGGGTCGAGATTCAGGGCCCGCAGGTATATATCATCGCTGAAATAGGCTTGCCCCCGGGCAGTGATGGTGCCGAAACGGGTAGCATCAAACGTGTACTGAACACCTATGTGTCCTGACCACTCCGGCGCATTGATCAAATGGTTACCTGAAACATCCACCATGGTCGGTTGCGGGCTCGGCGGTGGCGGTCCGGGTGGTCCGGGGGGTCCGGGTGGCGCGGGCGGTGGGTCCAGGAACAGATTACTGGGCAGGATGAAATCCTTGTATTCGGTGTCCAACAGGCCCAGTGAAATATCGATCCTCAGCGCATCAGTCGGTAGTGCAATAAACTCCAGTTCCGCACCGGAGATATCCGCCTCGGCTGCATTTCTGACCACTATTGTCTGATCAACGACCTGGAAAACCTGCAGGTCACTGTAATCGTAGTAGAAAACGGTCGCGTTCAACTGAATCTGGTTATCCTTGAAGCGGTTCTTGCTGCCAAATTCGAAAGCAGTTACTTCCTCGGGATCGTAGGTCTCAGCACTTACCACCCCAAAATTGAATCCGCCGGCTTTATAGCCGGTTGAGATCGAGCCCTAAACCATTTTGTCATCATCGATGTTTTTGTCCAAACCGAGCTTCCAGGTCGTCTTGGACCAGTCATCAGCAGGCGTGTGCCCCTGGGAGCCGTTCCTGATAGGGGGCCCAAACGGCGGTCTGATGGTGACTACGGTTCCACCAGTGGCATCCTTTTCATCCTCGGTGAAGCGTATTCCGGCGGTCAGCTTGAGATCATCTTTTAATTGGTAGGAAAACTGACCGAATAATGCTGTCGACTGTGAATCAACATCATGCAGGACGTTGATGTTTGCCGCTGCTCCGAAAGTAGGATTTCGATTGATGACAGTATTTTGAAACGCAGTTTCATCAAGATAATAAATCCCGGCCAGCCACTCCACCGGGCCATCACCCGTAGAGGTCAGGCGGGCTTCGAAAGTCTGTTGGTCAGACCTCTGGGCAACGACTGCAGTGTCCGTGGTGCCTCCAGGAACACCTTTGGCAATGGGGCTATGATCCGAGTCCTGCACCAGGTCCATATCAGTGGACTGGTCCGAGCCAATAAAGGTGAACTGGGTAGTACCGAAATCATAGTCGAAGCTCAGGCTGTAAGAGTCAGTTTCGAGGTCGAAGGACTCCGGAGTATTCTTGAACACCGTGCGTAAGTCCGGCGGTCTTGGCACATACCCGCAGTCCTGGCAGTTGGCGGGGATGCCGCCCGGACTTATGACACTGGATCCGGGCGTGGCTGTCCGTTTACGAATGGGGC
>PVMS01057378.1_pt1 | contig 11224 bp, 10 predicted proteins | sample 1853461 | NCBI WGS metagenome assembly PVMS01 (sample SAMN08582032, study PRJNA380276) | Marine sediment metagenome, whole genome shotgun sequencing project. | isolation source: ocean sediment barecode stripped | collected 2017
CCCGTTCACACTTTTTTCAACTGTAAACGGATACTTGATTCGCAGAACGAGATATCCCGTAATCGAGCAACGCACTTCCGATATGTATTCTAAAGGGGTAACCGATGGATATATGCCTTCGCGAATCAAGTATCCGTTTACAGTTGAAAAAAGTGTGAACGGGGAAAATCAGGATGCAGCCATCGAGAATATGGGAGGCGATAAGATCGATCTCCAGCTATGGTGGGATGTAAGATAAATTACTTTATATAATCTAATTGCTAATTAAATTTTACGCTATGAAACGATTCAAATTTTTAACACTCGGAATGGTTGTTCTTGTTGCAGCAGCCATGTTGTTTAATTCCTGTGAAGATGATCCGGATCCGTTGACGCCAACACTTCAATTTGTCGTTGAAGTTGATGGATATGTGGCAACCATTACTGCAGAAGCTACAGATGCAGAATCCTGGTTGTGGGATTATGGCGACGGGAACACTTCAACCACTGCCGGAAGTCATGAATATTCCTACGAGGATGCGGGTTCGGGTACATATACCATCACCTGTACCGTTACCAGCAAGGATGACTTAACTGCAGAGAAAACGCAAAGTGCAAGTGTTGCTGCATCCCTGGAAGAGATCATTGCAGGTGTGGGTGCCGAAGGAAAAACCTGGGTTCTGACACAGCTGGAGTCCTCATTTATCGGTAAAATGGGAGGCGGCGGAGTAACCAATGATGTTGCTCTCTATCCTGATATGAGTCTGATCCCCGATGATATTCTGGGCATTTTCGGACTGGGTGACGAGTATACGGATGAATTTACCTTCTACCGTGATGGCACACTGGCCATTGATATCATAAATGGCCGTTTACTGACTGGTATCGTATATGGAAACATTATATCTCCGAACGATATTATTCCGTCATCCGACTACAATTCATTGCCCCTGGCTTCCATTCCAGGCATAAGCATGCCCGATGCCACCTGGTCACTGAGCTATGCCGACAGGACCGTTGACTGGTATGATGAATTCGTTACAGAGGATCTGGCGCAAACCACATTTACTTTCCCGGAAGATGATCCCAACAAAATTGCCGAATTGGTGCTCTCTGAAGGTGCCTATGTGTGTTTTAATGACCTGTATTTTCCAGAGCCTTATGCAACTTACATGGAACTGCCCGGCCCGGTAGACAATTCCATCTATATTCTGAAAGAGGTTACGCCCGATATGATGAATATTGCAGTAGGGCTGAACAGCTGGCCAGAATACGCGATTCTGCCATCATTGCTCTTGCACTTAACTTTAGTGCCTAAATAATATTGAGGGAAAAAACTACACCATTCGGAGACATGGTCCCGAATGGTGTAGTCCCCATTATTAATATCATATTTTTTACAATGCTTACACGATTTTCAGTTATACTGTTCATCGCAGTATTGTCGTATGCCTGTAATTCCACATCTCAGCAAAGTTTGAGATCGATCTCGTATTAATCATATTTGGCATTCATATTTTGTTAATGGCATAAATGAAAACCAGATTTAAATTCAGGCATGTAATTCTTTTGCTCCTTTTGTTCATGGTAGCAAGCATTGCATTCGATCTGATTCGGATTTCCCGGTATCAGGTCATCCCAAAGAAGCCCTCCGAAAGAATCCATTTGCAGCAGGATGCCTTATATTACGAACTGGCAAACGGAGAAGATAGCGTTGAGTGGAAACGATTGGATGGTACCCTGGAATATATTTCCAGTGAGTATGATTGTGCCGATTTCAGGCTGGTGAACTTAGTACGTATCCTGTATGATTTTGGAGATCGTATCCCTGCTGCATACAAATCCAGAATTGAAGAGGTCCTGTTAAATTTCAGGTACTGGTGGGACGAACCGGGTGAAAACTCTATGTGTTACTGGAGTGAGAACCACCAGATCCTGTTTGCTTCGGCCGAATACCTCATTGGTCAGCTGTATCCCGAAACTGTATTTCCGGGCAGTGGCTTAAGGGGCGGACAGCATATGGATAAAGCCAGGATCAGAATGCTTGACTGGTTTGAAATGCGGTGGAACTATGGGTTTATTGAGTTTTATTCGGGGGTGTATTATAAAGAAGATATTGGAGCCCTTATCAATATAATTGACTATGCGGGTGATGAAGAACTGGTCATAAAGAGCCAGATGATGCTCGATCTGCTTTTTTACGATGTGGCCTCGCAGAACATCAATTCCATGTTTGTAAGTGTCAGCGGACGAGCCTATGAAGGGAACCGGAAAGGTGGACCTGGAGCTACATTGGGGGGACTTACAAAGTATTTCTGGGGGGACGGCAAAGAACTGGGAGCCGGAATGATGTACGGGATGATGCTAAGTGAAAAGTACACCCTGCCTCCTGTCCTGCTAGAAATTGCTAAAGACAGCTCGGATGTCATCATTAAACAGAACAATGGACTGGACATTTCAGAACTAAAGAACGAAAGCTATTACGGGACCGATAACCGGAGCATGATGATGCAATGGGGCATGGAATGTTTTTCAAACCCGGAAATCATCCGCAATTCGCTGTCACATATACGCAGCTGCAATATGTTCTCCAATGAATTTGTAGCCGACTTCAAAATGCTAGATTTTAAGATGATCCACTGGCTACACCTTGAACCAACGCTGAACCGTATCCTGAAGCCCCAGACCGATGGAGTAGCCATCCAGAAAGGAATTACCTATACCTTCAAAACCAGGGATTTCTCCATGTATACGGTCCAAAGCCATCACCCGGGGACTTATGGCGATCAGCAACATGTCTTCGGTCTGAACATTGACAATTATTTCAGCATATTTCACATGCATCCGGCGCTGGAAAAGGGCATTAAACACCAATCACCCAATTACTGGGTGGGTTACGGGCATTTTCCACATTCGGTTCAGGATGAAAATGTAAACCTGAGCATCTATAATATTCCAGAGAAGAAAACCATCATGGAATTGGATCTATTGGATTATACCCGTGCTTACTTTCCTCTGGAACTATTTGATACTGCATTTATTGCCGGCAACTATATTTTTGGCAAAAGGGGAGATAGCTATTGCGCCATGATCGGCACCAACGATTTCCGTTTCAGGGATGATGTACAGGATGATATCATTCAAGAAGGCAAACAGGTTTACTGGATTACGGAGGCTGGCTCAAAAGGCAGAGACGGCAGCTTTGATCACTTTGTACAAAGGATCCGGGACAACCAGGTGGAATTTGATCCAGGATCCCTTAAGCTCAGGTACAGGTCGCAGGGTCGTGAATACAGCTTAAAATTCAATGGAGATTTCAAGATTGATAATGAAATAATCAAAACGGACTACAGCCGGTATGACTCCCCTTATATCAAGGCAGAGAAGAAGGATAAAACACTAACGTTTTCATTTAATGGAAAATCATTATTCCTCGATTTTGATAAGCTCCAAAGAGTTTACTAAAATGAAACAGACAGTTATAGCATTTATTGGGATCTGGATAATTGGTCTGTTAAGCGGTCCAACAGTTTTGGCTCAAGGCTCTGCTGAATTATGCTATCAGCCTGAAGAAATAGGTAAACGCGTGGTTTCACATATCGTTAAACAGCGAGTTAAATGGAGATACCAGAGGGTATGTGCCTACTACGGGGCCTGCAAGCTTTCAGAATCCATCGATGATCCTGGCATTCTACAGCAAATGGAAGCCCTCTACACCCCCTTTCTGGAAGGTAAGAAAAGTCCACACTCAGGACATGTGGATTATAATGTTTTTGGCATCTGGCCTTTCGAAATGTATCGTCAGACCGGCAATGAGCAATATTTGAAGCAAGCCAGAGAACTGGCGGATAATGAATTTATGAATCCACATGAAGACGGTTTAAGCGAGTATACGCGATTCTGGGTGGATGATATGTATATGGTCGGATCCCTGCAGGTACAAGCCTATAAGTCAACTCTCAACAAAGTATATCTTGATCGTGCAGCCCTGACACTGAAAGTATATTGTGATAGCCTTCAGAAAGAAAATGGCTTGTTTTACCACAGGGAGGATGTACCTTTCTACTGGGGGCGGGGTAATGGTTGGGCCGCTGCCGCCTTGACAGAGGTTCTGATGGTTTTACCTGAAGACCACGAGAATTATCAGTCCTTACTGGATTCCTACAAAAAAATGATGGCCTCACTGAAAAGTTTCCAGGGTGCAGACGGAATGTGGCATCAGCTGCTGGACAATCCGGATAGTTTCCCTGAAACTTCGTGTACAGGCATGTTCTTATTTGCCATGGCTTCCGGCATGAACAAAGACCTGTTGCCAGAGTCTGAATACAAAACCACGGTGGTGAATGCCTGGAACGCACTTGCCTCTTTTGTGAATAATAAAGGTCAAACCAGAAATGTTTGCATTGGGACCAACGCCAAGAACAGTGAATGGCATTATCTGAAACGCCTGAGGAAAACAGGGGACTTTCATGGACAGGCAGCTGTATTATGGGCATCAAGCGCCATGGCAGAGCTAATAAAGCCCTGATCGTGTACCCCAATTAATTTCTTCCATAAATAAGGCTTCAACTTGCTTCTCGAAACTTTCAAAAGAATCTATCCCGTCTTCCCTGGCATTAAATGATGCGATCCGGCTTGAGAAGGACTGAACAGGCTTTGTGATAAAGAGGAGTTGTTTGCCATCATCCAGTTGCTGTTCAATTACTGCCTTTTGCAGAATTATAGCAGCCCCGACTTTAACTTTTTCTGCAGCAACATCCTCAGGGTGGATGCCCCAGGTAAGAGCATAATTTTCGCCAGTCCTTGTCTCAAGGTTTTTTAAAATAGTTAATACCGGTCACAAATTGTACCGGTTCTCCGGTCATGGAAAAGGCTTCTACTTTTGCTTCTCTTTTTGAAGAATACACGGTCACACAAACCTTTATATTTAGCTTCTTCCCACGATAAGGCACTCCTTCGGAGATCATATCGATACTGGTTGAATCATCATATACTGTCACCCGGGCTGACCTAAGATCTACCGGGTGCAGATCAAGGACTTTCTCCCCATTCCATAATTTAACTCCTCCCAGACCGACTGTATTCCCGACCTTATAGTAATCTGCTCCCCAGCCTGCAAGTTGTTCCTTTTTTGAGGGATACCACTTTTTCTCCGCCAGTTCTAATCCGGGTTTTGCCTTAGAATATACATCGATGGCAGTTTTCCTGCTGAAATAGAGTCGAAGAGCGTACCATTGATTTTCAATGGCCGGACCGTGATGACCGAGCTTGCTGAAGAGATTTCCACTTTTCGATTCAATGTAGTCAAGCTGAGTGTTCTTATCTTTTTTCAGATACATACTGGCGGCCGTATTATCCTGACTGAATAAGGCGATCGGAGCAAGCAGAAAGAAGAAAAACAGAGTGTATTTCATAGGAATGAAGTTTAACTATTATTTTGCTTCCCTCAGCATAGCAAAGTGTTCTGTATTTGTACCGGGAAGTAAGCCAATTTCCATGGTTTTGAATCCATATTTTTCATAGTAAGCCACATTTCTGAAATTATGTGTCTCCAAATAACATGACTGTCCATTCTTATCCAAATAGTCAAGCATTGGCAAAATGAGCTTTTTTGCAAATCCCTTCCCCTGAAACTCCTTAGCTACTCCTATTGACATTAAATACCAGTGTGGTTCTTTTGCGTATTTATGATGTAATTTGCTGGAATAGCTTCCATATTTTTTCATGGTGCTAATTGTCCCTGAATTAACCTGACTGTCCATCTTCAAGCCACCACAGATAATAAAATTCCAGACATGCATAAGTGCAGAATGATTGTTGGTTTTTGGTGGCAACCATATACTAACTCCCTCAACACCACTGCTTGTCACATAAACATTTCCACTTTTATAGCCATATTTCAAGGTGTAGTCATGTATGAACCTGGCTTTTTCTGGTTCATATTTATCTGATTGTAACAGATACAGAAAGCACGGATCTTCATTAAATGCGTCGGTCAAACAGTCTAATGCCTTATTCCAATCACTCTCTTTAAGCTTATTTAATCCTATTATTTCAGTTTGTTCAGATGTCATTTGGAATTTGGTGTAGTTTAAAAAAATCCCCCAACCAAGAGGAAGTCCCAAAATAGTGAAAATCAGGCATTAATTGTGATATTAGCCTTATGAATTCGATCACATTCAGACTGATTTTGGTTTTTATACTGTATCAGGGTACACGGGTACAGTTGATATAATCTATTTCGCAGCGATTGAACCACAAAAAAATATTTGTACTTAGCCGTACGGAAGGATAATCCCAAAGAATTCCAGAAAGTATGCCTTAGCTTTTTTCATAATGGCACATAAAAAAAGGGCCTGGTTCATCAAATACCAGACCCTTTTAAATTATTGTCCTACTTCTTTTTACCACTAAGCTTTAGGGTCCCTTCTGAATAGGTAGCAGTACCTTCATGGGTTTCCTTTTCCATAGTGGTCTTTACTGATACGGTCTCTCCCTCCACATATATATCGAATGTAAGCACATTGTCTTTGTATTCCACACTGTTGGCCGTGATTTTGTAATATTCACCCAGTACGATCACCACCTTGTAGTCCTTTCCTTCCTCGCTCACAACGATTTCTCCCGAACTGTACTCATAGGGGGCCTCATTGGCCTCGTAGCTCCAGGTACCCACGGGATTTACCTTCTTCTGGGCATTAACAGTAGTAAAAGATGCTGTCAGCATCACCAACATTAAGATTTTGATTGTTTTCATGTGTCTTGGTTTGATTAATAATTATAATAGGTATCTATGAGTGCTTTTGTTTTCCGGATATAGAACATGGGATCTGTATCTTCTCCATAGTCCAGATAAGTGAATGAGGAGATTTTTTTAGGTACGGCCGGTTCAATCTGGGTGCCTTCGTGCCATTCATTAAAGGATGTAATACTTATGAAATCGGGAGAGGTATTTACAGCATTTTTGAACATCTCCTCGTAATACCTGCCCTGCTCCCTGCTTTTTGTGTTTTCGTCATTCCACGGCCTGATCCGTGTATCCGCATAGCCGGGTCCCACACTTGGAATATAAATCAGGTTATTTTCACGGGCGAAGGCCGCCATTTCCGGCCAGTTGGATGTGGTGGATCCGTAAGCAAATCCATCACTGGCAAAATAAGTATAGAAACCATCGAATCCAGATCTTACTGCAAACTCTCCGTCGAAACCGGTGGTCCAAAGGCCTATGAATACCCCATCCAGGGTTGTATTTCTAATGGTGGATGCGCTATCGGGATTCATCAGGCTCTGCCACTCTTCATGTTTTAGCTGAAAGGAGTTGTAGAGATAGTACAGGGGCTTACCGGCAATAAGGTACATGGCGGGATGCTGATGGTAGCTGGAGGAGATATATTCGAGAAGCTCTCTGAATTCAGTTACTGTTTTGTAAATGGGTTCGATGTGAAATGCCACTTTCAGGCCATGTGCATGTGCCGCGTCCAGCAGGGTGCTGACCGAATTGTCCGTGAAATTGCCTTTTCCCCACCAGCTGATGGCCACCACCCCGATGCCGGCCTCCCTGATCTGCTGCATGTGGGCACTGATTACCTCCGGATCAGTTGAGCTATAGTTTCCAAACTGTGGATAGAAGTTGGCACCGATATCATCTCCTCCCGGATATGCACCGGCATTGTTCCAGGTGCTGTCTATCCAGTGGGGGATGATCTGGTGGTTCCAGGCCCTGAAGTTTCCGTCAGATTCCGGGGTACCATACCAGCCATAGTAAAAGGTATGCACTTTATAAGAAATGGCACCCTCTTCGGAAACTCCTTCAATAGCATTCTTTAGAAGTACCCTTCCCGTAGTGATCTCCTTTTCTTTTGACCTGTTTGTTTTCCGTGAAGACTTATCTTTAACCACCCTGTTTTTTTCTTCCCTTTTTACGCATCGATATTTCCATGGCACCCTCTGAGGCATGTACCATACCGATGAGCTCATTCTCCTTCATCTCGAGCTTTATGGAGATTTGCTCGTGTTCTATCTGGGAGATAAAAGACACATTTGCGCTGTCAAGCTTCAGGTTGGTGGTTTCAATGGAGATTCCATAGATTTTAAGTTTTGCTTTTACTGAGTCATTCTCCTGGAAAAAGATGACCCTACCGGTCTGGAAGCCAAAGGGGGCATCATCTACTTTATAAATCCACGTTCCGAGAATATCCTGGTCCTGTAGATGGCTTGTGCAGGAAAGCGTGAAAAGAAGGACGATCAGTGAAAGCAATTTTTTCAAATCAGACAGGTGTTTAAATTCGATGCCTAAAGATATACCGGTAATTTGCTTATTTCATAGCAAGTGGGGAATTCAGCACCATGTAGGGATAAATGGGACTACTCCAGGACCAGAGATCGGACGGTGGAGATATATCCTCGGGATACAGGGATTATGTTATCGCAGCTTTTCATTCTAATCTGGTAGCTTCTACCCTCCTTTTTTATCCACTGAACATTTTCCATATTCACCATGAAAGAACGGTGACAACGGACCAGGCCAAGGGGCACCAGGAGGGTTTCCAGTTTTTTCATGGAAGTGCGCACCATTTCTTTTTTTACTTCACCCTCCAGCAGGTAAAAAATGGTCACATAATTATCGGCCGACTCCAGGTATACAATGTAATCTCTCCGTATGCTGAATTTTACCTGATCCCTTTCATCCCTGATATGTATCAAATCCTGGTTTTCAGGAGAGGCGATGTATCCTGCACCTGACCACCTGTCTTTCTGCTGCATAAGCATCAGGATCAGCATGGAAAATGCATAGGGAAGGAGCAGCCCTATGGGTATATACCTGAGGGTAATTATCAATTCATGGAGAAATTTCTGAGAATAATCGGCAAAAATGGCTGTAACGACCAGGGATGCAAGCAGAATTTCAGAAAGTGTCCACAGGATGAAATGACCATATCTGAATTCTTTTATCGGAATGAAGGATTTGATGAGCAGCTGGGAGAATACAATGGTCATGGAAATGCACACCCCAATACTTATCAGCCCGAACTTCTCCAACCAGGACGGGTACCGGAGCCAGTCATTGATCCTGAAGGGTTCAAAGACGATTAAAAAAAACACACTGAAAGCCAGGATAATCAGCACATGCAGAAAGCGGTAGCGCAAGCTGTCAAGATAGGGAAAAGGAGTACGGAATAACCTGGCCATGTCTTCAAGCAGAATTCATACAAATATACTGTCTTTTTAATCCTTACACAGACAAATATCTGCCATCCCGGTTTGATTTTGAAATACAAAAAAAACAACTTTGATATGAATAACGCATCTCTTAATTTTATGCCATCCGGATTCCGGACCTTGCTGAAGACAAACAATCATGACGTAATTCTGTAAAACATTACAATGAAGAGATCAAAAGTCGTTATAAGAGCCTCTATCAATTTCCTGGTCATGCTCTCTGTTCTTGCCCTGCTTGGGTCCTGTGGAACTAGCAGCAGCGAGGTGCTTTCTACCCACGAAGCCTACAAGGAAAACTGGGATTCACTTGCAGGTGTAAATGAAGAGCCTGAGTGGTTCAAAGATGCCAAGTTTGGGATCTATTTTCACTGGGGGGTCTATTCAGTCCCGGCTTTTAGTACTGAATGGTATCCGCGGATGATGCACTTTGAAGGCCTGGGAGTCTATGAACACCACCTGGAGAACTATGGCCACCCTTCGGAATTTGGATACCACGATTTTGTACCCCTCTTCAGGGCTGAGAAATTTGATCCTGGTGAGTGGGCCGAACTTTTTGTGAAGGCCGGAGCCCGTTTTGCCGGACCGGTGGCTGAACACCACGATGGCTTCTCCATGTGGGACAGCGAAACCACCCCATGGAACAGCATGGATAAAGGGCCCGGACGGGATATCATAGGGGAGCTGGAAAAGGCAATCAAAGCTCGTGGACTTAAATTTATTACGACCTTTCATCATGCCCGGAACCTCCAACGCTACAAGGGCAAAGAGGAAGAAGTGATCACCCGGGAGAAAAATATACATTACCAGTTTCGAAAGAGTCATTATCCCTTATTTCCAGGCATGCCTCCCTCCATGGACGATCCGGAACTGAACTATCTCTATGGAAATATTCCGGAACCCGTATGGCTGGAGGATGTTTGGTATGCCAAATTAAAGGAGGTGGTAGATAAGTATAGTCCCGATCTGATCTATTTCGATTCCTGGCTCAACTACATCCCCGATTCCATGCGCTTACGTTTTTGCACCTACTATCTCAATCATGCGCTTGAAGAGGGAAAAGAGGTAGTCATTATCAGGAAACAGACGGACCTTCCCTTGGAGTGCAGCGTGGATGACTTTGAGAAAAGCAGGAAGAACCATCTTGCAGAAAAGGCCTGGATGACAGACGAGACCATAAGCAACGGTAGCTGGTCTTATACGGAGAATCTGCACATTAAACCCGCCGTGGAACACCTGCACGTATTAATTGATATTGTGAGTAAAAACGGGATTCTTATGTTGAATATCTCTCCTAAGGCCGATGGGACCATTCCGAAGGACCAGCGAGAGGTCCTGCTGGAGATGGGCACCTGGCTTGAGCGGTATGGAGAGGCTATTTATGGAACACGGCCGTGGTACACCTTCGGAGAGGGGCCCACTGTGGAACCGGATAGTAAACATCCCGGTGGATTTCAAAACATATCCTATACCTCCGCTGATGTGCGGTATACCACGTCTGGAACAAGCGTATATGCCATGTTGCTGGGTAAACCATTGGCCGGAGAAGATATTCTTCTAAGGGCATTTTCAGCTCAGAATAGTGACAAGGATATCACCATAGAAAGAATTACCTTGCCTGGTAGCGGTGAGGATCTGAAATGGAGCATGACCGAAGATGGACTTAGCATTCAAATCCCAAACAGTGGCCTGGATGAAATGGCTACAGTTTTGAAGATAGAAACAGCTGACTAAACCTTATAAAAATATGAATCACCTTACCTTCTTTGGGGCTTCACTACTTGTAGTAGCAGCCCTATCACTATGTGTCGAACTGGAGGCACAGACAACTTTTGCCGGCGACCAGGTAGAGATGCTAAAAAGCTATGATGCAGACCACCTCTTAAACATTGCTCTACCCCTTGGAGGTATTGGAACCGGAACCGTATCCCTGGGAGGAAGGGGAGAGTTGAGGGACTGGGAGATTATGAATGTCCCCGGGAAGGGATATTCTACAGTTGTTAAGGGAAATGATGCCCCTTTCTTTGCC
>PVMS01068863.1_pt1 | contig 11223 bp, 8 predicted proteins | sample 1853461 | NCBI WGS metagenome assembly PVMS01 (sample SAMN08582032, study PRJNA380276) | Marine sediment metagenome, whole genome shotgun sequencing project. | isolation source: ocean sediment barecode stripped | collected 2017
GAAGTTTGGGGCGGTGCTCCCGGTGATCGCCGGCGTCTCCTTGCGGGCCAACGAAGAGAACGTCGAATCACGCAACCGGGTTCGCTCCGCCTTCTCGAACGTGCGTTCGATCGAGGTCGTCTCACCGTTCTACAACCTGGAGGACGACCCGGACACAGGTGGCTTGAGGGTGCCCGAAGAGGACATTTGCAGCTCGAGCGATAGCGACGCCTTTGCGCTAGCCCAGAACCCCAGCAACATGCGCGGCGTCTTCTTGGCGGTGAGCCTTTCGAACGGCACGATGTTTTTTCTCGACATCTACGACCTCAACGCCCCTTGCCGCGGCGGGGAAGGCAACATCGCCTGCTCGCTGGCTGAGACCGGGCCGGACCGCTTCGCGAGTATCCGGCGGCATCGGCGGCGATTTGGATTCACGCCGTCCACGTTCATCGCCATCGACGGCACCCCATCTCTTCAGTTCAACGCGGCGCCGGGGCAGCTCGATGAAACGACTGGCGATCCACTGAACTCCGACGGGCCAGGCCTGGAATTCATCAACTGCCCACCAGAGGAGCCTCGATCGTCGATGTTCAACGTGTTCGGAGTAGACCCTGACAACCAATTCGACGGGTTGATCTGCTCCTCGTCGCAAGTGTGGAGCACCTTCACGCAACGCTGGGACGCGCGCTGGGGGGGATTGATCCCGCAGTCGGAGGGCGGCCTCGGTTTGTTCTCGGACGAGTCCTTCGACGGGGACTCAGGCAACTGGTTCCTCGGCGGCGACGTGCCTTTCTGCCAGATCGGCGTTCTTGGCGACCAGCAGGGCCCCGAGGTCGAAAGCGACCTCAGCATCGACCGCCTGAGCTCGTACGGCGGTGACCGTGTCGTCATCGTCGGCGAGCTACCACCCAACACCCGGGACGACGAGGATTGCAAGGATTTCGAAGACCTGCTGGACGACGTTGACGACCGCCAAATTTGGTTCCCGATCGTCCGTGCCTTCAACAACCAACTCGAGATCGGGCCGTCGCCCAACCCCAACAACTACACCCTCGATCAGGTTCGGTTCTGCTTCAATCAGTTCACCGAGTACCAGATACACACGCAGAACGTGTACACCGTCACCGGCACGTCCTCAGGCTTCATTCACCGGGTGATCCCCGACCCGATGACCGGCGAATGCATCCTCGACGACGATCCCGACAGCGGACGCCCGTTCGATCCCAACGACGTGGACACATACCTCACCGGTCGCGCGTTCGAGGATACGCAGTTCATCAACCCCTCGGTTAGTTTTCAGATCGGGCCGTTTCCCACAGACGTCGTCCCCACGGACGCCACCGTCGCCCTACTCAATTTGAACATCCTGAGTCAGTTTGGGCTGGAAGTGCTCGACACCAGCAACGCGCTGCGATCGCTACCGGCATCGATGCTGTTTTCCGAGCAACAGGACCAGCTGTTCTTCGTGGACTTCGAGCAGGGGGTTCGGCGCATCGTCTTTTCTCCGCTTTCCCTCGTCCAGAGTTTTGAGTAGACCCGGTTCATGGCTGTGCGGGGGACCACTCGAAAGAAGGACCACAGCCCAGTCATGCGCCAGTTCCTGCGCGCTAAGGGGAAGCATCCCGATGCGATCATCTTCTTTCGGCTCGGGGACTTCTACGAGATGTTCTACGAGGACGCGGTCCGAGGGGCCGACATCCTCGACATCGCACTGACCTCCCGTGGTACGGATCCCGACGGCAGCAAGATCCCCATGGCCGGCGTGCCACATCACGCTGCAGCCGGATACCTGGCCGCTCTACTCCGTCACGGGGAGAAAGTCGCGATTTGCGAGCAGATGGGCGACCCGTCGAGCGTTCGCGGGGTCGTGCCGCGCGAGGTCGTACGGGTGGTCACTCCGGGGCTTTGCCTCGAGCCTGACGCACTCGACGCGCGCTCGGAGAACTTCCTAGTGGCGGCCACGCGCGATGGGGGGGTCGCTGCGCTCGAGCTTTCGACCGGCACACTCCGCGCCTGTGTGGTCGAGATCGGGCCCCAGTGGGTCGGCGAGCTCGTGCGCTTGGACCCGGCAGAGGTGTTGGTCGAGTCGGGAGCCACGGAGCTCGAGGCGCTCTGCAAGCAAAGCCTTCCCAACGCGGCTCTGCGCATCGTCGAGCTCGCGAGTGCCGCCGAAGGCGTGAGCGATCTGCTCACCGCCGAACAGTCGGCCGAGCTCTCGAGTCAAGAGCCTGCGGCCCGGGCCGCGTCGTTGGTGCTCGACTACGCCAGGAGGCATCAGGCCGACTCCCAGATTCACCAGGCAACGCTCTACACCGCGGGTGACCGCCTCGTCCTCGACGACGCTGCGGTTCGAAACCTCGAGTTGGTCCGCACGCTGGACGGCGAGCGCCGCGGATCACTACTCCACCTCCTCGATGAAACCAAGACCCCTATGGGCGCCCGCGCGCTACGCTCCCAACTACTCGAGCCGCTGACCGACATCGAACGTATCCGGCGCCGTCATGACGCGGTGGAGCTCTTCGTTAGCGACGCCCGTTGCCGCGACCAGGCGAGGGTGCGCCTCGGCGAGATCGGCGACCTCGAGCGCCTCGCGGTGCGTGCTGCGGTCGGTTTGGCGACCCCGCGCGACCTCGGCGTGATCCGCAACAGCCTCGTGAGCGCCGAGCTGCTTCACCGGCAGCTCTGCAACCGCCCAGGCAATGAGCTCGACGACGCGATGGCCTCATTGCACGACGCCGACTTGTGCACCGACGTCCTCGCATTGCTCCAAGCCGCGCTCGTCGACGAGCCTCCGACCATCGATCGGCAGGGCGGCATCTTTCGCGACGGACACATCGACGAGCTCGATGAGCTGCGCAGGCTGTCGACGACTGCCAAAGACATCGTGCTCGACCTCGAGCGCCGCGAGCGGAAACGCACCGGCATTGGTTCACTCAAGATCAAGTTCACCAGGGTCTTTGGCTATTACATCGAGATCACGAAATCCAAGCTCGACTCGGTACCGGACGAGTATGTTCGTAAGCAAACCATCGCGAATGGGGAGCGCTTCATCACCGCCGAGCTCGCTGAGTTGCAAGACCGCATCCTGCACGCCGACGAGCGGTCCCGTGCGCTCGAGTCGGCGGCATTCCTCGACCTCCGCAAGTCCATCGGCGACCACGCGCCACGGCTTCACCGGCTCGCGCGGATCATCGCCTCCATCGACACGAGCGCGGCGCTCGCCGAGGTCGCGCACTGTCGGGGGTATATCCGCCCAACCGTCGATGGCAGCCGCGACCTCTTCCTCGAGGATAGCCGGCACCCCACCGTCGAATGCTACGCTGCCCGAGACTGCTTCGTCCCCAACACGATCGAGCTCGATCCCGAAGGCACCCGCTTCATGCTGCTCACGGGACCAAACATGTCGGGGAAGTCGACTGCCATGAGGCAAGCGGCGCTCGCCGTGATCATGGCCCAAGCCGGCGGGTTCGTGGCCGCCAAGAGCGCCCGCATCGGGATCGTCGATCGCGTCTACACTCGCGTTGGGGCCAGTGACCACCTCGCCCGCGGGCAGAGCACCTTCATGGTCGAGATGATGGAAGCGTCCACCATCCTCCGTGGCGCGACCGAGCGTTCGTTCGTGATCCTGGACGAGATCGGCCGCGGCACCAGCACCTACGACGGGCTTGCGATCGCCTGGGCGGTGGCCGAGCACTTGCACGACGTCACGCGTTGCCGGGCCATTTTCGCGACGCACTATCACGAGCTCTGTGAGTTGGCCGATCGGCTACCGAGCGCCGCCAACTACAACGTTGCCGCAAAAGAGCATGATGACAGTATGATTCTGCTTCATCAGCTCGTGCCTGGCGGTTCGAATCGGAGTTATGGCCTAGCTGTTGCAAGGCTTGCAGGCGTTCCCCCGGTCGTCTTGGCGCGCGCCAAAACAAAGCTGCAGGAGCTCGAAAGCCGGACTGAGGCGACAGCGGCGCCACAGATGCCGCTGTTCGAAGCGCCTGTGCCGCAACAGACCGAAGTGGACGCTACCTTACAGGCGCTCGACATCGAACGCATGACCCCGGTCGACGCGCTCGTCACGCTTGCAAGGCTCCGTGACCTGGCGAGCCGCGACGAAGAGTAACGAAACACGGCCGACGGTATACCTTCGATAAGGGGGCTGTTACCATCGACACCATGGACGATCGTCTTCGCCGGGTCACCGCAGCGCTCGAAGAGGCGGACCGGCAAATTGTGAGCGGGCTCAACGCACGGGCAAAAGCGATCCACGAGTACAACGCGCTCCGTGGGGAGTCGGGCGACGAGCCGCTTCGCCTGCCGAAAAAGGCCATCGTCATCGAGAGCGCCCGCGCGCTCGCCGAGGAGTTCCCTGCGAGCAGCATCGAGTCGGTATTTCGCGAGGTCTTGTCTGCGTGCACCGAGCTGATCGCGCCCCAGGTGGTCGCGTACTTTGGCGCCCCGGGCGACCTCGCGCATGCGGCCGCGCGCGACCACTTCGGTCACGCGCCGAGCTTCCGTCCGACCGAGTCGGTCTTGGGAGTGCTCGAAGCCGTGCTTCATGGTCACGCGACCTTCGGCGTGATTCCGCTCGAAACATCGACCGACGGCGCAGTCACGGCAACGTTGAAGGGCTTGGTCGCCACCGACGTCAAGCTCTGCGCCGAACGCATCGCGCCGCTCCGCTATCAGCTGCTCTCCCAATCGGGCGACGCGGCAGAGGTGGTCAAGATCTACGGCGCTGCGCCTGCCATCGCGGCCTGCGAACGGCAACTGCGATCGCGCTACCCAGACGCCATCGTCGTCGACGTTCAATCAGGACAAGCCGCTGCCCATTTTGCGATTGGGGACGACCAATCTGCCGCACTCGGGTCTGCGCTCCTCAAAGAGTTATTCGGGTTGAAGCTGATCGACGACAGGCTCGAGGATGACTCCGATGTGGTCACTCGGTTCGGGATCGTCGGCAACCAGCTCCCATCACGTACCGGGCAAGACCGGACCGTCCTGGCGATGGCGCCGGGCGATGAGCCGGGCGCACTCCATCGCGCGCTCCAACCCTTGGCCGACCGAGAGATCAACCTCACCCGCGTCGAGTCGAGGCCCTCGACCGGCACCGAATGGCATCACGTCTTCTTCCTCGAAATGGACGGACACTTGACCGACCGGGCCATCCTCACTGCGGTGGAGGAGCTGCGCCGCATCGCCCGTTATGCCAAAGTCCTCGGCAGCTATCCCAGACCCAGCTGACCGAGCCCCATGAGCGACCTCGCAGCACCCCACATTCTCGCGCTGACCGCGTACGAGCCGGGCAAACCCGAAGACGAGCTGAAGCGCGAGCTTGGCATCGACGACGTCGTGAAGCTCGCGTCGAACGAGAACCCCTACGGGCCTTCGCCGAAAGCCATCGAGGCGGTGTCGGGCGACGCGCTGGAACTGCATCGATACCCAGATCCAAGAGGACACGACCTGCGCCACGCCCTGGCCGCTCATCACGGCGTCCCGGCCGAGCAGCTGTGTATTGGCAATGGCTCCAACGAGCTGATCGACTTGATCTGCCGCGTGTTTGCGACCCGCGGTGAGCACGTGCTGTTCGGCCACCCGTCGTTTCCTTGTTACCGCATCGGGTCGGTCGCGCAGGAGCTCAGCTTCACTGCGGTCGCGCTTCGCGATCACTTGCACTGGAACGTGGACGACTTGCTCGGCGCAGTGACCCCTGAGACGAAGCTCCTCTTCGTCTCCAGCCCCAACAACCCCACCGGAAGCTACATAGCCCGGGACGAGCTCGTCCGGCTCCTACGCTCGCTCCCGGAGCGCGTGCTCGCCGTGATCGACGAAGCGTACGTGGAGTACGCGGATGCCGTGGACTTCGTCCCCGCCACCGAGCTCCGCGACACGCGCGACCGACTGGCCGTCCTGCGGACGTTCTCGAAGGCCTACGGGCTGGCGGGGCTACGGGTCGGTTATGTACTAGGCACCTCTGAGCTCATCACCGACCTCAACCGTTTGCGTGCGCCGTTCAACGTCAGCACGCCCGGCCAAGTCGCAGCCAAGGTTGCACTCTCGGATGACGCCCACCTGCGCGCGAGCGTCGAGGCCACGATTCGCGACCGCGGCAAGCTCACCGAAGCCCTCGAAGCCGCAGGGCTCCAAGTGGCACCGAGCCAGGCAAACTTCGTCCTAGTCAATGTCCAACGGCCGGGCAGGGCAGTCTACGAGGCGCTTCTCCAGAAGGGGGTCATCGTGCGCGCCATGCCCGAGCCACTCGAGTCCTGGATCCGCGTGACGGTCGGCAAGCCCGAGGAGATCGAGCGCTTTCTCCATTCGCTCGATCGCGTGCTAAGGGACTCGCGTGTCTAGCGCGCCGAAGAAGCGATACCGCGTTCGTCGATCGGGTCCGCTGCGCGGCAGCGTTCGGGTGCCGGGCGACAAGTCAATCGGCCACCGCAGCCTGATCTTCGGAGCGCTCGGACGCGGCGTATCGCACATCACGGGGTTGTCGGAGGGGTTGGACAACGCAGCAACGCGGCAAGCGTTCCGCTCAATGGGTGTCGCCATCAAGAGCACCGATGACGCCACCACGGTGCACGGCGTCGGGCTGCACGGGCTCAGGATGCCCGCCGATGTCGTCGACTGCGGCAACTCCGGCACGACGATGCGACTTTTGGCCGGCCTGTTGAGCGGACAGCGCTTCGGCACGCGCATGACCGGCGACGAGTCCCTCACGCGGCGTCCCATGGGCCGCGTCATCAAGCCCCTCCGAGCCAGGGGAGCACACATCGCGGGCTCCGCGGGCGCGAATCCCGACGAGCTCTACCCGCCGATTTCAATCGCGCCCCTGGTCGAGGGCGAAGCATTGAAGGGCATCGAGTACTCGATGCCGGTCGCCAGCGCCCAAGTCAAGAGCGCCCTCCTGCTCAGCGGCCTCTACGCCTCGGCTCCGACCGCCATCGAAGAGCCGGTTCTTTCGCGCGACCATACCGAGCGGATGATGCTCGCTCTCGGGGTCCCGCTTCAAACCGCCGGGGCTTCGGTTGTTCTCGACCCAAACCTAGAATGGACCGGCGGCTGGGATCCCTTCGAATGGCATGTCCCGGGAGATCCATCGAGCGCCGCGTTCCCTTTGCTGGCAGCCGCGATGGTGCCCGGGAGCCAGGTCAGCGTGGAGGACGTATGCGTCAACCCGACCCGCACCGGCCTCTTCGACTGGCTGCGTCTGCTCGGCGCAAACATCTCCCACCGGCCTAGCGGGCACGGCGCCGGCGACGAACCCATGGCTGAAATCACCGTAGCGCATGGGACGATTCGAGGCTCGGTCGCGGGTGGCGAGCTCATCGTCCGCATGATTGACGAGATTCCCGCGGTCTGCGCGTTGGCCGCTGTCTCCAAAGGGCACACCGAAATCCGTGACGCAGCCGAGCTTCGCGTCAAAGAGAGCGATCGCATCGCCACGATGGCGCAGGTCCTCAGCGCATTTGGCGTCCAGTGCGAAGAGCTGCCCGATGGCTTGATCATCACAGGAGGCGCCGCACTGCGCGGCGCCCGAATCGACAGCCGTGGCGACCACCGCATCGCGATGTCCGCCGCCTTGCTCGGCTTGCAGGCCGAGGGCGAGTCGGTGATCGACGGCGCCGAGGCGGTCGACACGAGCTTCCCCGGCTTCATCGCGCTCCTGCGATCGCTTGGTGCGGACATCACGGAGGAGACACTATGACCCGCCCGCGCCCCGTCATCGCAATCGACGGCCCCGCGGGCGTCGGCAAGAGCACGACAGCGCGGGTCCTCGCTCAGCGCCTCGGCTACACCCTCGTCGATACTGGAGCTCTCTATCGTGGTGTGGCCTTGGCCGCGCGCGACCGTGGCATCTCCTGGGACGACGAAGCCGCCGTAGGTGCGCTCAGCAATGAGACCAAGCTTAGTTTCGGCTCGCAAGAGGACGGAACGCCTCGGCTTCTGCTCGATGGTCGAGATCGCGCTGACGAGATCCGAACCCCTGAGCTTTCAGCAGGCGCGAGCCAGGTCAGCGCCTACCCAAGCGTCCGCCGTGCGCTACTCGGCATCCAGAGAGATCTGGGACGAGAGGGCGGTGTCGTCCTCGAGGGCCGCGATATCGGCACCGTCGTCTTTCCGGACGCCGAGGTGAAGCTCTTCTTGACGGCGGCGGCCGAAGAGCGGGCCCGTCGACGCGTCCGCGACCTCCAGGATCGCGGAATGGCGGCGGATTATGACGAGATTCTCGCTGGAATCCGTTCGCGTGACGAGGCCGATTCCACGCGTGCCATCGCCCCTCTGCGGCCGGCAGAGGACGCCGTCATCCTCGACAGCACCAGCTTGGACCTCGAAGCGGTCGTCCAGCATGTCCTCGAGCTTGTCCACTCCTGCAATTGACACCCCTTAACTCCCCTGCTACCCACGCACTCCCCTGCATTTCCGGGGGTCTTCGAAAGTACGGCCTAGTGTGCCGAGCCCTCTCGATAGCTTCGGAAGCAGTGATTCATACATGACCGAAACCACAGAAATACAAACCCCAGATCCCGAGAGCTTCGCTGCTCTTTTCGAAGCCTCGGCCACCCGCACAGACCAACTCCGCGAAGGCGACATCGTCGCCGGGACGATCCTCAAGGTCGGCAAAGACAGCGTCGTCGTCGATATCGGATACAAATCCGAAGGCGTCATCTCGCTGCACGAGTTCATCAATGCCGAAGGCAACATCGCAGCGACCGCCGGCGATGCCGTCGACGTCCTGATCGAATCCAAGGAGAATGAGGATGGCCTCGTCATGCTCTCCAAGGAGAAGGCTGACAAGCTGAAGGTCTGGGACGAGATCAGCGCTGCGTGCGAGCGTGACGAGTTGATCGAAGGCACGATCACCCAGCGTGTGAAGGGCGGCCTCGCCGTGACCATCCGCGGTGGCGTCAAAGCCTTCTTGCCCGGCTCGCAGGTCGACCTCCGGCCGGTCCGCAACCTCGACCGACTCCTCGGCCAGACCTTCCAGTTCAAGGTCATCAAGTTCAACAAGAAGCGCGGCAACATCGTGCTTTCTCGTCGTGTGCTTCTCGAAAAGGAGCGCGACCGTCTGAAGGAAGCGACACTCGAAAACCTTCAAGAAGGACAGATCGTCACGGGCACGATCAAGAACATCACCGAGTACGGTGCGTTCGTGGATCTCGGCGGCATCGACGGCTTGCTTCACATCACCGACATGAGCTGGGGCCGGGTCAATCACCCGTCCGAGATCTTCGAGGTGGGCAACGAAGTCACCGTCAAAGTGCTCAAGTACAACGCCGACACGGAGCGCGTCTCGCTCGGCCTCAAGCAGACCATGGAAGATCCGTGGAACGTGGCGACCGACGTCTACGTCGCGGGCAAGAAGGTCAAGGGCAAGGTCGTTTCGCTCACCGACTACGGCGCATTCGTCGAGCTCGAACAGGGCGTCGAAGGCCTGATTCACGTCAGCGAAATGAGCTGGGCCAAGCCGAAGCATCCGTCGAAGGTGCTCGAGGTGGGCCAGGAGGTGGAGTGTGTCGTCCTCGACCTCGACGCGCAGAACAAGCGCATCAGCTTGGGCCTCAAGCAGCTCGAGCCCGACCCGTGGACGGTCTTCACCCAGAAGTACGCCCCGGGCGACATCATCCAGGGCCGCGTTCGCTCCATCACCGACTACGGGGTATTCGTCGGCATCGAGGACGGCGTCGACGGCATGGTCCACAAGTCGGACGTCAGCTGGACCCAGCGCATCAACAACCCCGCCGACCTCTATCGCAAGGGCGACGAAGTCGAAGCGATCATTCTTTCGATCAATCACAACGACCGCAAGGTGAGCCTCGGCATCAAGCAGCTCTACGAAGATCCCTGGAGCTTCGTGCCGCAGCGGTACCCCGAGGGCACCGTCGTCGAGGTTCGATCGACCGGCGCCGACGAGTACGGGATACACGTGGAGCTCGAGCGCGGCGTCGAGGGTGTGATTCCCCGTGGCGAGATCAGCGCCGACCTCAGCCAGGAGCCGACCGACATCGTCAAGACCGGCGACATCGTCAAGGCCCAGGTCATCCGCCTCGACGACGACGATCGCACCATCACACTGTCGCTTCGCGCAGCCGAGGGCCAAGACGTCAACCAGGTCGCACGCCCCGAAGAGGCACAGAAGCGGGTCGCTCCGCGCAGAATCGGCCCAAGCCTAGGCGGCGCGCAAGCCACCCTCGGCGACGCGCTGAAGGACAAGCTCGGCACAATCTCCATCGCACCGACCCCGGAGGAGACGCCCGCGGAAGCCTCGGAAGAGACCCCTGCAGCGCCCGCCGAAGAAGCGCCCGCCGAAGAGACGCCCGAAGAGACGCCCGAAGAGGCCCCGGCGGAAGCGCCGGACGCGGAAGAGAAGCCAGAATGACAACGGTGGCCTGAGAGCCAACGACAAGCGGACTCGAGCTCGGGCACCTTCAGGGGCTCGGGCTCGAAGTCGTTAAGGGGCACGGGAAGGATGCGCGACGCTGACACTGGCACTGGCGCTGGCACTGGCGCTGGCACTGGCGGAACGCGACTTGGTCATCGCTTGTCCTTGGATTGGGTTTGGGCCGCACTGAAGTGAGACCCAAACCCAATCCAAGGAGTCGCTCATGCAAGAGAAAAACGTTTACGACAGAGCACGAAAGGTGGTGCGAGAGCTCGTCCCCGTTCTTCACATCATTCGCGAGCACGATAAGTCGCTGGCCGATCAACTGAAAAGAGCTGCGCAGAGTGTGGTGCTGAACATCGCGGAGGCTCGCGGGAACGACGCGGGGAACGTGCGAGCGAGGTTCTCCACGGCATGTGGGTCCGCCAAAGAAGTCCGAGCGGCGCTGAACGTCGCAAGCGACTGGGGCTACATCGAGACCCACATGGCCACCTCGTTGACCCGTGCGTTTGGGACGTACCCGTAGGCCACCGCGAGCTGGAGGCCCGCGCGCACCTCCTTGGCCGAGCCGCATGCCGACGCAAACCGCGCCTTAGCCGTCCCAGCATCGTTCCCATCGGCTTCCGCGATGTTGAGCACCACGCTATTCATCGCCCGGTGAATCTGGTCGAAGAGCGACCTGTCGCGCTTGCGAACAACCGGAAGGACGTACTGCAAGCGGCTCGATGCCTGAAGCGCCCGTTGCTGAATGATGAGTCCCATGAGTGATCTCCTTTTTGCGGGTGAGGGGGGTCGCCCAAAAGGGCGCAAGAGCGCCCCCACGCAATCGGTAAAAGGAGCGAACGAGGACCAGGTCGACATAAAGA
>PVMS01162031.1_pt1 | contig 11223 bp, 7 predicted proteins | sample 1853461 | NCBI WGS metagenome assembly PVMS01 (sample SAMN08582032, study PRJNA380276) | Marine sediment metagenome, whole genome shotgun sequencing project. | isolation source: ocean sediment barecode stripped | collected 2017
AGCGGAGGTCATCCAGTCGTCCGCGATGGACTGTGGCCCGGCTGCGCTCAAGAGCTTGTTGGACGGCTTCGGGATTCCGGTGAGCTACGGCCGCCTACGAGAAGCCTGCCAAACCGATGTCGACGGCACCTCCATCGGCACATTGGAAGACATTGCCGTCGAGCTCGGCCTCGACGCCGAACAAATCTTGGTGCCAACCGATCACGTTCTCTTGCCGGCGGCGAATGCGTTACCGGCCTTGGCGGTAGCCGAGCTGCCGGATGGTGCGGCGCATTTTGTCATCGTGTGGAGTCGACATGGTCGACTCGTGCAAGTCATGGATCCCGCCTTCGGGCGAAGATGGATCTCCGAGACACGGTTTTTGCAGGAGCTCTACGAGCACACCATGCTGGTCCCAGCCGCCGCATGGCGTGAGTGGGCGGTCGGAGGCGAAGCGCGCGGCGCCATCGAGTCGAGACTCGATGCCCTGAAGGTTCCAAGAAACACTTCACGCGATCTGATCGAACGAGCGTCTGCTCATCCGGGCTGGTAAGCTTTAGCGAGACTGGATGCTGCCGTGCGAACGACTGAGTCCGTCGGCCGATCTGGCGGAATCGATCTCGGTGATGAAGCAACCCGGGTTCTGAAGAGCCTTATCGAGAGCGGCGATATCCCGGAGCATTTTTGGTCGGCTCGCCCTACTGATGATGATGATGATGCGGAGTCGGCTCAAGAGGAACACGTCCTGGCACGAGGAGCGGTGCTGGTTCGAGTGCGCGGACATCGCCCGGTGGCGACAGACTCCTCCGAGCACTCAACGGAAGGACTATCGCCGGAACTTGTGGCGGCGCGTGAGGAACCTACTGCCCGGCCCGGGAGAGAGCTTCTTAAACTGCTGCGGATAGATGGACTGCTCTCCCCGATCGCTTTGACCCTTGCCCTGTTCGTAGCAGCCGGCGGACTCGTGATCGAGGCACTTCTATTTCGTGGCCTGCTCGATCTGGTTCCCGCGCTCGGCTCGTCGACGCAACGAGTCGGTGCCTTTTCGGCGCTCGTCGCGTTTGTCTTGTTTCTCCTGATCCTCGAGCTCCCCATCGCGGGAGGCGTCCTCCGTCTCGGGCGACGGCTCGAGGGCCGGCTGCGCATAGCGTTCCTAGAAAAGATCCCACGGCTCGGAGATCGTTACTTTCGAAGCCGCCTGATCTCCGACATGGCGGAGCGCAACCATAGCGTCCACGGACTGAGGCTTCTCCCGAATCTGGGCGAGGCCTTCATGGCTTCCTTCTTCGAGTTGACGCTGACAGTTGCGGGAATCGTCTGGCTCGCACCCGCGAGTGCTCCGGTCGCTATTTTGGCGGGGGCGCTCGCGCTCGGGCTGCCGCTCGCTGGTCAACCCGTCTTGATGGAAAGGGATCTTCGGGTACGGAGTCACCTGGGCATCCTTAGCCGCTTCTATCTGGATTCGCTTTTGGGGCTCGTGGCGGTGCGCGCCCATGCCGCTGGGTCTTCCATCCGAAACGAGCACGAGGCGGAGTTGGTGCAGTGGACGAGAGCGCGTCTGTCGCTGCAACGAGCCGTGATCGGCGTCGAAGGCATTCAGGCTTTGACCGGATTCGGAGCGGCCGCCTTCCTCGTGATCAGCCACTTGAATCGAGGAGGAGACCTGGGGACGGTCCTGCTCCTGGTCTATTGGGCGCTCAATTTACCCTTCCTCGGCCAAACCATCGCCCAACTTGCTTGGCAATATCCAGCTCATCACAACGTAACCCTTCGATTGACCGAGCCACTGGGCGCTCCCCCTGACGAGCCTGCCGAGCTCGGTGCTCGGGACCACACCCCAACAGAGAGTGAGCCTGGTAGAAATAAGGGAGTCGCGATCCAACTACGGGATCTGAGCGTGCGAGCCGGCGGCCATCGCATCCTCGATCACATCGATCTCGATATCGATGCCGGAAGCCACGTGGCGGTCGTCGGTCATTCTGGCGCCGGCAAGTCGAGCCTGTTCGGGGTTTTCCTCGGCTGGTATCGAGCAAGCCACGGAGAGGTTCTGATCGACGGCGTTCCCCTGGACGGAAGCGAGCTCCGTCGTCTCCGCTCGGCAACCGCTTGGGTCGATCCGTCGGTTCAAATCTGGAACCGCTCACTGTCCACCAATCTGCTGTACGGGGACGAAGCGCCTGCCATGCCTCTCGAGATGGCCATCGATCAAGCCGATCTCCGCGAGGTCTTGGAATCATTGCCGCAAGGCGAGGCGACGCTCCTGGGAGAGAACGGCGGATTGGTTTCGGGCGGTGAAGGCCAAAGAGTGAGGCTCGGCCGCGCGATGATGCGCTCGTCGGTGCGCTTGGTTCTCTTGGATGAGCCGTTTCGGGGCCTTGGCCCTGAACAACGGGCGAAGCTACTCGCTCGCTGTCGGGAACTTTGGAAGACCGCCACGCTTCTGTGCGTCACTCACGGGATCGCCGAGACCGATTCGTTCGACCGCGTGCTCGTCATGGAAGATGGAAAGCTCGTCGAGGACGGCGCACCGGAATCACTCGGTGCTGAGACAAGCTCTCGCTACCACAATCTGCGGGAGTCCGAAGAAGCGGTTCGCGCCGCGTGGGCTGGCGAGTCTTGGCGCCGCCTCGAGCTCGTCGATGGGAAGTTGGCCGAGAGATAAAAGTGTCTACAGCAGATCGCCAGACCATGCGCCATCTCTCATGGCCGACCGAGGAATTGGCGGAGGGACTGTCCCTCTTGGCACGACGTGCGGGCCTCGGCCCTCGTAGCGCGCAGATACCTTCCCTCGACAAACGTTCACGAGACGAGACGATCGCTCATTGGATGACGTCCAGCGCCGCGTGGATGGGGCTCGAGGCTCAGCCCGTCGAGTCCACCTATCTGGAGCTTCCCGGTTTTCTTTTGCGATCGGGGCCTGCGATCGTTCGCCTACCCGATCCAGACGCGAATCATTTTCTGCTGCTCTTGAAAGGCACGGGGAAACACGTTTCGATAGTCGGAAACGACCGAGCGGTTCACTCCGTCCCCCTCGCACGGCTGGAAGGAGTCTTGGCACCGCATGATGCAGAACGAGTCGGCGGCATGGTCGACAAGCTTCTCGATAGTGTCGGGCTCGTCGGACTCGATGGAACCCGTCGCCAACGCGCCCGAGAGGTAATGATGCGCGAGCAGTTAGGCCAAACCGTGGTGAGCGATTCCTGGATATTGCGTTTGCCCGCCAGCGCCAGGACCAAATCGTTGGTACGGTGTGCGCGCCTCCCCCAATATTTGCTCGCCTTCTGTGGGGTTCACACCGTTCAGTATCTGTTGTGGATCGCTTCGTGGTGGGTGATCGGACGCGGAGCACTCGAAGGAAGAGTGGATTCGGGATGGTTGGCCGCTTGGGTACTTCTTCTGCTCACCATGATCCCATTTCGACTACTCGCCACGTGGTTTGAGGGACTGCTCAGCATTCGGGCCGGAGCACTCCTCAAACAAAGACTTCTCCAGGGAGCGCTTCGACTCAGGCCGGACGAGATTCGGCACGAGGGGGCCGGTCACCATTTGAGTCGCGTGCTCGAATCGGAGGCGGTCGAAGATCTGGCTCTGACCGGAGGCTTCTTGGCGTTGGTCGCCGGGATCGAGCTGGTCATCTCGACGGCCGTTCTCGCAACAGGAGCGGGGAGCGGATACCAGGTCCTACTTCTGGTCGCGTGGCTCGGTTTCGCGTCGGTGGTGGGCCGCGATTTCTTTCGTCGGCGTCGGCGTTGGACTCAGCTTCGGTTGCGCATGAGTCACGAGCTCGTCGACAAAATGGTGGGGCACCGGACACGGCTCGCACAACAAAGTCCGGAACGATGGCACGAGGGTGAAGACGAGGAGCTTGCCCGCTATCTCGGCGTCTCGAGAGCGATGGATCGAACGACCGTCATCCTCTCAGCCTTACCGAGGGGGTGGCTGTTCATCGGTGTTCTCGGTCTGGCACCCTCTGTGATCAGTGGTCAGGCAAGTGCAAGCCTGTTAGCGGTGGCGTTGGGCGGCATGCTTCTGGCCTATCGGGCCCTCGACAAGCTCGTTGATGGCTTCTCCGATCTGGCCGATGCGGTCATCGCTTGGGAACAAGTGTCTCCCCTCTTCTATAGCGCTCGGCGGAGGGAAGCCCCCGGTGATCCGGCCCTCGTGATTCCACCGCATACGGAGCGCCCCTCGACGCTTCTCGAGGCTGAGTCGCTCGGCTTTCGCTATCCGGATCGAGCATCCCCGGTCATCAAGGAGACGAGCTTCAGAATCTCGGTGGGCGATCGAGCGCTCGTCGCCTCACCATCGGGAGGGGGCAAGTCCACGCTCGTCTCTCTGCTAAACGGGCTTCGGACATTGGATTCAGGCTCGTTGCTCCTTTACGGCCTCGACCCGCAACGGCTCGGCGCCGAACGTTGGACGCGAAGAGTCGCCGCCGCGCCGCAGTTCAACGAGAATCACGTCTTCACCGAGACCTTCGCTTTCAATCTGCTGATGGGTCGCGGTTGGCCACCGCAGCCCGGCGATCTAGAAGCGGCGCAGGCGCTATGTCAGGAGCTCGGCTTGGGTGAGCTCATAAAGAGAATGCCGGGCGGGCTCTTCCAGATGGTCGGTGAAATGGGCTGGCAGCTCTCCCATGGTGAGAAGAGCCGACTCTACATCGCCCGGGCGCTCCTACAGGGAGCCGATGTCGTCATCTTGGACGAGAGCTTTGCCGCCCTCGATCCCGACAACTTCCGCCGTTCCCTCGCCTGCGCCCTCGACCACGCCCCTAGCCTCCTCGTAACTGCCCATACCTAACGTCGTGGGAGCGCACCCACGCCGGATTTTGCCCCCGGGGTGTGGGTTTGACACTACGACGATTTTCTTGTATACAGGTTCCGCAGCTGTCTGGCTCGGCCAGCGGGGGGATCTTCCCACTGTTGTCCACGTCAGGTTCTAACCCGTTAAGGGGGGCGAAAGCCACATGAAAGTCAAAACAAATATTAAGGCAGGGCCCAAAAACCGAAGGAGACTGCGCCGGTAATAAGCGCCTTCTTTGCTACCATTTACGGGTGTGCCTCGGGCAACGGAAACGTTGCCCGTTTTTTTTTGCAACCAACTAGCGCGTGGATTAGAAGGCCGCCGGTTGCCCCTCTGCCGCCCCGGGCGAGGTCTTCTTCAATAACGTTTCTACGTCCGGGCGCTGCAAGAACGTGCTGGAGTGTTCCGGGGGAACACTCGCCCGAATCCAATCGAGTGTTTCGTTCGCTTTGGAGAACGCTCCTTCTGCTTCTTCGTTCCGCCTGAGTAGCCGGTAGGCATCCCCGAGGATCCCGTACGCCGCGCACAGCACGGGTCTTCCCGAGAACGTCTTGGCAACGCGGATTGCCTCCTTGGCGAGCTCCTCTGCCTCAACGGCTTCTCCTTCCACCAAGCTAAGCTCGGCCAGAGCCGTGGTAGCCCGAGCCTGGATGACCTTGAGCCGCGACTCGGACGCGTCTTCCATGGCCCGTAAAAGCGTGCGCCGCGCATCCGTCAGGCGGCCCAGAGACAGTTGAACAAGACCCATCTCGACGCCGGACATCACCTCGATCTCCTTTTCATCGGTACGACCACAGGCTTCTTGAGCGAACTGGGACTTGGCCAAAGCCTCTTCGGCGCGGCCCCGGAGACGCAGGAGCCTCGACTGTGCGAGCAGAACGAACGGGACAAGACTATCCGCCCGCGCTTCGCGAGCTAGCTCCGCGGCCTCGCCCAACGTCTCTTCGGCCTGATCGAACTGGCCCAGCGTAGTCAAAAGGTAACCTAGATGTGCCTTGGCCTACGCCTTATCCGATCCCAGCCCTTTCTCTTCACGGATGCGCAATCTCTGCTGGAGGGACTGGTAGGCATCGGAGTAGCGACCTTGAACCTCATAGGCCTCCGCAAGCTCTACTTGAACGAGACCGACGCCAAGGCTCTGACCGATCTCCTGGTAAATGGGAAGAGCAGTTAAAAGAGCATCGATTGCCTTGCGGTGCTGGCCTAGCGCCTTGCGGACGATGCCAATCTCAGTCAAGTTGGCGGCCTTCTCGCGTTTGTCCCCGGAGCGAACGAGAAGGGTTTTGGCTTGCTCCAGGTAGACCATCGCATCGTCGTACTGCCCACGCACGCGATAGATCTCGGCGATATAGTCCAAGTTGATGGCCAGGTTGGTCACGTCTTGGTGCTCCCTTTCGATACGAAGAGATGCGCGCAGTGCCTTCAACGCCTCATCCAGACTTCCCGCCTCTTTGTACGTGAGCCCAATGCTGTTCAGCGCCACCGACTCCAGCTCTCGATCCCCCATTTCGCGAGAGATAACCAACGCCTCGTTTTCGGCTTTCAAGGCCTCTTCGATCTTCCCCTCGAACTCGTACACCGCCGCGATGTCCAAAAGCGTGCCGGCTTCCGCCGCCCGATCTCCTGTTTTGCGATGGAGATCCATGGAAATCATAAAGTGTTCGGTCGCCTGTTCTAGCTCACCAAGGTCCCGATGTGCGGTGCCAATAGTGGAGTGGACTTTCCCCAAGGCTTCTAGGTCATCGATGTACTGGCCCGTGTCTAGAGCTTGTTTCAGCAAGGCGATCGCCTCGCGAGCAAGCCCGCTAGCCAATTGTGCCCGACCGAGGCCGAGCAACGCGGCGCCGAACTCAGGAGCCAGCTGAGTCACGCGGTGATAGACCTGCATCGCTTCCGAGAACTCTCCTAGGTCTTCCAACGCACTCGCCAAGCTAAATTGGATGTCGGGGTCGTCCGGATAGAGCTTGGCGAGCTCTCGGTAGCTCTCGACCGCGGTCGCAAAATCGTTGCTCGCAAGCGCCTTGATCGCGTGGATCTGATAGCGCTCCGAAAGCGGAAGGGCCGTGCTCTCGGCAAGCTCGTCGGCACGAGCGACCGCACTCTGCGCATCCTCATATCGACCACCTTTGATGTACGCTTCCGCGAGCTTCGCATGAGCCATGGCGAAGTTGGGATCGGCCGCGATGGCCTCGATGAAAAGCGGTATCGCTTCCTGATTGGCTCCGGCACGGGTCTCTTCTAACCCACTTTGGTAGATCCGAAGCGCATCGAGAGAAGCCGTGGAGACTTCGGCAATGGGCCGGTCGATGTCTCCCTTGAGCTGCTCGGGGCTCAGATCGAGCTGCTCTTTCACTTTCTGAGTGATCTGGTCGACGAGGGCAAAGACTCGCGACGTCTCCCCCTCCACTTTGATGGGAGTCGGGACACCAGAGTTGCCTTGCCTCAATGTCAGATCCATGCGGAATTGCTCACCCGAAGCGACGAACTGGCCGTATAGCACTGCCTGCGCCGGTGCCAAGTCGGCCACCGAGCTTAGGACCGCTTCGTCGAACCGAGTTTGCCCCTCGACACCGAGCTCCCGTAGAACCTTGAACACACGCTCCCCCGGAACCGGCCGAACATACCGTGATTGAGACAAGTCGGTGATCACCATTTCGGGCAGCCCGTTCCGCATCCACTCGAGCTCGCCAGAGCCGGTGGCATTGGTGAAGGGCAAGACGGCCAAAGTGGTGACGGGCTCTTCTTCCCCTGCAAGCCCAACGGCCGGTTCGGTAGCTTGCGTGCCTCTCGACAGGTAGGTGGTCCCTGAGACGACGAGGGTCAGTGCCGCCGCGGCAGCAAGCCCCGCTTTACGACGGACCAGGCCTCGCCAGACCTTCAGCGTCAACGAGCTATCGACTTGTTCCCGCTCGAGGTCGTCCAATACCTCCGCCGCGTTTTTGTAACGAAGCTCGCGGTCCGTATCCAAGCACTTGAGGACGATCTTTTCCATGTATTTAGGGATGGCGGGATTCAACTCACGAGGCGGGCGCGGCTTTTGAGTGAGCCGCATCATTACTTTTGCGACCGGCGTATCAGCGTCGTAAGGGACAGCACCAGTCAGCATCTCGTAGAGAATGACCCCGAAGGAGAAAAGATCGGATTGAGCGTCGATCGACTCGCCACTCACCTGCTCCGGAGACATGTAATCCGGCGTGCCCAGGACCGATCCCGTGGTGGTCATTGTAGAAGTGTCGGAGGCGCGGGCGATACCGAAGTCCATAATGTGCGGCATGCCGTCACGACTGACCATGATGTTCTGGGGCTTCAGATCGCGATGGATGACATCCTGCTCGTGTGCTTCTCCGAGAGCACTCAGCATCGGTGGGAGCATCGAAAGCACCTTCTCCACAGGGATGCTTCCTTCTTTGCGGATCACGTCCTTGAGGCTTTCTCCATCGATGAGCTCCATGGTGAAGAACTTGATCCCCCGCGCCTCTCCGAGGTCGTAGATTCGAACCACGTTCTTGTGGGTGATGCGACGAGCCAGCAAGAGCTCCTGCTTGAATCGCTTCAAGACGCTCGGATCGCCGCTACTCTCACCGCGGATGATCTTGAGGGCGATCTCGCGGTCGAGCTCGAGGTCGCGCGCCTTATAGACGCGCCCCATTCCCCCTTCGCCGATGAGCTCGATGATCTCGTACCGGTTGCCGAAGCGAGTCAAACGGGGGAGCACCCTCGTCATTCCGGACAGGGTCGCCGACTCGAGAATGTCCTCTAGGGATGCCGGGGAATCTGCCCCCTCCTCGGGCAAAGGGGGCTCATTCAGCGCTAGCTCGGAGGCGGGGACTTTACCACTTCCAAAGATATCAACGAGCAGCTCGCCACAACCTTGGCACTCGACCAGATCCTGAGCGTTACTTTCGCCACAGGCGGAGCAATTCTTCATCAGAGGTATGAGCCGCTCACGCCCGCGGCGTCAGCACAGGCTGTTCGTGACCAAGTGCAGTGAGCTCCTTGAATAGCTCGTCCATAGATGCGGGCCGGCGCTCGCGATCCTTTTCCAGCATCCGCATCACGAGATCTTCGAGTGCCGGCGAAATCTCGACCGCGGGGTTCCCCTGCTCGAAGGGAATGGGCATCGCCTTGAGATGCTTCGCAATGTAACCCTGAGGCGACTTGGCCTTGAACGGTCTCGAGCCAGTGAGAATTTCGTACAGTGTCACGCCGAGCGAATACACGTCCGAACGCCCATCGATCTCTTGATCACCGATCGGCATCTGAATCTGATCCGGCGAGCAGTACTCCGCTTTTCCCACGAATTTCATGGTGTCGGTAAGCTTAGCGGAGTCGGTCGCGATGACGTTCTTGGCGATACCGAAGTCGATGATCTTGACGATCTCATCGTGGCCGTCAGGATCGTCGGGAACTAGCACGATGTTGTCGGGCGAAACATCGCGGTGCACGACTCCCTGTTTATGAGCGGCGGAGAGTCCGAGCGCTGTCTGTTTGGCGATCTCGATGCACTGCGGTATGGGAAGCCAACCCTTTTGGCGGAGCTTGCTCCGGAGGCTGACGCCCTCGAGGTACTCCATCACCATGAAGAGGACGTCCTTTCCGAGAATGCCGAACTCGTGAACGGTGACGAGGTGTCGATGATTCAGGCGAACCAGGATCTGGGCTTCGCGCTGGAATCGCGCCTTGAACTCTTTGGAAGTGTCCGGGTCATCGGGGTTGAGTAGTTTGATGGCTCGGAGCTCATCGAGAAGAACGTGCCGGGCCTTGTAGACCCTGGCCATGCCGCCCTTACCAATGAGTTGAAGAATCGAGTACTCGCGCAACCTTTTCCCGACGAGCTCATCCGGCATACACCAATCCCTATCTTCCATTAGTAGATCAGCAAGAGACGTGCCGCGTCCGTCAATTTCGATCGGTTTCCTGTAAGTGTTTGAATCGAAGAGGATTCGACGGAAACGAACCTCGGCGGCGACCACCCAGCACCGGGACGAAACGTAGGATCGTCCCCCCATCGGGGCCCGGAAAGTGTTCTATCTCGAGAAAAATCGGTAACCCGCACGCCACGATCTAGCCCGAGGCCTTTGTCTACAGCGACTTAGCACCGTAGCCCGCGAGCCGGGCTTCGTGGTGGATCCACTACAAGCCGCCTTTTCTCTTTTCCATGCGGCGAACCGGCGCTGTTTCGAGAAGAAAATGTCGTCCGCCCTGTAATGTTTCGGTTCACTCGATCGTATATAAGATTGAGGGATGATGAGTCAGGCAGACCTCGCCCGAAATGTGGGACGGGTCCGGGCCGGCGAACCCGATGCGTGGGGTCAGCTTTATGAGGAACTTGCTCCATCGGTCTTTCGTTTGTGCCGACGGGTCCTGCCGACTCGGGAGGACGCCGAGGATGCGACCACGGAGATCTTTTTGAAGGTGCGACTGCGGCTCGATCAATACGATTCCGCACGGCCGTTTCGACCGTGGCTTTACAAACTAGCGTCGAACCATTGCTGGGACGAGCTGCGCAAGCGCCGGACCCGGGGTGAGACGGAAGCGGGCAACCTGGACGCGCTCCACGCCGAGGGCTCCGAGGAGCAACAACCGGGTCCACTCGCGTCCCTCCTCGCAGAGCAGGAGAAGAAAGATATTCGCCGGGCAGTTGCCAAGCTCGGTGATCGAGATCGCCTAGCGATCGCCATGCGCCACTTTGCGGAGCTCAGCTATCAAGAGATCGCCGATGTGCTAGGAATCAATTCCTCGGCGGTCGGCGTTCTCCTGCTCAGGGCACGACGTCGACTTCGCCAAACGTTGATCGAAGAGACCAAGGCATGACCCACATCGACGAGCTCATCTATCTCCGCTACCTGGACGAACAGCTTGCCTCGAACCGTGCTCGAGAGGTGGAAGAGCACACTCGGGCCTGCTTCGAATGCAGCAAAAAATTCGATGCCCTGAAACACGAAACAGCCTTACTCCGTAGTTCCTTGGTGGAGGCGGATGAAACATTACCGAAGCAATTCGAGGCGGCTCCCAGCGAGGAGCTCTCATGGGCATGGCTCAGCGTCCTGGGGCTCGCGGGCTTTGGGTTGTACATGCTGTGGGAATGGGTACTGACGCCTTGGTGGCAGGGCCTGCAATCCGTTGGAGTGGGACAGCAGACGATCCTTTCGATCCTGCTGTTCCGTGGGCTTCTGTGGGAAGGATGGTCGACGATGGCGGAAAAGGCGGTACAAGGTATGGTTCTAATCATCCTGACGGCCTTGCTGGCAACTATGGTGCACTGGGGCTCTCGTTTACGTAGGAACTGGACGCGGATGATGGTCGCCCTCGCGTTGGTGCTCTTGTTCCCCCTCTCCACTCTGGCCGCGGAGAGCGAGACCGACCGAGACCACTACGTCCTTCCTGAAGGCGAGGTGATCGCCAACGATCTCATCGTCGTGGCAGAAACGGTCCACATCG
>PVMS01028984.1_pt1 | contig 11222 bp, 10 predicted proteins | sample 1853461 | NCBI WGS metagenome assembly PVMS01 (sample SAMN08582032, study PRJNA380276) | Marine sediment metagenome, whole genome shotgun sequencing project. | isolation source: ocean sediment barecode stripped | collected 2017
AGCCCGCCCCTCTTCTGGTAAAGAAACTGCAAGGCCTTGATAAAAAAGCGGAAGTCAGTTGAGTTGAAAGTGCGATGTACTGGTCCATCAAATTTGGCTAGCTGAGACTCACTATGGCTTAAGATAAAGTCATATGGGGATTCTCCCAGCAGCCCCATCATCCTGTTGGCACTTTTGATGATGGAATTGCGATTTCCCCATGAAATGGTGGCAGTGAGAAAACCGGCAATCTCTATGTCCTTTTTATCTGAAAACCTGTGTGGGATCTGAATGGGATCGGACTCGATAAATCGGGGATGGTTATATTGATCCGCCTTTTCATCGAGAAAACCACGTAACTCTTCCAGGTTCAGGTCCATCAGCTTTGCTCCTCCTCCACGAACCGGATCCCATAGGCTTCAAGTTCCTTCAGAACCGGCTTGTAGATATCTGGTTGAATGGGTAACTGGACTCCCTTTTGCTTGTAATTGCCCTCAAGGATGCGTCGAGCCACCATGGCCAGAGGCAATCCCACCGTTACCGACATGGCTGTATGTGGACTCTCCTCCCCAACATAAACCAAGGTGGAAAACCTCTTCTTTTCCACTCCATCCTTCTTATAGTCGAACTGGTGCTGCATAACGATCATATCCTTGTCCCCGGGTCCCAGCTTCCACTTCGCTTCAAGGATTTTTTGAAGAATTTTAGCGGGAGTTAAACCTTGAACACCGATCTTTGTATCATCAAAAATACCTAACCAGCTTAAGCGGTCCATCATCTTTGAGTCTTTTTCGAAATTCAGGTAGCGGGCCAGTTTTAACTTCACCGGAATTTCGATTTCGTAACCCATAAAGCTATTTATGAACTCTTTGTAAGTCATGTTCTCGGTATCCTCCATTACATAACTGTCATCGGTGGCTCCCAGTTGAACGAAAATATCCCATGCTTCGCAATACCCTGGCCTTCGAATGGTTCCCCTGAACATGGTATTCAGGTCGTGAAGGCCATAGGTCTCCCTGTAGGTGAGTGAATCCCGGTTGCCATAAACCTCAAAGGCCCCCAGTTGGGGAACCTGAATTGTTTCAATTCGGTGAAATACTTTGTGATATGGAATGTATTTGAATTTCCCATTGTGCAGAAATCGCGCTCCTTCTTTGCCAGCCAGCACCACATTCCTTGGATTCCAGGTGAATTTATACTGCCAGGGATTGTTTTCAAATCCGGGCGCTACCAATCCACCGGTGCTTGACTCAAAAGAGAGTAACTTGCCACCCTCCTCTTCAATCTCCCTGATGATTTTCATGGCCGACATATGGTCAAGTCCAGGATCTACTCCACATTCATTCATCAGAATAATGTCTTTCTCTTTTGCAGCTCCATCCAGTGCTTTGATGGCAGGCGAAAGGTAGGAGGCTGTAACCATATTCCTCCCGATCTCTACACAGGTTTCAGCTACAAGATGGTGCATTCGGGCGGGAAGCAGGCTGATTACAATATGGGCCCACCTGATCTCTTTGAAACGTTGGTCCTCATTGTGAACATCGAAAGCAAATGCCTCCCCCCTGGGATGGTTCCGTATTTTCTCCTGTGCATTTCCCGGTTTGATATCACCCACCCGGACAGTCCATCGGTCTTCCGAATGATCAAGAAGGTATTTAATCAGGGTAGTTGAGGAGAGCCCCGCACCAAGGATTAGGATATTTTGCATCTTATTAAAATTTGAAGATTAAAGATAACAATCCCAATGCCTCCCCTGGGGGACTGGGGAGTAATATATAACATATAAAGAATCTTATTTACCCTGCTGAGCCTTCAGGATACGGGCAATATATTTTCCGATGATATCAAATTCCAGATTTACCACGGTTCCCACCTCAAACTGATGAAAATTGGTCAGCTTGTAGGTGAATGGGATGATGGCCACCTGGAAGGAGCGTTCCTGAGAATTAACCACCGTTAGGCTAACGCCATTGACTGATACCGACCCCTTTTCCACAGTGATATGCTCATCACCGCTGGGTACAAATTCAAAGGTATAATACCAGCTTCCCTCTGCTTCTGTTACTTCGGTACAGGTGGCGGTCAGATCCACATGTCCCTGTACCATATGACCATCCATGCGTGAATCGAGTCGGGTGCTTCGTTCCAGATTGACCTTATCACCCAGTTCAAGGAGTCCCAGGTTCGATTTCATCAAGGTCTCCTTAATGGCAGTTACAGTGTAGGTATCTCCAGATATATGGACCACGGTAAGACATACCCCATTGTGAGATATACTCTGATCTATTTTCAGCTCATCTGTGAATGAGCAATTCATGGTGATGTGCAGGTTCTCCTGCTCCTTTTCCAAACTGACCACCTTGGCGGCCTCTTCTACAATCCCTGAAAACATAAGAAAGTTAATGGGTTAATGGGTTAATGGGTTAATAGGTTAGTGGGTTAATACTAACTAAGGCCGAAGGCATCTTTGAATGTATCGACAAAGTCAAGTTTTTCCCATGTAAACAGCTCCACTTCAATCACACGGTCGTCCCAGTACTGGGATTTGAAGGTTTTGGTAACGGTTTGAGGGCTACGACCCATATGTCCATAGGAGGCAGTTTCTGTGTAAATGGGATTCCTGAGTTTTAATTGCTGCTCAATGGCTGCAGGCCTCAGATCATAGACTGATTCAATAAGTTTGGCAATCTCTCCATCGGATAGTTCCACATTTGATTTTCCGAATGTATTCACAAATACGCCAATGGGTTTTACCACTCCGATGGCATAAGAAAGCTGAACAAGTATCTCATCTGCCACACCGGCTGCTACAATATTTTTAGCAATGTGCCGTGCTGCGTATGCTGCAGACCGGTCTACTTTAGAAGGATCTTTTCCGGAGAAAGCACCCCCCCCATGGGCACCTTTCCCCCCATAGGTATCTACAATGATTTTTCTACCCGTCAAACCCGTATCGCCATGAGGACCACCGATAACAAATTTGCCAGTGGGATTTACGTGGAGGATGAATTCATCATCAAACAGGTCCTGAAGCCTTTGTGGCAGCTGTTTTACCACCCTTGGAATCAGAATATTCTTCACATCTTCATGAATTTTTGCAAGCATCCTAAGGTCGTCGTTGTCAAACTCATCGTGCTGTGTGGAGATGACGATGGTATGCACCCGAAGGGGTTTGTCATCATCGGAATATTCTATGGTAACCTGCGACTTTGAGTCGGGTCTCAGGTAGTTCATCTCTTTATTCTCTCTTCGCAGAACCGCCAGTTCAATAAGCAAACGGTGACTTAAGTCAAGTGGAAGTGGCATGTAATTATCAGTTTCACTGGTTGCATAGCCAAACATCATTCCCTGGTCTCCGGCTCCCTGTTCCATGGGATCCTCCCTGTCCACTCCCCTGTTGATATCCTGACTCTGTTCATGGATCAGGTTTATAACTCCACAGGAGTTATACTCAAACTGGTAGGTGCTTTTTGTGTAGCCAATATTATAGATTACTTCCCTGGCCACTTTCTGGACATCGATATAGGTGGAAGTTCGCACTTCCCCGGCCAGTACAACCTGTCCGGTGGTTACAAGTGTTTCACATGCCACTTTCGATTGAGGATCAAATGCAAGAAATTCGTCCAGCAATGCATCTGAAATCTGGTCGGATACTTTATCGGGGTGGCCTTCTGAAACGGATTCTGAAGTAAATAGATATGCCATAATGTTGTTATTAATCGAGATTTAGACTTATAAAATGGGAGGGGGGATGACTGATCTTTGAAGAAAAACCTGGTTTAGCATTTTTTTTTTCGTGGTTGCAATCAGTCAAATCTCTCCACTATAATGCGACAAAGGAAGTAATTTTCAATCATGTGACAAAAAAAAGCAGCGCTTTTAACGCTGCTTTAGTAAATCAGTTTATGGTTATTCTGCTATTGACATCCAATATTTGCAATCTTCTTTTCTGCCCTGGTCAGAAAGGGTTCATCCACTACATTTTGAAGTGCCTCGCATGCATCATCTAATGCATTTGTATTTTGATATGCGGTACCTAATTCAAAATTGATGGCAGATATCCAGATGCCTTCATCTTCATATTGCAAGGCTTCCTTGGCATACTCAACGGCTTTGTCACTTTCTGACTTCTTGTTAGCAACCAGTGCAAGGTGATAGAGTGCGCGGGGATTTTCGGGATTAGCTCCCAGTGCATTCTCACAAGCTTCAACTACATAAGAATAGTCGTTATCTTCAGGATCAACCATCTCCAGCTCCTCTGTGATAAACTTGTTGTAATAAGAATCTATGGCAGCATTGATTTTTGTAACGGTTTTGGTGTCATTTTTAGCTGTGGCACCTTCCTTTGCCAAGGTGAATTCACTTAACATGGATTCCGTTTCATCCTTGTCCATATAAACCATTGCTTTTCCCTGGTGAGCCTGGTAAAGGTTTGGATTTACCGCAAGTGCTTTGTCAAAGTAGTCATGGGCCTGGTCGAAGTTCTTGTTCTTCCATGATTGATTTCCTTCTCTGACATACAGTTGGGGTAAATATTTGGCCGCTTTGACCTTGGTCTCTTCATTGTTGTTATACTCTGTGGCGTATTGAACGGTCAGTTCAAGGTAGGGAATGGCATTGTCATACTGTTTCCGTTTCATGTAAACTGTAGCCTGCCTGTAGTAAGCGGATGGAATTTGAGCTTCTGCCTTCTGCTTCATATCATTGGCTTCATCACCAACGGTTGAAGCCATGGAAATAACCCGGTTAAAATGCTCGACGGAGACTTCATATTCCTGATTATTGAGTTTTTCTACTCCTGTATTGAACTCATTAATTACATCTGTGAGGGTTTGGGCAGATAGGGTACCTGCCAGCAGTATGCCTCCAATAATTGTTAATAGTCTAAATTTCATAGGGTCACATTTGGTTAACAAAATTGAGTCGGTAAATATATAAATAATGTAAACAAATACAATGCCAAATTGTTTACCACATATTTAAATAATAATCAGATAGTTATCCCTTGGTAATTTCGCGAAAGACCTCTTCGAGGTTCTTTTTCTTCAAAGAAAGAGAAAGTATGGTAAGCCCTTGATTGACAGCAAAGTTGAATATGTCCCCCCGAATGTCGCGTGATTCATGGGTTTCCAGTATAAACTGGTTGTCACCGATGTTTTTGATGTTTTTTATAAATTCAAGCTCTCTCCAAACTGCGGGATCAGAATGCCCTTCAATTTCCACATGAATGGTTTGGACTTCCCCGGAACCACCGGTAGTTAAATTTTCAGCTGTCTCATCAGCAACAATGCATCCCTGGTCGATTATGATCACCCTGTCGCAAATGGCCTCCACCTCCTGCAGGATATGGGTGGAAAGAAGAACTGTTTTTTCTTTGCCAATATTCGAGATCAGGTGGCGTATTTCAGAAAGTTGATTGGGGTCCAGCCCGGTGGTGGGTTCATCCAGAATCAGGATATCCGGATCATGTATCAGGGCCTGGGCCAGGCCCACCCTCTGCCTGTATCCCTTTGACAGCTTCCCGATGGTTTTACCTACTTCAGGTCCCAGGCCGGTCCTCTCAATAACATCTTCCACTTTTCCCTTTCTACTTTTCCCTTTCAACTGATAGAGACCTGCCACATATTGAAGATACTCACGGATGTACATTTCCAGGTAGAGGGGATTGTGCTCTGGCAGATACCCAATCATTTTCCGAATCTCATTCGGATGCTCCAGGGCTGGCAGTCCCTTGATCAAAACCGATCCCTTATCAGGAGGAAGTGTCCCTGTAATGATTTTCATGGTGGTGGATTTTCCAGCGCCATTGGGACCGATGAAGCCCACAATTTCTCCAGTAGGTATCTCGAAAGAAACATTATTCACAGCAAGCTGAGATCCATACTGCTTGGTAATCTCCTTTACTTCAATCGACATACTGGAGAGGTTAGTGGGTTAATAGGTTAGTGGGTTAGTGGGTTAGGAAAAGTTAGCCGTACATAAACTGCCCAACGGTGGCAAAATTGGATTTGGGATTTACGCACATAACCGGGATTTTCTCGCTGTTGGAGAGAAGATACTGTTCCTTTGCTCCGAAGATATAGTCCACTTTGGTGATATGCTTGGTGGTGGTAATCAGAATAAGGTCTGCTTTGACTTTCTTAGAAAATGCCAGTAGTTCTTTCTGAAAGTTACCTGTACCTGATTTTGAAGCTGAATGGATTTCGTATTCAATGTTATTCTGAATCAGAAAGCGAATGGCAAAGTTCAGGTTAACGTTCACCTTTTTTTGAAGGTCCTTATCTATCCCCGGGGACTTATAGAGGTGAATCTTTGAGTTAAGGTATTTGCCCAAGAATATGGCCCACTGCAGTTTCTCTTTGTTTTCAGATTTAAAGTCGATGGGAAAGACAATGTCATTGAACCTCTCTTTTTCCCGGGGCTCGTCCTGAACAACAATAAATGGCACAGTCGAACCAGCAACCACCCTCAGGGCCCAGCTTCCAAAGAGCTTCTGGTTTCCTTTCATGCCATGTGTACCCATGACCACGAAATGGATGTTGTTTTCCTGGTTGGAAGCATATTCCGAAATTTCCTTGAAAATATTGCCATGGTGTATAAAAAAGCCCACCTCCTCACCAAAATCTTTTTTTATCTTCTCTACCTCAGTCTCCATCTTTTTCCGGGCAGCTTCCTCCTCCGACTGATCCTTTACAATATGGAACAGCAGGACTTGATATTTTAAGATATTTGCCATTTTTATGGCATGCTTAAGTGCATTGATCGATACAGCTGTAAAATCCCAGGTAACCATGATGGATTTCCTCTCTTGCTCCATGGTTTTTGTTTTTGGTCGTACGGTAAAATTAACCGAATCTTTTTAGATTATAAACTTAACGATGGGAAATTGATAAAATTGTACTTTTGTAGCTTGATTAAATTATAGCATATGAAGAGATCGACAGTTAAAGAGTTGTTTACTGCACCGAAAATTAACAGTGAAGTTTTATTGAAGGGCTGGGTTCGAACCCGGAGAGGAAATAACCAGGTAGCATTTATTGCGGTGAATGACGGAACCATTATACACAGCATTCAGGTGGTGGCCGATCTTCAATCCTTTCCCGAGGAGACGATGAAGAGAATTACCACCGGATCCAGTATCAGTGTGGTTGGGAAATTAGTAGAGTCCATGGGAAAAGGGCAGAGCGTGGAGATCCAGGCTTCGGAAATCGAAATCCTGGGTGATTCCGATCCGGAAGTTTATCCCTTACAGAAGAAGGGGCATTCATTTGAATTTCTCAGGGATATTGCCCACCTCAGGTTTAGGACCAATACTTTTGGCGCAGTATTCAGAATAAGGCATGCCCTGGCATTTGCCATTCATAAATATTATAACGACAAAGGGTTCTTTAATCTGCACACGCCCATTATCACAGCTTCCGATGCAGAGGGAGCCGGAGCCATGTTTCGGGTGACCACCCTTGAGCCGGATGGAGCACCCAAAAATGAGGAAGGAGAGGTCGATTATACGCAGGACTTTTTTGGTCGCCCCACAAACCTCACCGTATCTGGTCAGCTTGAGGGGGAGCTTGGCGCCCTGGCTCTTTCATCCATATATACTTTCGGGCCCACTTTTCGTGCTGAAAACTCCAATACACCCAGGCATGTGGCCGAATTCTGGATGATCGAACCAGAGATGGCATTTTATGACATTCACGACAACATGGACCTGGCAGAAGACTTTTTGAAATACCTGATCAAATATACTTTGGAACATTGTCAGGACGATTTGGAATTTCTCAATAAAATGGTTGACAAAGGATTGCTGGAGAGACTTCGGTCTGTATTGGAGCAACCTTTCGAAAGAAGGAGCTATTCTGAAGCCGTTGAAATATTGATAAAGGCAGATAAAAAGTTTGAGTTTCCAGTAGAGTGGGGATTGGACCTTCAGTCGGAGCATGAACGATACCTGGTGGAGGAGCATTTTAAGCGCCCTGTGATCCTGACTGATTATCCGGGAGTTATTAAGTCCTTCTATATGAAGCAGAATGATGATGGGAAAACCGTCAGGGCAATGGATGTGCTATTCCCACAAATCGGTGAAATCATCGGGGGTTCACAAAGAGAGGAGAATCTGGAGAAGTTGCAAAACAGGATGAGAGAGATGAATATTCCTGAAGATGAATTGTGGTGGTACCTGGAAACTCGTAAATTTGGTACTGTAGAACATAGTGGATTTGGATTGGGATTTGAGCGATTAATTATGTTTATTACAGGTATGAGTAATATCAGAGATGTAATTCCTTTTCCTCGTACACCAAAAAGTGCAGATTTTTAGAAAATAACCCATGCTTAAACAAAGGCTTCAGCAAAAACTGCTTCAAAAACTATCTCCTCAACAGATCCAGATGATCAAGTTGCTGGAGATCCCTGCCATACAGCTGGAGCAAAGAATAAAAAAGGAACTTGAGGAGAATCCTGTTCTGGAGGAGGGAAATGAAGAGCCATTTGCAGAACAGGAGGAGGCAAAAGAAGAAGAGGCCGGCGATCAACAAGAAGAGTTCTCACTTGAGGATTATATGCAGGATGATGAAATCCCCAGCTATCGATTCAATGCTCAGAACTATTCATCCGACGAAAAGCGTGAAGAGATCCCGTTTTCTCTGGGAAGTTCCTTCAGGGAGCAATTGAAAAGCCAACTTGGCTTAAGGAAACTTACCGACGAGGAAGGAATTCTTGCTGAATATATTCTTGGGAATATTGATGACGATGGATACCTCCGACGGGAGTTGGAGGCCATAGCGGATGACCTGGCCTTTGCCACTGGCATGGAAGCCTCCTATGAGGCGCTACACGCTGTACTTATGCTTATCCAGGAGTTTGATCCGGCCGGAATAGGTGCCAGGAATCTTCAGGAATGCCTACTTCTTCAGATCGAGAGAAAAGATCTTGAGAACCCGGTTACCTCATTGGCCCATAAAATCCTTAAGAATCATTTTGAAGAGTTTACAAATAAGCATTACGAGAAGATCATCCAGAGGCTCAATATTCAGGAGGAGGAGTTAAAGGTCGCACTGGAAGAGATCCTTAGGCTCAATCCCAAACCTGGAGGGGCCATGGGCGATTCTCAGATCAAGTCCTTTCATCACATTGTGCCTGATTTTATCCTGGAGGAGAACGAAGGCGTTTTTCAGCTCTACCTTAATTCAAACAATGTTCCTGAATTAAGGTTGAGCAGAACTTATTCGGATATGTTCGAAAGTTATAGTGCCAACAAAGCTTCAGCCAGCAAGGATGAAAAGGATGCCATCACCTTTGTAAAGCAGAAACTAGATTCGGCCAAGTGGTTCATAGATGCCATCAGACAGCGACAAAACACCATGTTGCTTACCATGAATGCCATCCTCGATTATCAGGGGAACTATTTCTATGAAGGAGATGAGACCAGGATGCGGCCCATGATATTGAAAGACATTGCCGAAAAGACAGATCTGGATATTTCCACCATATCACGGGTGGTCAACAGCAAATATATCCAAACTCATTTTGGCATCTATCCTTTGAAGTATTTCTTTTCGGAGGGAATGCTAACCGAGAGTGGTGAGGAGGTGTCGACCAGGGAGATTAAGAAGATCCTTCAGGGCTGCATCGAAATAGAAGATAAAAGGAAACCACTTACGGATGATCGGCTGTCGGCCATCCTTAATGAGAAGGGCTACCACATTGCCAGACGAACGGTGGCAAAGTACAGGGAGCAGTTGGGGCTACCGGTGGCACGGTTACGAAAAGAACTATAATCCCCGGAGATGAAAAAGATTGCCCCTGTCATCTCCATTCTGTTTCATCCCATGCTCATGCCCACCCTGGGACTCTTGCTGTTATTAAATTCAGGAACTTATATTTCTTTATTGGACCCCGCCGCAAAACGAGCCATTCTTTTTGTCATGGCTTTAGGAACGCTTTTCTTTCCCTTGTTGATGATGCCTATTCTTTATTACCGGAAACTGATTACCAGTATACAAAATGGCTCCAGGGAAGAGCGGCTCATCTCCCAGGTAATTATCCTGATTCTCTATATAATCACCTTTGTCTATTTCGTCCGTCTGCCTCTTAGCAGGGTGATACACTCCTATGTATTAGCCACAGCCATAACGCTTTCTGTGGTTATTCTTCTGGGCATCTGGTTCAAGATTAGTCTGCATACAGCGGCTCTGGGCGGGGTGGCCGGTTTGATCATCGCACTGATCTTTCTGTACGAGACTCCACTGCAGGGAATGCTTATGATTGCAGTGTTGGCAGCAGGTGTTACCGCCAGCTCAAGACTTTCTATGGGTGTTTGCCGTTCCGCTGAAGTATACTCTGGTTACCTGGTGGGTTTTGGGGTGGTATTAACTACTCTACTGCTCTATTAAGCATCTCTTTATCTTCCTCACCCTCTTTGTCATTCTTGTCCAGCATCACATTTAATTTAATAAGCACATCGGCATAAACCTGGTCAAACAGATCTGGATGCTTGCTGTAGGTAGCCATGGTGGTGTCAAACATCGTCCGGTTAGTCTGGTGCTTTTCAAGAATAGGGGTCAACAGGTCTATGCTATCGGCATCGTACCTGCGATGAAACTTACGATCGTTAGTCACCCCGTCAAGCAGGTGTATATCTACCAGCACATCCACCAGCTTTTCCCGCTCAATAAAAACCTTTCCACTGATCTGTTCCTCTTTATTACAGCCAGTAAAAAGGAGGAGAGATAAAAATGCGAGTATTCTTAGGAACCGGAGATGCATATGCATTATTTGATATCATTAAAACGATAACCAATCATGATTTCGTGCGTTCCTGTATTATATTTCGCAAGAGACGATATGCCAATGTCATATGAATAGCCAAATAGCAATTGCTCTTCATAACGGTAGCCTATCAGAATCCCCACCGATTCCTGGTACCTGTATGCCAAGGCTCCCCAAAAGGTCTTATTCCACTCGGCTCTTGCGGTCAGATCAAATTTCAGTTCCTTTGGGACAGTTCCCCTGATCATCAGGGAAGGTTCCACTAACCAAACATCGTTGATCTGGAATTTGTAGGCTCCCACCAGGTTTATATGTGTCTTCAAACGATTCAGTCCGTTCCTGTTGTCAAAAATCTTCAGGTTATTATTCAGAAGCTGTGCAAGAGAGAGCCCCACATAAAATTCATCGGCATAAAGATAGCCACCGATTCCCACATCGGGAAGATAGGAAGTGCTTACCACCTGGAGAATGGCCGG
>PVMS01165002.1_pt1 | contig 11220 bp, 11 predicted proteins | sample 1853461 | NCBI WGS metagenome assembly PVMS01 (sample SAMN08582032, study PRJNA380276) | Marine sediment metagenome, whole genome shotgun sequencing project. | isolation source: ocean sediment barecode stripped | collected 2017
AACCCCCAGGCGAACGAAGCCGCTCTCCGGAGCCAGGGAACGCAGGGCCCACGCGGCCGCCAGCACCAACGCGAAGGCGGAGAGCGCCCCGAGACCGCGCACCCAGTAGAGCAGGCGCCCATCCTCCAGGCCGAGGCCTCGCCCGGCGACCAGCCACAGGCCCGCGGTCCCGTAGTAGAGCGGCGACTGGTCGGCCTCCAGACTGTGACGCCCCTCGAGGTAGCGCTCCATGGTGCGAACCCGCGCCTCCTCGGCCTCCGGCGGCGCCGCCCAGACCGGCGGAGGAACCTCGGGCTGGAGAGGATGCTCGGGGTCGCGCTGGTACTCGGGCGAGCCGAGCCGGCCGACCCACCGGGCGGTGTCGGGCTCGTAGAAGTCCGGGCCCGGCCGCGGGAGGTAGCCCCGCGCGTACTTCAAAACCACGTCCAGGTGGCGCGACTCGTCCACGTTGGTGAAGAACGGGAAGGCCAGGCTGTAGAGCCCGACCCGAATGCCCGCGAAGACCGCCAGGGCCAGCGCGATGCGTCCCTCGCGGCCGGCGATCCACGCAGCCCACCCCGATTCCATCGCGAGAGGTTTGCACCGAGGAGCAGCGAAAGCGAGCGCTCGCGGCGACGGGAGAACTCGCTTGCACCCCACCGACGCGCGGGGCATGCTTCGCGCTCGCGGCTGATCCGCGGCGCCCACCAGGAGGGGCATGGCACCCGGCGCGCACCCGCGCTTCTCGATCCACAGCGACGACCGGGAGCAACACCTCGCCTCCTTCGCCGAAGAAGTGGCACGCGGCATGGGTACGCGCCCACGCTCGATCCCCTGTCGCTTCCTCTACGACGACACCGGCTCGAAGCTCTTCGAGGAGATCTGCAGCGTCCCCGAGTACTACCTGACCCGGGCCGAGCGCGAGATCCTCGAGGAGCGCGCGGACGAAATCGCCGGCGCCTTCGACAGCGGCCCGATCACCCTGGCGGAGCTCGGCAGCGGCAGCTCGGTCAAGACCCGGCTGCTGATCGAAGGGCTGCTGCGCCGCCACGAGCGCCTCCGCTACCTGCCGATCGACATCTCACCCACCATCCTCGAGGAGAGCGCGCTCGAGCTGCTCGATGCCTACCCGACCCTCGAGGTACGCGGAATCGCCAGCGAGTACCAGGACGGGCTGCGGCACGTCCACGCCGACGAGGCGCCGGCGAAGCTCGTCGTCTGGCTCGGCTCGAGCATCGGGAACCTGGACCGCGAGGAGGCCGCGCGCTTCCTGGGCGGCGTGCGCAGCGAGCTCGAGCCTCCGGACCGACTGCTGGTGGGCGTGGACCTGCGCAAGGACCGGGCGACGCTCGAGGCCGCCTACGACGACGACGCCGGCGTCACGGCCCGCTTCAGCATGAACCTGCTGGCACGGGTCAATCGCGAACTGGGCGGCAGCTTCGATCTCTCGGGCTTCCGCCACCGCGCCGTCTACGACGCCCGCGAAGGCCGGGTGATCATCGATCTGGTGAGCCAGCGGCGCCAGGAGGTCCGCATCGCGGGGATCGACCGCGAGATCGCCTTCGACGCCGGCGAGGCGATCCACATCGAGGACTCCTGGAAGTACTCCGAGAACGAGATCGACGCCCTGGCGGCGTCGGGGGGCCTGCGCCGGGAGCAGCGCTGGCTCGACTCCGCGGGGCGATTCAGCCTCAATCTGCTGGCGCCCGCCTGAGCTGTCCCCCGCGGGGGACAGGTCCGCACTTTTTTGCGGACTTCGTGACACCTCCCCGTTCTGGCGCCCACTTCCTCTGCATAGAACGCCAATACATCCCCTTCCCAGGGAGGCTCGGTGCGAAAACCGCATCGAGCCTTTCCTGTTCTGGGGCTCGAATCTCTCGAATGGCCTGGGGGGGGGGGCGCTACCAGCGGGGCTGGAGGCTGACCACGAGCTTGCCGCCGCGGTAGCGCTCGGCGCCGATCACCACGAGGTGCCCGTTCTTCACCCGGACGTCGGTCTTGACCGCTCCCTCGACCTCGACCGCCAGCAACGCGCTCGCGTCGTCGAGCTGGAGCGGTCGCACCCGGACCCGCTTGCCGTTCGGAAGCTCGACGCTGCCGACCTGATTGGCGAGGAGCCGAAGCGTGCGCGTCTCCAGCACCTCGAGGCTCTGGTATCGGAACTGGTCCTTGAGCTTCCCGTGGAGCTTCTGTCCCCGGGCGTCGATCCCGCCGGGCTCATCGGAGACGTGCACCACCATCAGCTCCACCTCGATCGGCCCCTGCTCGGCGACGGCGCCGCCGGCCAGCACCAGCCACAGGACCACGATCCCCCAGGCACTACACCACTTCACTTCCGCCTCCCCGCGCGGCGCCTTCCACCGCGTCCTCGAGCATCCAGATGATGGTCACCCCGCTCTCGGCATCCTCCTCGAGAACCATGACCGACCGGCCTCCGCTGTCCATCCAGCGCACCACGCCCACGTGCGGCGCTCCCGCCTCGAAAGTCCCCAGCCAGACCGCCACCGCAACCAACGCGGCGGCCGCCAGCGCGCCTGCTGGCCGCAGCCAGCTCCACGTCGCCCCGGTCTCCCGGACGGCCTCCTCGCGCTGCGCATCGATGGCGGGAAGCCGCTGCGCGATACGATCCCACAGCTCCGGACCCGCCGCCGCCCCTTCGGCCTCGCGCACGAGGCTGCCCAGCCCGGCGAGCTGATCCAGCTCCCGGCGCAACGCGGGCTCGCGGCGCAGGCGACGCTCGAAGCGCCGGCGCGCCAGGCCGCGCAGCTCCCCGTCGTGATAGGCGTGCATCTCTTCCATGGCCTTCGCTCCCATCTCGCTCATGCAGCTCTCTCGACGCTCATGCAAGTTGTCTCGGCGCCGCTCACGCCGGTCCCTCCGCGCCCTCGCCCGCCGCCAGGGGCTCGACGCCGGCGGCGCGCAGGATCTCCTGCAGGCGCCGGCGCGCGTAGTGGAGGCGGCTCATCACCGTGCCCTTGGGGATACCCAGGGCCTCGGCGATCTCCTTGTAGCTGAGGCCGTCGATCTCCCGGAGCTGGATCGTGCGCCGCGCCTCCTCGGGCAGCGACTCGATGGCGGTGGCCACGATCTTGCGCAGCTCGAGCCGGCCGACCTGCGCCTCCGGACCGCCCGGGGCGGGGTCACCCATCAGCGGCGACGCGCCTTCCAGCGGTTGCGACTCGATCTCGTCCTGCCACTCGACCTCGCGGCGGGACTTTTCGCGGCGCTTGCGGTCGAGACACTGGTTCATGACGATCCGATACAGCCAGGTGTAGAAGCCCGAGCGCCCCTCGAACCGGTCGAGCGAGCCGTAGACCTTGATGAAGGCGTCCTGCACGGCATCCCGGGCCTGCTCCTCGTCCCGGAGCACCCGCGTCGCCAGCCGGAAGGCGCGCCCTTCGTAGCGCTCCACGAGCACGCGAAACGCCGCGTGGTCGCCCTTCCGAGCCCGCTCGACAACCTCGGCGTCGGACGGATCGTGCGGTTCTGCCTGGCGGACGCCGGTCATCGGACTGGAGAGCTCCGGTTCATTTCCGTCCTCGGTCGATTCGACGCCGGCACTGGCCCGAATATTCGACCGGCCCGGGCCAACTCGAGACCCACCAAACCCCCTCGAACCAGAGGGCGGATCGGCGGGGCCGCTGCGCGGAAGTAAAGCGCAGCGGGAAACCCTCCAACGTGAAGGAGTTCCGATCCCGCCCGATCTCCAACGCGGCCACCGGGGCCCAGGCGAGCCATGGAGCGCAGCGGCCCCGCCGACCCGCCCTCCGCGCCCCGCCAAGCGCAGAACCGAGGGCAACCTCCCTGTGACACGGTGAGAAGAACGTGAACGACGTGTTCAGGAACCAGAGCTAGTGAGCCTCGCGCCAGTTGGCGCCCTGGCCGACCTCCACCTCCAGCGGAACCCGGAGGGAGAGAACGGACTCCATGCGCTCCGCCACCGCCCGTCCCAGCGCCTCGGCGCGCTCCCGGGGGACCTCGAAGACCAGCTCGTCGTGCACCTGGAGGATCATGCGGGCGGGTGAGTTCTCGGCCCGCAGGTCCGCGTCCACCGCCACCATGGCCTTCTTGATCAGGTCCGCCGCCGTACCCTGGATCACCGAGTTCACGGCCATGCGCTCCGCGGCCTGGCGCAGGGTGCGGTTGCGTGAGCCGATGTCCGGCAGGTAACGGCGCCGGCCCAGATGGGTGGTGACGAAGCCACGCTCCCGGGCGCCGGCGATCGTCTCGTCCAGGAAGGTCCGGACGCCGGCATAGCGCGCGAAGTAGGCGTCGATCGTCTCCTGGGCCTCGCCGCTGGCGATGCCCAGCTGGTTCGCCAGGCCGAAGGCCGACGAGCCGTAGATGATCCCGAAGTTCACGGCCTTGGCCCGGGCGCGCTGGTCGTCGTCCACGTCCCCGGGCGCGATCCCCGCGATCTCGGCGGCGGTGCGTCGGTGGACGTCTTCGCCCTGCTCGAAGGCCTCGATCAGGCTGGCGTCGCCGGAGTAGTGGGCCAGGATGCGCAGCTCCACCTGGGAGTAGTCCGCCGAGACCAGCGCGCAGCCCTCGGCGGGCACGAAGGCCTCGCGGATCCGTACGCCCTCGGGCGTGCGGATCGGAATGTTCTGCACGTTCGGGTGCGTGGCCGAGAGCCTTCCGGTGGCGGCTCCCAGCTGGTTGAACGTGGGATGGATGCGCCCCGTGCGCGGGTCGACCAGCGGCGGCAGGGCGTCGACGTAGGTGTTCTTGAGCTTGCTGAGTCGGCGGTAGGCGAGGATGCGTTGGGGCAGGTCGTGCTGGCTCGAGAGCCGCTCTAGCACGTCCTCGTCGGTGGAGTAACCGGTCTTGGTCTTCTTGATCACTGGCAGCTTGAGCTTCTCGAACAGGATGCCCTGAAGCTGCTTGGGCGAGGAGATCAGGAACTCCTCGCCCGCCAGCCGATAGACGTCGCGCTCGATCTCCGCGAGCTGTGCCGAGTACTCCTGCGAGAGCTCCTCGAGCTTCGCCTCGTCGATGCGCACGCCGTTGCGCTCGACCCGGGCGAGCACGGCGGTGAGCGGGAGCTCCACCTCCTCGAAGAGGGTCGTCAGGCCGTCGGCGTCGAGGCGCGGCTCAAGCAGCGGGCGCAGGCCGAACACGGCACAGGCCGTCTCGGCGGCGAACGCGGCGACCTCTTCCTCCGGCAGGTCTTCGGCGCGCTTCGCCTTGGCGCCGCGGCCGGCCAGCTCTTCCCAGGTCCGGGTCTTCGATCCGAGCAGCTGGGAAGCGACGGCGGCCAGACTGCGAGCCCCGGCCGAGTCGAGCAGAAAGGCCGCGATCCCGGCGTCGAAGTACGGCACCGAGAGGTCGACGCCACACTCGGCAAAGAGCATCTCGACCGGCTTGGCGTCCGCGCTGGTCCAGGAGAGCCGGCCGCCGGCGCCGATCAGCGGTTCCAGCTCCGCCGCGAGCTCCGCGAAATCGAGCCCACTCGCCCCGACCGGGAGGTAGACGGCACGGCTCGCGTCGCGAGCCAGCGCGATCCCCACCGGCGCCCCGGCGAGGGCGCCTCCCTCGGCAAAGATCACGTGCAGCGCCAGACAGGGGAGCTTCGAGAGCTCCTCGAGCAGTCCGCCCAGCGCGGCGGCGTCGCGCACGACCTCGACCTCGATCTCGGCATCGGGCGCCGACGCCGCCGAGGAGGCCGCGGCTTCGCCACCCGCGGCGTCGAGGGCCTCCAGCAGACGGGTGAAGCCGCATCGCTCGTAGAGCGCGCGCAGGGCCTCCAGGTCGGGCTCCTGCAGCCGCGCCTCCTCCAACGCCAGCGGCAGCGCCACGTCGCACACGAGTCGGGAGAGCGTTCGCGAAAGCAGGGCGTCCTCGGCGTGCTCCTGCAAGGCCGTGCGCGCCCGCTTGGCCTTCACCTCGTCGGTGTGGGCCAGCAGGTTGTCGAGATCGCCCCACTCCTCGATCAGCTTGGCGGCGCCCTTCGCCCCGATCCCTTTCACGCCCGGGATGTTGTCCGACGCATCCCCCACCAGCGCCCGCAGGTCGAGGATGCGGTCGGGGCCGACGCCGAAGCGCTCCACGACCTCGGCCGGCGTGATGCGCCGGTCTTTCACGCCATCGAGCAGCGTCACCCGCTCGCTCACCAGCTGCATCAGGTCCTTGTCGGTGGACACGATGGCGATGTCGGCGTCCTCGGGCGCGCGGGCAACGAGGGTGGCGATCACGTCGTCCGCCTCGACGCCAGACACCTCCACGATGGGAACGCGCCAGGCCTCGACGAGCTCGCGCACCAGAGGAATCTGCGCCGAGAGGTCCTCGGGCTGGGCGTCGCGGCCCGCCTTGTAGTCCGCATAGAGCTCGTGGCGGAAGGTCTTGCCACGCGCGTCGAAGACGACGATCGCGATGTCGGGAGCTTCTTCGCGCAACACCTTCGAGAGCATGTTCACGAAGCCGTAGGCCGCGTTGGTCGGCGATCCGTCGGGGGCGCGCAGCCCCGGAATCGCGAAGAAGGCGCGATAGAGGCTGTTGGTCCCGTCGACGACGAGGATCTTTGCGGGAGGGGGCGACAACAGGTGCGACCTCGGTTTCAGGATTCCGGGAAGGTTGACGCGGACGGCCTCGAATTGACCGTGTCGATGGGACTGCGTAGGCTCGCACGGCCATGTCCGCGTCGCGCCCCGGTCGACCGCAGCCGTTCCAGCCGCGCTTCACCCTCGGCCTATTCTACCTCGCGGCGTTCTTCATCCTGTACTGCCTGGTCTTCATCGCGCCGGATCTCTGGCGCGTGCTCCAGACGGTCCCGCCCGGACCCGAGCAGGAGCAGGTCGCCGCCGCAGCCGCCCGCGAGGCCATTCGCGGCCGGCTGCTGCTGGCACTCTTCGCGTCGCTCGCGACCACCGCCCTCGGTGGCAAGGCGGGCTGGCTGCCCGGCATGCGCCCGCCACGCTGAGCGCGAGCTCGGCCCCACGGAGCGACGCTTCGGCGGGCCGCGTCGGCGCTAGGAGGCGTGCTCGGCGACGTAGCGCTCCACGTCGGCCATGGTCCGGATCGCCTCGGCCGCCCCGTCGGGAACCTCGATGTCGCACTCGTCCTCGATCGCCATCACGAGCTCGACCACATCGAGCGAATCCGCCCCGAGATCGTCCAGGATGCTCGCCTCGGGCGCGATCTCGCCCGGATCGACTCCGAGCTGCTCCGAGACCAGAGTCCGGATCCGTGCTGCCAGCTCCGCAGGTGTCGCGCTCATCCCACCTCCCCTCCCACGAGGTTCAAGCCGCCACGGTCCCGCAGCCCCGCCGCCCTGTCAAGCGGCAGCTCCGGCCCTCAGCGGGCCATCCCCCGCAGCATGATCTCGAGGGCGTCGACGAAAGCCTTCTCCAGCGGGGCCCTGCGAAGCTTCCGGCGGGTGTTGGAGGTCTCGGTCTGGATCAGGCCGTTCACCAACGTCCAGAGCAGATTCGCCACCTCCCAGGAGTCGCACTCGGCGAAGCTCCCCTCCTTGACGCCCCGCTCGATGGTCTCCGCCACCACCTGGACGCACTGCTCCCAGAGGCCCGCGACCTCGCCGAGCACCTCCGGCGGCAGCTCGCCAATCACACTCTGGTTCTCGATGGCCCAGAAGATCTGGAAATAGTCCTGGTTCGAGACGTAGTGGCGGAAGTAGAAGCTCGAGGTCTTGCGCAGCTGGTCGGGCGCGGAGAGCGCAGGGTCGACGGTGGCCCGCATCTTCTCGAGGAAGATGGCCCCGTTCAGGGCCAGCACCGCCACGTAGAGCTCGGCCTTGCTATCGAAGTAGCGGTAGAGGGTCCCCTTGGCGACGCCGGCCTTCTCGGCCACCTCGTCCAGGTTGGCCTGCATGAAGCCGTCCCGGAAGAACACCTCTCGGGCCGCCTCCAGGATGCGCTTGCGTGATTCGGCCTTCTTCTCTTCGCGGCGGGGCATCGACGGCTCTCCCTGTCGACTGTTGCCCACCGCGGCGTGGCCTAGCCGCGGTGGTCTGCTGAAGCGTGCTCCCTGGCCGTATCGACGTATCCGAGCGTCGCCCGGCGCTGGCGCTCGCGTTCCTCGTCGCTCACGGCACGCACAATCTTAGCGGGCAGGCCCATGGCCATCATCCCCGGCTCGATCCGAGCCGCCGGAGGCACGACCGCTCCGGCTCCGACCACCGCCCCCTCCCCCACGAACGCGCCGTCGAGCACGATGGCCCCGATGCCGATCAGGGCCCCGTCCTCCACCCGGCAGCCGTGCACCGTGGCACGGTGTCCCACGGTGACCTCGTCGCCGATGCTGCAGGAGAAGCGATCCCGGGTGACGTGGACGACGCAGTGGTCCTGCAGGTTGGTGCGCGCGCCGATGCGGATCGCGTTCACGTCCCCCCGGACCACGCCGTGGTACCAGAGGCTGGAATCCGCGCCGATCTCGACGTCGCCCACGACCACGGCGCCCGGCGCCAGCCAGACGCCGGGGGCCAGGCTGGGCCAGACGCCCCGGTACGGCCGGACGATCGGCGCGCCGGGCCCGTCTCTGTCAGAGGCCGACGTCGTCGCTGCCCTCGATGCGGTAGGGATCGAAGAGCTTGGTCTGGATGTAGCGCTCGCCGAAGCTCGGGATGATGACGACGATCAGGCCCGCGTCCTTCCCGTCTCCCTGGGCGTACTGGATCGCGGCCTGCACCGCGGCGCCGGAGGAGATGCCGCAGAGGATGCCCTCCTCCTTGGCCAGGCGACGCGCCATCTCGAGCGCGTCGTCGTTCTCGACCTTCTCGATGCCGTCGAGCAGCTTCTGGTCCAGGACGTCGGGCACGAAGCCCGCGCCGATGCCCTGGATCACATGGGGCGAGGGAGATCCGCCGGAGAGCACCGGGCTCGCGGCCGGCTCCACGGCGATGGCCTTGAACGAGGGCTTCTTCTCCTTGATCATCTCGGCCACGCCCGTCACCGTGCCGCCGGTGCCCACGCCCGAGATCAGCGCGTCGACCTGACCGTCGGTGTCGTCCCAGATCTCCTGCGCGGTGGTGCGGCGATGGACCTCCGGGTTGGCGGGGTTCTTGAACTGCTGGGGCATGTAGGAGTTCGGGATCTCGGCCGCGATCTGTTCGGCCTTCTCGATGGCGCCGGGCATGCCCTTCGAGGGGTCGGTGAGCACGAGCTTGGCGCCGAAGACGCGCAGCACGGCGTGGCGCTCGGGGCTCATCGACTCGGGCATGGTCAGGATGCACTGGTATCCCTTCACCGCGGCGACGAAGGCCAGGGCGATGCCGGTATTGCCGCTGGTCGGCTCGACGATCACGCTCTCGCCGGGGGTGAGCAGCCCGTCGCGCTCGGCCGCCTCGATCATCGCGAGGCCGATGCGATCCTTCACGCTGTTGGCGGGATTGTGGCTCTCGAGCTTCGCCACGATCTGCGGCTTCACGCCGGCCGCGACGCGATTCAGGCGCACCAGGGGGGTGCGGCCGATCAGCTCGGTGATGTCGTTGGCGATCTTCATGGGGCTCTCCTGTGGGTCACGAAGAGGGGCAGGATACCCTGCGCTTCGGGTGGCTGTCATCCGTCGTTTCGCAAAAGCTCCTCGACGAGCACGGTCGCGAAGCTCCCGGGTGGCAGTGTGAATTGCAGGTGAAGCGCTCCGTCGGCTGCCCGGGCCTCCGCATCCCGCGGCCGCACGCGCAGCGAGCGCCGTGCGCCACGCATTCGGATGCCCCGCGGCGGCTGCAGGTTCTCCGGCACGCCACAGGCCAGCGCGATCCGCTCCTCGCGCTCGGCCACGGCGCCGGCCGCTGAGATCACCTTCACGCCGAAGATGGGACCGGTGGCGCTGATCTCGAAGGCCGCCGCACGCGGCGCCTCGGCCTCCAGGTCCTCGACGACGAATTGCCCGCCGCTCTCGTGCACCACCGCAACGTCGCCGGCCTCGAGCGTAACCAGGTCGGGGAGACGCTCGGCCAGCACCGCGTTGAAGACCTCGGCCTGGAGCGCGGAGACGAGAAAGCGCGCGCGGCGACGGTCGCGCACCCGAGCCTCGCCGGAGAGCACGCGGCGACCCTGCTCGGCATTGTCCCCGTGACGGCCGAAACGCTGGCCGCCGAAGCGATTCGGCATCCCGCTCTCGACCAGACGGGCGAGGCGCTGGGGTGCGGCCGCGAGCGTTGCGGGCTCGGCGTCGCGGACCACCAGGGTGAAGCGGTTGGCCGCCAGGTGCCCGGTGCGGAGCTTGTGGGGATGGGCCGCAGCCTCGAGCACGCGCGCGTCCTGCAGCTCGAGCGCGACGGCCGTCTCCGGCGCCAGGCCCGGGACGGAGAACCTCTGGCCCGAGATCGTCATGCGATCCTTGCGCCCGGCAAAGCCGAGGTCGCCGGGCTTCACTCCGGCGGCACGGGCGAGCTCGCGCGCCACCTCCTCGGTCGTGCGCAGGCGCTTCTCCACGCGGACGAAGGTGTGTCCGCCTTCGCCACCGGGCGGGTAGAGTGGCAGCTCCTCGACCCGGAAGTCTTCGGGCCGCTCGAAGCGGATCAAGGCTGGCTCAGCCGAGCGGCCGGTGCAGTGGGGCAGATCACGGCAGACACTGCTGGGCCACCGGGGCGAAGGAGCGGCGATGGACGGGGGACGGGCCGAGGCGGCGCAGGGCCGCCAGGTGCTCCTGGGTGCCGTAGCCCTTGTGGCGTGCGAAGCCGTAGCCCGGGTAGCGCGCGTGAAGCTCACACATCATCGCGTCGCGCTCGACCTTGGCCACGATCGAGGCGGCGGCGATGCAGCCGTCCTCGGCGTCCCCGTGGACGATCGCGGTCTGTGGCGCGGAGACGCCGGGGATCGTGCGGGCATCGACCAGCAGGTGATCCGCCGGCACCGCGAGGCCGGTGACGGCGCGACGCATCGCCTCGAGGGCGGCGTGGTAGACGTTCAGGCGATCGACCTCTCGGGGCGGCACCGCCGCCACCGAGACCGCGAGCGCCTGCTCCCGGATCGCCGAGGCCGGCCGCTCGCGCGCCGCCGGCGAGTGCCGCTTCGAGTCGTTCAGCCCCGGCAGGTCGACCGCGTCGGACAGCACCACCGCGCAGGCCACGACGGGTCCGGCCAGGGGCCCCACCCCCACCTCGTCGACTCCGGCCACGGCCCGGGCGCCCGCGCGCACGAGTCGGCCGCGAAGTGCGAGGAGCCCTGCCACGCGACGCCGCTCCTGCAAGCGCCGCCCGGCCGTGCGGGCCAGGGCGTGCGCGCCGCTGCGGGGATCGGCGGCCAGCCTCTCGGCCAGGCGCTGCAGTGCCGCGTCGTCGTA
>PVMS01169165.1_pt1 | contig 11220 bp, 8 predicted proteins | sample 1853461 | NCBI WGS metagenome assembly PVMS01 (sample SAMN08582032, study PRJNA380276) | Marine sediment metagenome, whole genome shotgun sequencing project. | isolation source: ocean sediment barecode stripped | collected 2017
AATTTTATTGTCAAGGTCATACTCCGAGAGTTCTCGGATATCGATATTCACTTTTAAGCTTGCAACAGCAACTTAATACAGGTGAAAGAGTCCAATATTCGAAGAGCGATAATAAATCGTTTGGCCGGCGACTTTTTGCGTTACTGCGACGACTGCTGCACAAACTGCTGAAATCGACGAAATTCTCGTACTGGAAAAACGCGTCGAGGAAACAATTCCGCTGGACCTTAGCCGTTACGGAAACCGACTTGAGATAATTACGGCAGAGCAGATCGAAAAGCAGGGATTCACTGACATTGCACAGTCCCTGCAGCGTCTGGTTCCGGGACTCTTTGTCGCACCGAAGAACGGCCCGTTCGACTATTTCTCGGGATCATTGCAGGGATCACGCAGTCAGGACATTCTCTGGTTAATCGACGGCGTGCGGATAGCAAATCGACTTTACAACTCGACCATGCCGCTGGATACAGTGCCAGCCAACATGGTCGAGCGCATCGAAGTGCTCAAGGGCGGGCAGGGTATTTTCTATGGTACTCAAGCAGTTAGCGGGGTCGTCAACATCGTCACCCGGGGATTCCGCAAGGAGTCGGAGGGGCAGGTGAGTGCCGGGGCGCACTCGAATGATGGCTATCATGTCGGCGGGTTTGTTCGCGGCGCGGTCTCGAGTCACGAATTCGTATTTTATGGATCGATAGACGACGCGAAGGGCTTCCAGCCGTATCGGGACGAACATATTGAGCCCAGCGCGAACGATCGGCATCGCGGCTACGACGTAGCGAACGCAGGGCTGAAGTATGCGCACGACTTCAATGATCGCTCGCGGATCTCGTTTCACTATCAGCGAACGGATAACAAGGTCGATTACGCCAGGCCATCCAGAACGATTACGGCTTTCAACGAGCGCGAAGAAGATATTGCCACCCTGAAATGGGACTACCTGTGGGAGGGTGATTCGGGGTTTTTCGCCAAAGCCTACTATCATGACTGGGACAGCTACTTCAGCCAGTTTGACAACGATCTCGCCAATCCCGGCGACGTGATAGTCGTCGATGATCGTTCCTTCTGGGGATACGAAGACTATGGTCTGAACGCAATGGCGCGCTTCGGTATCAGTGAGAAACTCCAGCTGGTCGCGGGTTTTGATCACCAAAGTTACTCGGGCAGAGACGATGTCTTACTCATTGCGGACAGGACAGAGTCGGTGAACGCCGTATTTTTGCAAGCGCGAACGACGGACGACTGGTCAGCAAATACACGCATCGCCGTTGGCGCTCGTTACAACAAGCCAGACGAAGCGGGCGGAATGACCTTATGGAACGCATCTGCGAAACATGAGTTCAACGACAAATACTTTGTTCGTGGCAATGTTGGCACAGCGTTCCGACTGCCAGACGCATGGCAGCTGTTTGGCAATGATCCTTGTTGTACTCAGGGCAACCCCGAGCTGGACGGTGAGTCGAGCCTCAATTTCAACGTTGCGATTGGCGCCGAATTGTCTGAGATATCCTGGGAGTTGATCGGCTTCCATCGCACTGTCGAGGACCTGATCGGTAGCAGTGGTGGCATCAGGGTTAATACAGACAACGACGTGACGATCGTAGGCGCTGAGATACTGCTCAGCTACGCGGCATCGGAATCCTGGTCAGGTTCGGTCAGCCTGACGTTTACCGATGCCGAAGCGACCGGCAGTAGCCAGCAAATACCGGACATCCCGGAGACGGTTTTCAAAGGCCTGATTGCTTATACCTCACCCAGCCATCCCTTCGGCCTCAACGCATCGCTGGTTTATGTCGGCGATGTTTATTCCGACGTGGGCGGATTCTTTCCCGACGGGAGTTTTGCGGAACACGGCAGTTACGCGATTATCGATTTTTCCGGTTTTTATGAATTCGGAACGAGCGAGCGGCAACGCATCGTGGCCAGAATCGAAAACCTGCTTGATGAAGACTACGCAACCTCGGTCAGGACAGCGCAATCCGATGCGGGCAGCACTTATCTCTATGACAACCTCGGCGTGCCCAGGACGCTGCACGTTTCATACACCTTCAGTTTCTAGCGAAACAGCCTGCGAATTCCGAGATAAGCGCCGGTCAAGGCGCCGACAGTAACACCGAACAGAAGCGGCAAGAGCCAAATGTCCCAGACAGGTCGCGAGCGCAACATGGCTGACAGATCACCGCGATGCAAGGCCTCAAATAGCCAGCGATACCAGCGTCGATTCTTGTCGATTTTCATCACGAGCTGCCCGCCGGCGGCCTCGAAGTAATAGCGAGTCTGCTCATCGTCATCAAATATGATCCGATACACTGGAAAGCTTGCTTCGTTGTGGTGACTGAAATAGTAATTGTCACCCTCATCGAGCCAGCCGACTTCGAGAACACGTGACTCAGGCCTTATTCTCTTAGGCAGGTCTGCCCATGTCTCATTGGGTATTGGTTCCGGCAGCAGCGTCACGCCGTTGAGGCGGGTTTCCCGGGATGCTGAATCGACGGCGAGAACAGCAATCTCGCCACCAAATGGCGCGGACTTCAGTTGAACCGTGCCAGGCGGAAGCTCTGCGTTACCCAGTGTTTCGAGCAGGCCGGTAATGTTGCCAGTGCCGATCGATATGCCGCGAGCCGCTTCGTGCTCAATGCGCCCACTATCACCGGCAAGCAACCCCCACGGATTGACGGAGAACAGGCCGCTCAAGAGCCAGGTCAAGGTAAGAAGGCCAAAAATCAGACTCGTGTAGTGATGCCAGAGCGTGATGCCACGATACGGGGAGAGTCGGCCATTGCTCCGTCGACCAAACTGAATTACTCCTATACATAGGCCAACAACGACAAGAAATAACGATGCGATGGCCGTCCAAATAATGACATTGGTCCATGCAACTGCGTGTTTTCGCAAGAAGGTCGGGTAAATCCAGTGAACGACGGCGCCGAGCCAGTTCCAGAAGCGCTCTTGACGGCTCGTGTCCTGCACGAGTACTCCCGTCACACTCGAAACATAGATTTGGCTGCCGGCGTCATCACCTGCAGAAATCCTGTAAAAGGGCCGCTGCGCATCGAATGCGCCGGAGACTGTCCATTGATCGCGATCGATGAGTTCGAGAGACACCGTGTCTGTGGCGATTCCCCGGTTGCCGAAGAATTGCAGTGCCAGATTCTTCGCAGATGCTGCATCGATTGCGTTGATGCGCAAGCCGGTTTGCAGGTCCATGTTGATTGAATGGCCCACGATACTCTGAGCCCGCAGTACCGGTGTGTCGCCCATCATTTCGATAGTGATCTCAGCGAAATCTTGCATGACATCTGCTGTGCCCAAATCGAAATTGCAGCATCTCTCCAGATTGAGGGTCGACAATCCGGCGAGATTCTCGTCATCGGACAAGGCAGGATATTGCACATACATCATGACAAATCCCGACAAACACCAGAGCGCTACCAGCAGGCCAAGCGCGATGCCGAGATATCGATGGATCAGTAACAGGACGCGAAACATCGTCGTATTCTATCGTCGCACGGTTCGCATGCCACGTTGTATCGTGCCGGGAATATTTCAGACGAAACAAATCGGTATGTAATGGTTTTTGCTGCTTAGTGGTCTATCATCAGGGTGTCTGGCGAGCGAGAGTACGCATAAAAGGTTTTTTCCCATGATCAAATTAACCATTAACGGCAAGTCTCATTCAATCGATGCTGAGGACAGTGCGACACTCTTATGGATTCTCCGCGATCAGCTTGAGCTGACCGGCACCAAGTACGGCTGCGGACAGGGCAGTTGTGGGGCCTGTACCGTCCACGTCAATGGCAAACCCGTGCGCGCCTGTCTGACCAGAATGTCGGCGGTGGAGGGTGCCACGGTTACAACGATCGAGGGTGTGGGCTCTGCAGGAAATCTGCACCCGGTTCAGGAAGCGTGGATAGCCGAGCAGGTGCCGCAATGCGGCTATTGCCAGTCCGGTCAGATCATGTCCGCGGTGGCGTTGCTGCAAGAAAACTCAAGCCCAAGTCGCGAAGAGATAGTTGCCGCTATGGATGGCAATCTCTGCCGCTGTGGCGCATACCTCCGAATCGTCAAAGCCATACAACGAGCCGCGGCTGAGGTTCGTGATGCTTAGCCGAAGACAGTTTCTCGCGCAGACAGGTGGGCTGACATTTGCACTGATGTTTCAGCGTCCGTCCGGCGCTGCGTCATCCGCAAGCATTGCGACCGCCTGGGCACAAATACATGCGGACAACCGAATCACGATTCTGAACCCCGCCGCAGAAATGGGTCAGGGGTCGATGACCTCGCTTGCGGTAATTGTGGCTGAGGAAATGGATGCCGATTGGGATCTTGTCGATATCGAGTTTGCTCCGGTCGAGCCAGAGACATACGGAATCATGTTGGGCCGCAGCAAGGCCATGATGACGGTCGGGAGCCGCTCTGTTATGGGTTACTACGAGAGTCTCAGGACCGCTGGCGCTGAGATACGAGCCATCCTGGTCGATATCGCTGCAGACTACTGGGGCGTGCCAGCCGATGAGATATCCGCTTACAAAAGCCGGGTTCTGCACGAGCGGTCCGGCAGGCAATTGTCGTTCGGTGAGATCGCGGCGATGGCGCCGGAAGATATTGCAGAAAGTAGCAGGCAGGGAGCTGCGAAATTAAAAGACCCCGCCAGATTCGAATTCATCGGCAATGCGGCCATGACGCGCGTCGATATCCCGGGCAAGGTCGACGGTTCTGCGAAGTTCAGTATCGACATCAGTCTTCCCGACATGCTTGTTGCAGTCGTAATTCATGGCACGCATGGATCCTCGCCGCGAGACGTAAATGTCTCTGAGTTAAAAGCGATGCAAGGCGTATCAGATATCGTGTCGCTCGACAACGGCCTCGGTATCGTTGGCAATGACATGGATTCTGTACTCGCCGCCAGTCGAAAAGCCAGGGTCGACTGGGCCGATAGCGACGTATCAAATCGCTTCACCTGTGGCGAGGAACTTGCGACTTACGGCGCCGACATGTCGGGGGGTGAAGTAGTGCACAGTGCCGGGAACGTCGATCATGCGCTGGCCGGTGCCGATCGCGTATTCAGCGCCGATTATTTCAACGACTACGTTTATCACGCTCAAATGGAGCCGTTGAATGCCGTCGTATCCATGAATCGACACACAAATACTGTGGATGTCTGGGCCGGTACCCAGGCCCCGTCTCGGGCGCGCACTAGCATCGCGAAGGCCCTGGGAATGCCCTACGAAAATGTGACGCTGCATCAGTGCTTTCTTGGCGGCGGCTTAGGGCGACGCTCGTTGTCCGACTACATCGTGGAGGCTGTCAAAGTTGCCGAACAGCTTCCGCACCCAGTCAAGGTAATCTGGCCTCGAGAGGAAGATGTTCGCTATGGTGCCTATCGTCCCATGTCGTTGCAGCGTCTCGAAGCCGGCGTCGACGCCGATGGCAAGCTGACGTCCTGGAGACATCAGGTCGTGGGAGACGGTGGAAATCTGATCACATCGGGCGCCAATACTCCTTTCTACTCGATTCCCAATCAGGAAATATCCCGCATTGGAAAACAACACGGCGTTCGTCTGAAGCATTGGCGGGCCGTTGCTCACGGGCCCAACAAGTTTGCGATTGAGTCGTTCATCGACGAGATAGCGGCGCGACTCGATGCAGATCCCGTCGAATACCGCCTCGCCTTAATGTCCGGTTCGCCCAGAGCACAACACGTTCTAAGAACTACGGCTGAGATGGCGGATTGGGGTACTGCCGCTGCACCCGGTCATGCCAAGGGCATCGCCTTCGGCGAGCGCAGTGGGTCGCTGGCTGCGGTGGCGGTTGATGTCTCGATCGATGCTGATACAAACAAGATTCGGGTTCACCACGCCTGGGCTGCCGTCGACGCTGGTGTGTTCGTACAGCCGAACAACGCGATTGCACAAATCGAAGGCGCTATTATTCAGGGAATCGGTAGTGTACTTGGAGAGCGACTGACGATTCGGGGCGGAAAGGTTGAGCAGTCGAATTTTCACGACTACAAACTAATTCGATTGTCCGATGCACCCGAGTCGATCGAGGTAAAGCTGATCTCAAGTGACAATACTCCGACGGGGCTTGGAGAGGCCGGATTACCGCCCGTCGGTGGAGCGATCGCCTGTGCATGCAGGAGGCTCGCCGACATCAGACTTCGGCACATGCCGTTTACGCCGGAGAGGGTTAGCTCAGCGAAGCGCGTCTGATTGAGTGGATTCAGCCAGCCAGCATTTCAATCGCATTAGTCTTCTTTATCACCGCTACTTGGTACGGCTCCACCAAGATTGCGGGATGAGCACGGGCCTTCGTCCTTGAGCACACATTCGAGGAGTTCTTCGGCGATGACGATACGCCGCTGCACCCAGGCATCGAAACCCTCCGGATCGACGAACGGATGGACATCCTCGGGCTGACGTTGACTCAGGAGCGGCTGGCGGATGAATAAATCATCGATGAAAGCGTGATTGTTGGTCTGGACTTCTATGTTCGGGATTTCCTTTATTCTTTCCATGTCGTCGATGAATCCCTGAATCATTTCAGGTTCGAAGTACTCCATCTCCGTTCCGCCGTGAAGGTAGGTCAGATGGGTATTGTCACCGTCCTTCAGGGGGATGATCGTCGAAACCGTGCCCGGTGTGTGCCCCGGCGTGATCTCGAATTTGATCGTGGTGTCTCCAAGCGTAAGCTCATCACCGTGTTCGATGACCCAGTCACGGCGGGGGCCCTTGTCGCCCATGCGCTCCTCCATGAGCTCCCAGTCGCCCAAGGCAGTGCCCACGGTTGCGCCTGTGAGGTCCTGAAGAAACCGGGCCTGTCCATAATGGTCCAGGTGGCCTTGCGTGATGATGATGTATTTCAGGTCCATCGGATCGAATCCAAGTTTGATCAGATTCTGGAGAAGATAGCCTCCGTACTCCTCATGATCGAACAAGGCATCAAACATGATCAGGCCTTCGCTGGTTACGAGTATCCAGCTCGCCACATACTTGATGCCGGCATAGTAAAGATTGTCGAAGACCTTGAAGGGTTCGACCCGTTGCCCGTTATCGAGAGCACGACTCCGAAGCGCTGGAGTCTCGCCCTGCGCAGCGGATAGTCCCGACATCAGTGTGAGCAGGAGTACACTTACAAACGTCATGATCTTGCGATTAGACATGGTCTTATCCTTATAGTCGGTCGCAGCTAGATAGTTACGCCGGCAATTTTTTTGGTCGTCTGCTTTTGGCAGCAGGATTCAGTATAATATGCCAAAACAAGTATCGAGCGCTACTAATTTGCGGAGTTCAAAAATGAAAGCCCTGTCTCGTTTATCAATACTGATTTTTGTATTCGTAGCACCCTTCGTTTCAGCACATCACGGCCCGCCGACCGATCCCACACTTTTCTACACTGACAGAATCGTTGAAATGGATGCGACCATCGTTTCCGTTTTTTGGCGCAATCCTCACGTTCGTTACAAGGTGACCGTCGTAAACGATTACGGGGACGAAGAGGAGTGGCAAATCGAGTTAAGACGGGGACCGACGTCGTTTCGCAACATAGGGCTTACAAAAGACTTTCTGAAACCTGGCGACAAAGTCAAAGTTGCCGGCTATCCCTCCAGGCGCAAGAATAATCTTCTGGGTCTCATGAACATGCTCCTCCCGGACGGGCGTGAGCTCGCCGAGGCGAATGTCGAGTCCCGGTTTTCTGATAACCGCTTGCTCTCGGGAATCCCCGGCGAGAATCTCCCTGCGCGTCCGGTTAGTGATGCCGAGAAAGCGGCAAAAGAGTCTGGTGGCGACAGTATTTTCCGGGTCTGGGGCATGGAAGGAACACACATTCCGGAAGTACCGATGTCCGAGTACATCGACTACCTTTCGAATACCGCGCACGCTCTAAGGGCGCGTTTCGTGCCTTCGAGAGACGATCCGGAGCTCAAGTGCCAGACTGGAATGCCGACAACGATGTTCGATCCGCCGCCGATGGAGATCCGGCGATACGGTGAGGACATCAGCATTCATCTGATGGAGTACGATATCGTGCGTACCATCCATATGAATGTTGGCGAAGAGAACCCGGAGCCCTCCCGTCTGGGTCATTCAGTGGGGCGCTGGGAGAACGAAAATACGCTGGTCGTCGAGACGACACACATCAATTGGCCATTCTTCGATGCCTGGGGCACGCCGCAATCAGATCAGATCAGCTACAACGAAAAATTCACGCTCGCTGACGATGGAAGTCGGCTGGAGTACGTGCTGACGGCGGACGATCCGGTGATGTTCGTGGAACCCGTCGTGCTCGAGCGCGCCTGGCGCTGGATGCCCGGCAGGAAACTCGGTACCTATGACTGCACCTTGTGGGACGGTGACACGGAATACGATCCCGAAGTACACAACCCGTTCAAGACACAGGTTCAAGACTAAGCAATACAGAGATAAAGAGGCGCCGCAGGATATGCGGCGCCTTTTTTATTGCGTTGACGCCGTTGCCGTCTGACCCAGCGACTCCAGCGTGCCGTGCACCGGTTCACCACCGAGAATGGTTACCAGGACCTTGGTTTCTTTGATGTCGTCGACGGGGCTTTTCAGAATATCTGTGTCGAGAATCGCCATATCTGCGAACTTACCGGCTTCAATCGAACCGATCTCGTCCTCCCACATCAGAATTTCTGCCCCGTAAATCGTTTGCAGGCGAATTCCTTCTTCGCGAGAAATCTTCTTCGCCTCGCTCATCAGACTCTCGCCGGGCACTTCCGTACCCCGCGTAAGGGCCTGCCAAAGCGTGAACATCGGGTCTGCAAATACATTGTCGGTGCTTTGTGCGGCTTTGATCCCCGCATCCAGGATCCAGCGCCACGGTGTATTGCTGAATGCCATCTCATCGGCAAGATCCCTGAACGTCTCCTCGTATATGGCTTTCGTCATCTTGTATTCGGAATTGCTGTTCGCGGTAACGTTAAGGCCGAGATCCTTGATCCGCTGAATTCGCTCCTTACTCATATAGGGCGTATGTGCAATGAGCCAATCCTTGCCTTGAAGAGGATAGATCTTGTTAACTTCTTCCAGTGCCTCGAGCACAGCGTCGGCCATTCGATCGCCGCCTACCGGGAAACTCATGCGCAGGTCGTGCTTTGCGGCAAGCATTGCGGCCGTTGTGATTTGCTCTACAGAAACAGGCAGTTTCTCTGAGGCAGGGTCGCCGTCCATATTCCAATAAGGCACATTCATCATGGCCTTTCCGAACGACGTCGGCCCATCGCTCGACAAGGTCGCCCCAAGCATCTTCACCATGTCGCCGTTGGGAATCGTATAGATTTCGGTACCCAAAGACCTGCGGCCTTCCCGCGTGCCAACCGTCGGATCGGTTTCCTTACCCTTCAGAACTCTCACCCAGTCCTCTATCACATTAGGCGGTTTCCATTGGGCACCAACCAGCTCAAGCGACAGCTTCATGCGCATGTTGAGACGATCCCGATCCAGTAAATACTCGATAGCTCGAACGTTTGCCTCCGTCAGAAAATGTGATTCAAGGACGGCAGTCATGCCCCGGGAATTGAGATTCTTGATGTGCCGCTCCACGCCCTCCGCAAGTCGGGGAACCGGATAACGCGGCGCAAATCTCGAGATCTTCGAGAAATAAGGGTTCCAGTTGTAGGCATGCATGCCATAGATCACGCCGGTCGGTTCACCGGTCTCTTCGTCTTTCATGATCTGGATGCCCTTGTCCAGTGCGGGAGTATCTTTGTTGATCTCCATCAGTTCCAGCGCTTTGCTGTTCAGGAACGCAGGCTTGGGGCCGCCCCACGGTGTCGGTATGTAGACCGGGTTCTCGGCAGCAACCTCGTCCAGGTCATGCCGCGTCGGCCAACGATTCTCGGCGAGGGATCCGGGAAGCTCTCTTACACCTCGCGGATTGCCAATGCTGCTTGTAAATATCCACCGGCCGGGACGGGTTTTTTCTACGCGCTCGGCAATTTTTTGTTTGACATCTTCGATTGACTGAACGCGACCGAGGTAGACAGCCGCGGCACCTGAGCCCACATGGATCATATGTGGATGCGTGTCAATAAAGCCCGGCGTGACAGTCTTCCCTTGCAGATCGATCAGGGTCGTTGTCTCTTCGGCAAGCTTTTTGATCTTCCGATTCTTGCCCACCTGCAGAATACGACCATCCGCAATCGCGACCGCCTGGGCGATGCTGAATTTTTCATCGACTGTGATGATATTGCCGTTGTACAAGATCAGGTCTGCTGCATAAGCATGGCCTGCCGAAAGAAGCAGAAATACGAGAGCAGATAATATTTTGCCCGTCATTGTGTTCACCGTGTTTGTTTACTGACCTCAAGATAGATAATCACTGCCATGTAACAGATGAAAAGCCGCTGAGCATTGGCAAGGAAATTCGGTGGCGTGGGCGCGCTATGCATCAGGAAAAATCCGCTGGCAATCGTTACAAATCCAATGAGATAGAGCATCACGCCTACTCCAACTCCGCTCGTTGCCACCGTATGTGCGCGCTGCATTTTCCCGGTGTCTTGCGGGTCCGAAGTCACCATCAGGTATGCGCCGAAAATGGCGATCAATCCACTGGTTGCGTGAGCCAGCCATATCCCGCCGTACGCAATATAGGCACCCATTGCGCTGTCGATTCCTCTCAGAGCATCGGCATCGTTGGTCTTATCCATCGATATGACCCAATGGACCAGTTTGACTTTAAACTCGTAGCTGAATATGTCGAAAATCGCATGGAACAGTTCGTTACAGCCGATACCAAGTACCAGGACCGCAGGAAGATATCGCCGAATCATTTAATTATCTCCGCCCTTCTTGTTATTCGCCATATTCATTATCCACGGCTGCGCCCGGATTGTCTCCCTTGATTTCAGTGCAAACTGCTACCATCCGTAACCAATAAAATGGTAACCACCAATTGACGCGAAGTGTTTGTGGGCAAAAACGGTATTTGAGGTGGATCGTATGCAAGTGAAGCAAGAATTCTTTTTCGAACCCGTACGACCATCAGTCAAGGTTTCTGGCAGTGATCGCCGGTATCCCATTCACCGGATTTATTGCGTCGGGAAAAACTATGCGGCTCACACAAGAGAAATGGGAGGGGATCCTGATCGCCAGCCGCCGGTATTTTTTATGAAAAACTCTGATGCGGTTGCGGCAAGCGGAACGACAATTGCCTATCCGCCGGCGACAAATGACTTACATCACGAAATTGAATTGGTGG
>PVMS01066995.1_pt1 | contig 11219 bp, 14 predicted proteins | sample 1853461 | NCBI WGS metagenome assembly PVMS01 (sample SAMN08582032, study PRJNA380276) | Marine sediment metagenome, whole genome shotgun sequencing project. | isolation source: ocean sediment barecode stripped | collected 2017
AATGCTGCTTTAAAACTTTTTTTAACAGCTTCTTCTGAAAAACGTGCACAAAGAAGATTCGATGAGCTGATAAAACGGGGAGATAAAGTTACTTATGATGAAATATTGACCAACGTAAAATATCGTGACCATATTGATTCAACCCGTAAAGATTCACCCTTGATGATAGCTGAAGGCGCAATTGAAATTGACAATACTGCAATGTCATTATCCGAACAGTTTGAAAAAGTATATCAACTTGCTTTGCATGTGCTCTAAAAAAGCTAAGGAATATTCAAATATTTATGAGTTTGCAGTGAAATTTTCCATTTTGGGTTATTCATAACATAATCAACAATTAAAGGGGTCATTATTGCACGTTTACTCCATTCAGGTTGTAAAAATAATTCACATTTTTTGGTTACTTTTTTTGCTTGTTCTTCTGCAAATTTAAAATCGTGTTTATTGCTTATAATAATTTTTAATTCATCCGCAAGGCTATAAATATTTTTTAATGGAAGTTTTGTTTTTTTTGGGGAAAGACAAATCCAATCCCACTTTCCACTCAGTTTATAGGCTCCTGAAGTTTCAATATGCGTTCTAATATTGCTTTTTTGTAAACAGTTTGTAAGATAATCTAGACTCCACATCAATGGTTCACCGCCAGTTACAACTACCGTATTTGCATAGACTTTAGCATCGCTGACAATACTATCTGTTCCAGTTGGAGGATGAAGATTGGCATCCCAGCTTTCTTTAACATCACACCAATGACATCCAACATCACATCCACCAATTCTAATAAAATATGCTGCTTTTCCCGTATGAAAACCTTCACCCTGAATGCTGTAAAACGCTTCCATAAGCGGAAGCATTTCTCCTTTATTCATAAGTTCTTTTATATGACCATCCATCATGCTGCAAATATACTCATAAGAAGTAAGAATTTGTAATTACTGCCTATATTCAAATTAAATTCATAATTTGTTTTAAAATATTGTTAATTATTAAATAAAATTAAAATTGTTGCGTTACTAATTAAGCAACAGTTAAAATTCAAGTTTTTATGCCAATTTTAAAAAAGATCATAATTATTTTCTTTGTTTCATTAATTTTTATCCAATGTGCTAAAGAAAATCAATATTTAATAGAAAAAGGGAAAGTAGGATATTTAGATAGAGAAACTTCCATTCAGGATCTAACTTCAATTTTTATAAAAGATTCAATTGTTTCAAATTTATCATCCGATAATAGTGAGTCTGAAAAACAATTATTCACAGTTGCTAACAATGAATATATTGTGTATTCAAAAAAAGGGAAGAAATTATTGGAAATTGTTCCGGCTGAGATTAATGATTCCTTATCAAAAATAAAGAGTATTCAAATTTTCGATTCTCATTTTAAAACTGAAAAAGGAATTTCACTATTGTCAACATTTAAGGATATAAATGAAAATTATATGGTAAATAAAGTGGAAACAACATTAACTTCTGCAACACTATTTATTGATGAATTGAATGCCACAATTGCAATTGATAAAGAAGAATTAGGTATTAACAGATTTAGTCGGGAGGAAATTTCATTAGATCAAATCCCGGATATTGCAAAAATAAAATACTTTACTATATGGTTTAATTAATTATGAATTCCAAAGAAAGAACAACTATAAATAGAGCTCCTAAGAGGGGCTTTTATGATAAAAAAACAATTTATAAAATTTTAGATAATAACTTTATTTGTCAAATTGCATTTGAGCATAATGGATATCCGGTAATAATTCCAACAATTTATGGGAGATGCAATGACTTTATATATATTCATGGGGCAACAGTAAGCAGGATGCTGGTTACACTGGAAAAGGGATTGCCTATTTCCGTAAATGTTACACAAACGGATGGAATTGTGCTAGCACGTTCAGCTTTTCACCATTCCTTGAATTATCAATCAGTAACAATATTTGCACGTGCAATTCTGGTCACAGATGAAAAAGAACGGAATGATGCCTTAAAAATTATTTCAGATCAAATAATACCTAACCGTTGGGAAGAAGCAAGAGAACCAAATTCCAAGGAGTTAAAAGCTACAAAAATTATTAAAATTTCAATTGCTGAAGTTTCGGCAAAGATACGAACCGGACCACCTATTGATGATAAATCCGATTACGATTTACCCGTTTGGGCTGGTATTGTCCCAATAATAACAACTTATGGAGAACCAATTTCCGATCCAAAATTAAAAGAAAAAATAGCTATACCGAACAGTGTTAAAACCCTCCTGTACAATGGTTAAAAAATATCAGATTCAGAAATCTCCTTTTATAGTCCCAACAGTCGATGGAAAACTGATAGAAGAACATTTTGGATTGGCAAGTATCAAGTCTGAACTGAGCATTGCCCGAATGATTGCGCCTCCAAACTGGAGTGAACCTTTTCAAACTCCTGAATTCGATGAATATACATACATCATCAAAGGAAAAAAAAGCTTTAACATTGAGGGTGAAATTGTTGTTTTAAAAGCGGGACAGTCTATTAAAATTGATAAAGGTACGAGAGTTCAATATGCTAACCCATTTGATGAAGTTTGTGAATATTTAGCAATCTGTTTACCGGCTTTCTCAGATCATTTAGTCCATAGAGAAAAAAATTAATTATTTTTTATTTTTTTGGAACTCAAATAAATGGGTAAGTAAAAAAGCATAAAATAAGGAATCATAAGCAACTCTACCACAAAGATATAATTAGGCCATTCACCCAGATAATCCAAAGCCGACGCTCCTTCAGGTTTATGATTTGTGTAAAAGTAATTTGCTCCGGTAAGATTATTTACAATGAACATAAGAACTATATAACATTGTAAAGCTATAAAAGATTTCAGTGCACTTTTAAGGGTTGGACGTAGTTTAAAAACAATGGTTGTATAAAAAACGAAGATAATTAAGCCGGCATGGACATACCAATATTTTAAAAATACAAAATTTGGAAATCCATTTTTTAAATCGGGTGTTATAAGAGAATTTGTTGTACCTGCTAATACCCAAAAAAATACAATTTCATAATATATTTTTTTTCTAGTTAGTGTCAATATCGGTAAAAGTAATGCTGTGATATTACAAAGGTGAAAAGGCAAATCGAGTGTAATATCAAATCCTCGGGTATAGATTTTTAGAAAAGTCCAGATAATTATTGTAAAAGACAATGAAAATGCAAAAATATTTCCAATTTTATGTTGTTGCTTTTCAGATAATTTAGTAGCCCAGTTGATTAGCAGAAAACCAGCCAATATAAAGAATAGCAGAACAATCAAATGTTGCATTCCGAACATAACGAAGTCTTGATTGTCCTTTAAAAAAATTGAGTCCGTCAAATAATTAAAATTAATTGACTAATATACTAAAAGAAAATGTTATTTTCTTTTACAGGCGAGTAATGTGTTTTTCAAAAGCATTGCAATAGTCATTGGTCCAACTCCTCCAGGGACAGGTGTAATATGTGAGGATTTTTTACTGACACTCTCAAAATGAACATCACCAGCTAATCGATAGCCCCTTTTTTTGCTATCGTCTTTAACTCTTGTGATACCAACATCAATTATTGTTACTCCTTCTTTTACCATATCACCAGTTAAAAATTCAGGCATGCCGAGAGCTGCAATTATGATATCAGCTTGAAGGGTTATTTCTTTTAAATTTTTTGTTCTGCTATGTGTGACCGTAACTGTAGCATTTCCTGCTTCACGCTTTTGATTCATTAAAATACTTATTGGTCTGCCTACAATATGACTTCTACCAATAACGACTACATGTTTTCCTGAAGTTTCAACATTATATCGGATTAATAGTTCTAAAATTCCAAATGGTGTTGCAGATAAAAAACAAGGCATGTCCAAGGCCATTCTCCCTACATTTGTTGGGTGAAATCCATCTACATCTTTATCAGGATTTATCGCCATTAAAACTTTTTGTTCATCAATATGCTCCGGTAATGGCAATTGAACTATGAAGCCGTCGACTTCATCATCATTATTTAATTTATCAATTTCTTCAAGTAATATCTCTTCGGTTGTATCTTGTGGAAGGTTTACCAAGGTTGAATTAAAACCAACCAATTCGCAAGCTTTTACTTTACCGTTTACATAGGTCATACTAGCCCCGTCAGTTCCAACCAAAATAGCAGCTAAATGAGGTGTTTTTTTACCCTGTTCTTTCAATTGTAATACTGATTCAGCAATTTCCTTTTTTAAATCTGCAGCTGTTTTTTTTCCGTCTAATAAAATCATAATATAATAGTTTACAGTATTTCAGTAACAGTTTGCAGCTTTTGCCCCAAACTTTACAGGATTATTAATCATAAAATTTATTAATTTTCTAACCTCTATACTTTTATTTGTTAATTCTAATTGTTGTTCAGAAGAAATATAACTACAAGAATGAGAGAAATCTATCCAAGATTGAGTTTCTGAATTCTTGCTATCTGAATCAGATAATTTGCTAATAAAGTGTTTTTGGTATAATCTTTTTCGATACGCTTTAGCAATATTGGCGCAAACAGATCTTGAAGATCTTCTAATTTGATCAGTCAATGAATAAGTTTCTTCTTTTGTAAAAGACTTTGATAATTCAAAAATTGTCATTGCGAGTTCAAATGCTTTTTGATATGCTAGTAATTTTTTGAAACTCATAATTGATAGTTTAAAATTTAAAAACTTTAATACTGCAACTGCAACTGATAACTTCTTACTTCATTCCCTTCATCATTTGTGCCATTTGCTTACTACCACCACCTTGCATCATTTTCATCATTTTACTCATTTGGGTAAATTGTTTCATCAATTGATTAACTTCCTGAATGGTTGTTCCAGAGCCTTTTGCAATTCTCTTTTTTCTGCTTGAATTTATAATTTTAGGCTCACTTCTTTCTTTTTTTGTCATAGAATGAATAATTGCTTCAATTCCTTTAAAAGCATCATCGTCTATATCTACATCTTTCATCATTTTACCTGCACCCGGGATCATTCCCATCAAATCTTTCATATTTCCCATTTTTTTGATTTGCTGAATTTGCTTCAAGAAATCATCAAACCCGAATTGATTTTTGGCAATTTTCTTTTGAATTTTACGAGCTTCCTCTTCATCGTACTGCTCTTGTGCCCGTTCCACTAATGAAACAACATCTCCCATGCCTAAAATTCTTTCAGCCATACGATTTGGATGGAAAACATCGATAGCCTCCATTTTTTCTCCGGTTCCAATAAATTTAATTGGTTTGTCAACTACCGATTTTATAGACAGAGCCGCACCACCTCGTGTATCACCATCTAATTTTGTAAGAACAACCCCTTCAAAATTTAAGATATCGTTAAATGCTTTAGCCGTGTTTACAGCGTCCTGACCGGTCATTGAATCGACAACAAATAATGTTTCCTCAGGATTAACAGCTTTATGAATGTTTGAAATTTCTGTCATCATGATTTCATCAACAGCCAAACGACCTGCCGTATCAATAATGACTACATTTTTATCAGTTGATTTTGCATACTTAACAGCATTTTTTGAAATTTCTACAGCATTTTGATTTCCTTCTTCAGCATATACTTCAACACCAATTTGCTCACCGATTATTTGTAATTGGTTTATGGCGGCTGGCCGATAGACATCACACCCAACCAATAATACTTGTTTTGCTTTTTTAGTTTTTAAATAATTGGCAAGTTTACCGGCAAAGGTTGTTTTACCCGATCCTTGCAAGCCTGACATTAATATAACTGTTGGATTTCCTGAAAGATTTATTCCAACTGTTTCACCACCCATTAAATCAGTAAGTTCATCTTTTACAATTTTCACCATTAATTGGCTTGGGTTTAACGTAGTCAATACGTTTTGACCTAAGGCTTTTTCTTTAACGGTATTGGTAAAGGATTTTGCTATTTTAAAGTTAACATCAGCATCCAGAAGGGCTCTACGAACTTCTTTCAATGTTTCGGCAACATTAACTTCTGTTATTCTTCCATGTCCTTTTAGTACATGAAAGGCCTTATCTAATTTATCACTTAAATTATTAAACATAGTATCTCTCTTCGATTTTTAGAAGTGACAAAGGTAATGAAATGCTCTTAAAAATTAAAGTGATTTAAGGTTGGAAATATATTATCTCTTAAATGTTGATTTATTGAATTCCTCAGACTTATTTTTTGGAATTGACAAACTTTTCCATTGTTTTTCTTTTATCATTTTAGCAACATAAATAATTTGTCCAATATGGTATGCGTAATGCGCTAATTGGCGGTTAATTGCTTCAACAACCGTATGTTTTTCATTTCTGATTTTGACAATCTTCTGAAGGTCCCGTTCACTTAGATTATTGGTAATATGAAACAGGCATTCCCAACCTTTTTCCCAGTGTAATTTTAAAGTTTCTTTGTTTTTTTGAATAGGGTTAAATTCAGTATCTCTTAAACGCCATTCTTTTTCACCATCTTCTGTGTAAAATTTTGTCCACCTACTCAACATATTTCCAACAATGTGATTGATTATGGTAGCAATATTGTTACTTTCCTCGTTAAATGTCCAATATAATTCCTCTTCCGAAAGGGAATCAATTGTTTTATCACCTAAACTTTTATAGTAATTGAGTAGATGTTGAATACTTTTAATATAATCAGTACTTATATCATTCATAAATTCTAATTAGTTCCTTTTACAAATTTTAAGGATGTAGTATTCACGCAAAAACGCTGGCCTGTAGTATCTTTCGGCCCATCATCAAATATATGACCCAAATGTCCCCCACATGAAGCACAAATTATTTCTGTACGAATCATACCGAGACTTTTATCTAATACTTGTTTTACTGTTCCTTCGATAGCATCATCAAAAGAGGGCCAGCCACAATGAGATTGAAATTTACTGTTCGATTCAAATAACTGGAGATCACAAGCGGCACAATGGTAAGTTCCTTTTTCAAAATGAGCAGTATAGCCGCCTTCACCGGGCTTGTCTGTTCCCTTCTGGCGTAGTACATAGTATTGCTCTGGCGTTAACGAGTTTTTCCAAGCTTCCTCAGTTTTTGTAACCTTTTTGATCATGACGGTTTTATTTTTTTCTTGCGAATTGCTATTGAAAGAGATAAGTATAATTGAGATTAAAAGTAAAGCAAATTTTTTCATTTGTATTAATATGTTTTAAAATTATTTTACGTTTAACAGATCACTTCTATTGATAAAATCAATGATATGATCGGTGACAGTATTGTCTTTTAAAATACATCTGTGTCCTAAACCATTCGTAATTAAGATTTCTCCTTGTTCCAAATTTTGACGAATATTATACGCACAACTTACAGGGACTTCATTATCTTCAGTGTCATGAATTACCAAAGTTGCAATTTTCACGTCTTTGGCAGCTATACTGGCTGAGTAATCATCAATGTTATTACCATATTTTTTAAAAAATCGATATTTTATTTTAGGGACGAGTTTTTCTTTTAATTCCAATTTTTGAACAAACTCTTTTAAAATATCTGTAATTATATCTCCTGATCCAATTATAATTGCTTTTTTTATGGAAAATCCTTGTTTAATGCTATTTAAAACAGACATTCCACCTAATGAGTGACCAATTGCAATTTCAAAAGAACCAAATTTTTCTTCAAGAAAATTGCTTATAGCGATGAACTCTGACATCATGGTGGTTTTTCCTGAAGACATACCATGTGCCGGAGCATCGAAACTAATGGTCATATAACCATTTTCCAATAGTTTATCTGCAAGGTTATAAAGTTGTGTACCTCTACCAGACCAACCATGTACTAAAAGTACTTTTTTCTTTGAATAGCCATACCTGTAAATCATTACTTCCTTTTTGATAACTGGTATGAATACCATTTCTTTTTGAGCACTTTCGGCCATCATTTTCTCGCGCTCCGGAGTTTTAAATCGAACGGGCGTTCGAAATAGTTTTATTGTATAGTTGGTTGCAAGCGTTGCAGATAAAAATTGTAATACTTTTCCTGCGAAAATAATTGAAGAAGGTATTTTAGGAATACTATTTGGTATAGTTGATACGTTATCCTTTAAATTACTCACTGAATTTAATTTTTAGTGTTCTTTCCTTTTGATGATATTATTTTGTTGATAAAGATAGAATTTGTATTTTTAATTGATAGATAATAATTGTAAAAACTGAAAAATGAAAAATGTAATATCAATACTTGTAGTTTCCTTATTTATTTTAAGTTGCAGTACTGTCCCAATTACAGGGCGTAAACGTATTAATGTTGTAAGTGATGCCCAAATTTTACCGGCAAGTTTTGAACAGTATGCAGGTTTTTTAAAAGAGCATAAAATTTCTACAAATAAAAAAATGACCAGTGAAGTACAAACTGTTGGTATGAAGATATCAAGAGCTGTTGATAAATTTATGCGAGCCAATGATATGATTAGTGAAGCAAATAGTTATCGCTGGGAATTTAATTTAATTGATGATGAAACGGTGAATGCCTGGTGTATGCCTGGCGGTAAAGTTGTATTTTATTCTGGGATATTACCAATTTGTGATAATACTGATGGTATTGCAGCTGTTATGGGGCATGAAGTTGCTCATGCATTTGCAAAACATGGTCAGGAGCGAATGACGAGCGCATATGGGCAGCAATTAGGTGGAATTGCAGTTGCAATTGGGACTGACAATAAAGATCCCAGAACAAGACAGTTGTGGAATACTATTTATGGAATTGGTTCAACGGTTGGAATGTTAGCCTATAGTAGAACCCATGAAACGGAAGCTGATAAATTAGGGATGGTATTTATGATAATGGCAGGTTATAATCCGGAAGAAGCCATAAATGTTTGGATTAGAATGAGTGAAAGAGCAGGTGGTAAATCTCCTCCTGAATTTTTAAGTACGCATCCGTCAAATCAAACCAGAATTAATAATTTGCGGGATTACTTACCTACAGCTGTTGCTCATGCAAAAAAATACAGTGCACAGTAGCTACCTGATAATAATAAAATTAATAACATAAATATAATTATAGTATCTTGTAGACCGCTCTTAATTTTTTAAGAGCGGTTTTTTAATTATAGGGGTATGTTAAAAAAAGGAGATAAAAAATTAATAAATGCATGGGCATTTTACGATTGGGCAAATTCAGTATATTCATTAGTAATTGGAACAGCGATTTTTCCAATTTATTACGAATCGGTTACCAGTTCAGATGGGGGTATCATCCGTTTTTTAGGAACGGATTGGCATAATACAACTGTTTACTCTTATTCTTTAGGATTTTCCTTTTTAATAGTTGCATTTTTATCACCTATCTTATCTGCAATTGCTGATTATACAGGAAATAAAAAACGGTTTATGCAATTTTTCTGTTTTTTAGGATCATTTTCGGTAATGTCACTTTATTTTTTTACGGGGAAAGAGAATATATGGATAGGATTAGTATTTACTATTTTAGCGAGTATCGGTTTTTGGGGCAGTATTGTCTTTTACAATGCCTATTTGCCGGAAGTAGCGGAACCAGAAGATCATGACCGTGTTAGTGCTAAAGGATTTATGTTGGGTTATATTGGTTCGGTACTGCTTTTGGCATTCAACTTATCAATGGTTATGAAGCCTGAATTATATGGTATTACAGATTCAACTTTTCCTGCACGGGTATCATTTCTAACTGTAGGAATTTGGTGGTTCGGATTTGCGCAGGTTACCTTCAGTCGTTTACCTAATAATCCTTTTAAAAGAAAACCTCAAAAAGATTTTATTTTTAAAGGTTTTAGAGAGTTAAAAATGGTGCTCATAGAAATTAAAACCCAAAGTCAGCTGAAAATATTGTTAATCTCTTTTTTCTTATATAGTATAGGTGTTCAGACTGTTATTTTATTGGCATCAGTATTTGGAATTAAAGATCTGGGTTTAGAAACCAGTAATTTGATTATTACAATCTTACTGATTCAGCTGGTAGGAGTTTTAGGTGCTTATTCATTTTCAAGATTGTCTGAAAAAATTGGAAATATCAAGGCATTGAAAATCACAATTTTGATATGGAGTCTTGCCTGTTTTGGGGCATATACACTTCATAGGGAAGATCCTAATGTATATTTAAAATTTTATGCTTTAGGAGCATTTATTGGTCTGGTATTAGGAGCAATTCAAACACTGTCTCGCTCTACATATTCTAAACTTATTCCGGATGAGACTCAGGATCACGCAACCTATTTTAGTTTTTATGATGTTACAGAAAAAATAGCCATAGTATTTGGTATGGTATTAGCCGGAATAGTATCGTCTTTTACTAATTCATTGCGATTATTTATTTTGATTTTAGCAGTGTTTTTTATTGCAGGATTTATTACCTTGAGCTTTATGAAAGGTTCTAAATATGTCAAATAAAAAATATGATTTTATCGTCGTCGGAGCAGGTATAGTTGGTTTAGCTACGGCCTATAAATTACAATTAAAATTTCCTGACAAATCCATTGCAGTTTTGGAAAAAGAGGCTGAGATTGGTTTACATCAAACAGGGCGAAATTCAGGTGTAATTCATTCTGGAATCTACTACAAAACAGAGTCTTATAAAGCTAAAAATTGTAAAAACGGGAGAGAACAACTTGTAAGTTTTGCAAAAAAAACACAACATCAATCATGATGTTTGTGGAAAAATGATTGTGGCAACAAAGAAGGAAGAACTTCCTATTTTGGAGGAAATATATAATAACGGTGTTAAAAACAAGACCGAAGGTATTTGTTTTCTGAATTCAGTAGAGATTAAAGAAAAAGAGCCTTTTATTGAAGGAATTAAAGCTATCTGGGTACCAACAGCCGGAATTATAGATTATGTAGAAGTTTCTAAGGTATTTGTTCGTCAGATAGAATCCTTAAATTCAGAAAGTAATTTGATAACTTCTTGTTGTGTTGAAAGGATAGAATCTGTTGAAAGTAATTCTATACTTCGAACAAATAAAGGGATTTTTACTGCGACTCGTGTCTTGTTTTGTTCGGGATTGCAATCTGATAGAAATGCTGAAAAAGACGGTTTGAACCTGGATATGCATATTGTTGGTTTTAGAGGAGATTATTACGAGTTAAAACCTGAAGCCGCACATAAAATTAATAACTTAGTATATCCTGTACCTGATCCAAAATTCCCTTTTTTAGGGGTGCATTTTACACGTATGATACAAGGAGGTATTGAATGTGGACCAAATGCTGTTTTTACATTCAAAAGAGAAGGTTATAAGCGGAC
>PVMS01127852.1_pt1 | contig 11219 bp, 7 predicted proteins | sample 1853461 | NCBI WGS metagenome assembly PVMS01 (sample SAMN08582032, study PRJNA380276) | Marine sediment metagenome, whole genome shotgun sequencing project. | isolation source: ocean sediment barecode stripped | collected 2017
AAATCGAAGGCTATGTGACAGATTTCAGTTTCAGCAATCCGCACATCAATATTACGTTGATGGTGACGGACGATAGTGGTGCCAAAAGTGAGTGGGTGGCGACGGGACCAGCAGTAGCCGGGTTCCGCCACCCACTCACTTTTGGCACCACTATCGTCCGTCACCATCAACGTAATATTGATGTGCGGATTGCTGAAACTGAAATCTGTCACATAGCCTTCGATTTCTATATCTTGCGAGGTATCGAACGTGGCTGTAGCCGCGTGATGGCCGTAAGCCGGATACACGGCCGAAGCGGCAAGCATTACTATCGTAAGCAGTGGGTGATATTTCATTTCTTCTCCTATTACCCTGTAGGGTCAGCGTCCTAACGCTCATCCAGCGGAACGCGCCAGTAGATCGAAGCGGCCGCGGTTGGAAATTGTCCGGGTGAGAGGATTTGAATCTCCGGCCCCTGCCTCCCGAAAGCGCAAGGCGAGTTGTAAGTAATTGTTTTAATTGAAGTGACGGGAGCCGCCCCCGGCTCTCGATGCTAGTTGAAGCAAGCTCGAGTTAACTGGTGTGCGTCAAAATTGCGCCAATTTTTCACCCACGTCTAGTTCGCTCACGCGACATTCTTGTAGGAAGCGGCTAGGCGTTGCGCCGAATTCAGCTATGAAGCTATCCGACTGTGGTGTAACAAATTTGGGCCCAGATACGCCAAGCGGCTTCAACGACGGCACCAAGGATACGGGGATACCTTTTTCATTCTTGAGACACCATAGCGCGCCACGGGTGCTGGACAATTGAGGCCTTAAAGAGATAGAGTTGAAATATAAGGAATGAGATCACCTAATTACTGTAACTAGTTAATTAAATTGAAAAAAGGACTACCGCAATGTTCGAGTTAAACAAGAAGGATCAACCGCCTACAGCTGCGGAAGATCAAGCATCAACGAATCGTGACAAACGACCAGATCGCCCCCAAGATCAATCCAGCGAAATCGCCGTGATCGGCCGATCGATCAAGATCGACGGCGATCTACGCGGCGAGGAGAATTTACGAATCGAAGGCGACATCAACGGCACGATACAGTTGCCGAACCATAATCTAACGATTGGCAAAGAAGGCCGGATCAAAGCCGACGCGTATGCCGAATCAGTGATCGTCGACGGTGTAGTCGATGGCGACCTGTACGGGTCCGAGTGCGTTACCATCCGCACAAGCGCCCGCGTCGAAGGAAACGTCGTCGCATCACGCGTCACCTTGGAGGAAGGCGCGCAGTTCAAAGGATCGATCGATATGGATCCAGAGAGTGTCGAAGCCGCACTGGGCAAAATGCGCAAGGCACTAACTTCAGCGAGCAGTACACCCTCACTCGATGTTTCTAAAAAGGCCTCAGCGGTCGCTACAGATTCAAGTCCTGCAAAGCCCGTTAGCGCTCAGAATCTTGCCGGAAACAAGACGCCCAAGGTGGAGTCGGCCCACTAGCTAGCACGCTCCGCCATGCGTTCGTACCGTTCGATCTCTCGGCAGGGTGCAGCGACCGCGCGCGCCGAATTTGACGCGCCGGCAGCGATCAATGCGCCGTTGTTCCGCTCGCTGATCCAGATGCTCGAGGAAGATCGACGATGGGTTGTACTCGATCTCGGCGCCGCACGTCCACAGACAATTGGACTATTGAATCGATATCGCTGCCGCCTGGACGTTGTCGATATTGCCAACGGTATCAAGAGCTTATCGGTCGCGAGTGATTCCATTGTCTTGGGCGATCGGATTAACGCGCTGGTACCAACCTGGCACACCGAACGAACCGACATCACCTTGTGTTGGGACTTCTTGAATTACTTTGAGCGCGACGCGTTGACTGTGTTGATGGCGAATATCGCAGCACGCTGCCGTCCTGGTGCATTCGTGCACGCGCTGATCGTTTATTCTGACAAACTAATGCAGGATCAGCCAGGGCAGTTCGTGCCCGTCGACGAAGGGCACCTCTTGAATGCGTCTACGGCTAAGCCGTCTCGTATCGCACCTCGTTATTCAACGGAGGACCTGCGTTTGTGCTTACCTGATTTTTCGATCGAAAGAGTACGGCTACTCGGCAACGGAATGCAGGAATATCTGTTCCGACGGTAGAACGTTGCATCAAGGTCGCGCCACTTGGATGCATCGTGGCAGGCTTTCAAATGTGTTCGCTGCAGGTCGTAGTCTATGCAAATCGTGGTAGCAACTGAACGACATTATCCCGGTTGATTGCCCGAAGATCGTCCTCGTCAAACAGACCGGTCTCATCGAGAGCCCTCGCAACTGCCGCACTCGTATCCCCGGGCGGGAAATCCGTGCCGAATACAATTTGTGTAGTGGCTACCAATTCCAGTAGTGAAACCAGAGAACCCCGGTTGGCAGCACCGGCAATATCGTAATAGAACTTCTTGAGTTCACTAGTAAAACCATCAGGTAGTGCGTCCGTCGCCCCGGCGGCAGCGCGTTCGATACGGCCCGCCAGGAAAGGCACGCTGCCGCCTGCATGAAACCATATAAAACGAATATCCGGGAATCGAACGGCGTCACCGCTGAAGGCAATCCCTATGATCGCCCGGGTGGTATCGGTGCCATACTCAATACGTGAGGGGTGCACGCCCGGGGCATACTGGAGATTCCTGCAGCAATCGGCTGCGGTCGGATGCACGGTAACCACCGCTTTTCGTCGATTGAGTTCCTCCATCACCGGCCTGAACGCCGGGTTTCCTAACCATACATCGTTGTAACTGGTAAAAAGCCCGATACCGTCCGCGTTGAGCGTATCGTAGGCGTAGGCAATCTCGTTCAGGCTTGCCTCGACGTCTGGCAATGGTACGGCGGCAAACAGCCCGAAACGTGTGGGGTGCGTCTGCACCAGTTGCGCACCGTACTCATTACAGGCCCGCGCCAATCGGCGGGTCTGTGTCACATCTCCGAACCAGAGCCCTGGGTTTGTTATGGAGATTACCGATGCGGCGACACCACCCTCGTCCATATCCTCGATGGAATGCTCAGGCTGCCATGTGGTATTTGCCGGATTCAATAATGGACGACCCCTGACATCGGTTACCCACGCCGGTGGAGCAAAATGGTGGTGAACGTCGATTCGACGCGGATTATCCATCCCTTGGGCTTGAACCGCAGGAGGAAGACGGGTTGCAAGGGCCGTAGCCAACGCCGAGCGAATAAACTTCCGCCGGTCAAACCTGGACATGGTTTATTCTCCAAGATTCGTAGATAGTTATTGCCAGATTATCAAAGCTGACAGGATTAGACACGGGATATATATCAGTACACGGAAGCCAATGCGTCCCACTTATCCTGAATCGCCACCGATTCAAAGAATGGCTGGTAAGTGTCTGTTGCCACTGGTCAACGCCATTGATTCCAATTAACTGGCCGAAAGCGGCCGTGGGCATGTTGCGCAAGGGTAGGCCCGTGCGATCGACGTGCTGCTAGTAGAAGTGGCTTGATTCTGGCAAACTTTTGGGAAACAGTGATCTTGAGGAACTACCAAATGGCTACATTGCGACTGATTGCGCTTTCGACTCTCGTGCTCGCATCGAGCTCTGTCTTTGCCCAGCGATGGGAGCTGTTCTCAAGCGAAGAGGACGCGTTCCGGTTGATGGCGCCGAGCGGGTTCGGTAGCACCGTCGAAGAAGTCGATTTCGCGACCGAATACGAAATTGTCGTGCCCTCGCGTGTCTATTCAGTTGAAGACGATACCGGTATCTACACGCTTACCGTCGTTGATTATCGTGATTCCCAGCGACTGCACGATGAGCGAATTGAGGCGACCGACGGCGCGTATATTTCCATCTACGGTCAGGTCGAGGTTCGTGCTTCAGTTGCTTTCGCGGCGAAGAAGATTCGCGAGCGCGCTGAGTCGATCCAGTATGACGCCTATCACTACATTGCGCACGTTGACGGCCATCAGTTGCAGACGACCAACCCGGATGGAACCCGAACCTTTGCGGCGATTTATCTACACAGAAGCAAGCTATACGTCATCGAAGCGGTTGTGATTGCGAGCACACCGCGGGGCGGAATGTTCCAACAGACGTTCGACTTCGTTGGTCACGATGGCAACCGGATCTGGTACGACGAGTTCCGGGATGTTTACAAAGTTCTTCCGGCGTCGGGCGAAACCCCTCTTCCGCCGACCCGAGAAGATTAGTATGCCCCTCGAGCTATGGACGTATTTTAGGAGCGAGAGACAAGCCATGTACAAGAAAACGCATTCACTATCGGTTCTGCTCTGCCTAACCACACTCGCAGGCTGCTCCGGCGGCTCGGTCGACTCCATCGATGGCGGCAGTGCTGAGAGTCCTGCGGCCGCCACAGCCGCGCCGGATCAAATCCTTAGTAACGGCAAGATCCTGACTGTGGATGCGGAATTTAATGTCGTCGAGGCCATCGCGATCGATGGCGACAGAATTCTGGCGACCGGCAGCAACGAAGATGTTCTCGCGTTAGCGGGCCCGGAAACTGAGGTGACGGATCTCGAAGGCAGAACGGTTATCCCGGGGCTTATTGACAATCACGTTCACTACATCCGCACTGTGCAGCGCTGGCATCAGCAGGCGCGAATCGACGGCATCGACTCGCGCGAAGAGGCGTTGGCAATTGTTGCGGAGCATGCCACCGGTCTCCCTGCTGGCGAGTGGTTCATGGTCCAGGGCGGATGGTCGGAGAATCAGTTTTCCGATCAAAAGGGGGGCTTCAGCCTCGAGGAGCTCGATGGCGCGGCACCCAATAATCCTGTCTACCTGCAACGTAGCTATGGCGGCGCGTACGCGAACAGCCTGGCTCTCGACGCGGTCGGGTTCGGTACGGAGAACGGCGCCTGGCAACAGGGCCGGCCGGCTTTCAGCCGAATGTTCCGGGAGCTGCCGCCGCCGTCTGAGGAGCAGCTGGAGCAGAACCTCTATCAGTTCTCGGCCGACCTGAATGCCGTGGGTCTGACTACGGCCTATGACGTTGACCGCCCGTCCGCTGGTGACATCTCTTTGATCGCGCGCGCCTCCGCGGAGAGTCAGCTACCGCTGCGCGTGTTTCATACGTTGAAGTACCGCGCCGAAACATCGGCGGAGGCCGACGAAGCCGTCGAGTTAATTCGGGCGCACACGGCATTCTCTGTGGATGACCGAATTGGACTGCTCGGTCTTGGTGAGCACGTTTACGGCCCCATGCACGACTCGTCCAACACGGTGGAGTCCTACCCGGACGAGATTTGGGACGAGTACATGAAGCTTGCCACCGTCGCCGCGCAGGGTGGTTGGCATATTCACGAGCACGTGATGGCCGACCGAACGATTGTCGACTTTCTGGATCGGCTCGAGGTGCTGAACGAAACCGTGCCTATCACCGATCTTCGCTGGTCGCTCGCTCACGTACTGACGATCGAGGACGACACTATTCAACGCGCCAAAGAGCTCGGATTGACGGTGGCCGTGCATGGCCAGGCGATGCATCAGGCCCGCCCGATCGTCCCGCGCGGCAACGCAACGAAACCGCCGATTCCGCCCATACAGGCAATCGAGGACAGCGGTATGATCTGGGGCCTCGGCACCGATACAGGTGTCGTATCGCATTATCAGCCGTTCGTGACATTGATGTGGGCGGCGACCGGCCTCGGGGTCGACGGAACGCAAATTCAGCCAGATCCCGTGGGCCGGGAAGCGGCGCTTGTCGCCCATACGCGCTCGAACGCGTACCTCTTGTTCAAGGAAGACGACCTGGGAACCCTGGAGCCCGGAAAGCTGGCCGATCTCGTCGTGCTCGATCGCGACTATATGACCGTACCCGCGCACGAGATCAAGGACATCGAACCCGTGATTACGATGGTCGGCGGAGAGATCGTATACGGCGAGCTCTAGGTCGAGGCTCATCAGTCGTTCAGCTGTGCTTCGAGCGCGACATGTAGACGCGTTTTTTCTCACTATCCATGTTTTCTTCACATTCCAGGTCTATAGTTAAGCGCAGATTCAGTCTTCTATTTATCGTTGTATTTTTGCAACAATGGCAGAAATGGTATAACTCTAGCCGTGAATCTTTTTTAGGGAGGAGATTCATGAAACTCAATGCACTTCGTTCTGGCAGGCCGAAATTTGCGCGCGGAGACGCGACGGCTCGTGCGCGCCCTCGCGGGATCTCAGTTAACAGAAACGTTCTAAAAGGAAGGGGACTAAAGATGGGAAGTTTAAAACAATTTAGTGCGGTCGGCTTATTCTGCGCTGCTGTGGCGTGCGCTTTTTCGACGTCAGCGCAGACCATTGATGAAGAGGGGAGGTTTGTAGCGCTCGAGGAAATTGTCGTTATTGCCCGTAAGCGTGAAGAATCATTGCAAGAGATTCCAGTGTCGATAGCGGTGCTCGATTCGAACCTACTTGCCGAGCAGAATGTCCTTAGACAGGATGACCTGGCCGCATTGGTGCCAGGGTATTTCTACAACCAGGGTGTCGGTTTAAATGAAGACCGTACTGCTGCGCTACCCAGTATTCGCGGTATTGGCTCAACAGAGCTTGCCACCAACCGGGCCAAGGTGGCTACCTTTGTGGACGGCATACCTATTTTGGGTTCGGTTGGTGCCATTCATATCGGTGCTGCGACGCAGGTAGAGGTCTATAGCGGCCCTCAAAGCGCAGCCTTTGGTCGTTCTACCTTCGCCGGTGCGATCAATTACGTGACCCGCGATCCAGGCGACGAGTTCGCGGGAACTGTCGGGCTGAATTTTAGCGACGATGGCACACGTATTTTCAACGGTTTCATCGGAGGCCCAATAACAGACACTGTGGGTTTTCAAATAGGCCTTAACATTGAAGACTCATCTTCTCCGGATACTAGCTTGTATTCCTATACTGACGGAGTAGAGGCACTCGCTGAAACAGGTGAGAATCTTTCCGCTCGTCTTGTCTTTGAACCGAACGATAAGTTTCGAGCCAAGCTGACATTTGCTCGCGATACAACGGACGATGGCCCTCGCTCGGATTTTTATGCGTCGGCGGAGTCCGCTTATGACTGTTACAACAGCAATACTCCATTTAATGAGCGCAGAAATCCTGGCCCACCGAATAACATTAGTTTTGATGGGGTGTGGGAGTGTGAACTTGAACCACATGCTGAAACGGTTCTGGAGCAGTTAAACGACTATGCTCGTTACTTTGGCAATAATCCGGATCATCTTACTGCTATAGCTGACGACCTAAGGGCTCAGGGCGCAGTGGACGGGCACCTGGGTTTGACCGTAGAAGAACAGGCTCTGATTGTCTATGACGGCTACTCGGTTCGACATGGCCTTGCGGGTTCAGAAAGCGAGCGAAATCGTGTTACAGCTCAGTTCGATTACCTGTTCGACAATGGAAGCGGTTTGCAGTTTTCCGTGATGAACAGCGAGGAAGACCTTTTTCGCGGGTATTCTCGAGTTGCTGAACAAGAGGTGCAATCAGTTGACTGGAACGCTGGCGCCGGAATATATGATAACTACGCTCCTATGAACGGTAGGAGAGTTCCCGATAATTCGCCCACAACCATCGAAGAAAACTATTTGGAGGTTCGCTGGGCATCCCCGGGTGAAGATCGACTTCGATATGTTGTAGGTGCGTCTTACTACGACTATGAATATATCTATACTGATTTTGGAACTCCTGGTTTCTCCAACATTGCCTCTGGTACTGCCGATTTATTTGAGCAGCTAACCGGATTCACGGTTGGGCCCAGTACCATTCAATCTGAAGTTACGACAAACACAGCGCTGTTCTTTAACGCATCCTATGATTTCAGCGACACCCTTACGGGTTCAATCGAAGGGCGTTTTGCTACTGATGAAGTTGGTGCAGTGTTGCCGTTGTCTGGCCTTGAAGATTTCGTGACCACGGAGAGCTTTACTCCTCGTATTGCTCTGAACTGGAGTCCGAATGACTCAACAACCTACTACGCCCAATACTCTGTTGGCGTGAACCCGGCGGGACTCAATGCCACCATGCTGGACCCCTTGACTCGAGCTACGCTGGACAACGGTGTACCGGTAGATGACACCATATATGGTGGCTCTATTAATGAGAATATTACTAGCGTTAACTATGACTCTTCCCGATATTCGTCCTTTGAAGAAGAAGAGTTAGTCAACTATGAGATCGGTGTTAAAGGTAATGCTTTTGACGGTAATTTTACCTATGCAGGTGCCATTTATTTCATGGAGTGGGATAGCGCGCTTGAGAATATTGCTCTGAATTGGGATTACACCTATGCAGATGATGATTTGGCAGGCACATTGGTGACTGATGATGACCCGACTGGTCCAGCGGGCGTCTATTACGTCCCTGAGACTGACAATACCAGTGTTAACAACGTACTGACCAATACGGGTGTGTCCGACACGATGGGTATTGAGCTGCAGGCGAGTTATCAGATAAACGACCGCTGGAGTATCAGCGGTAACGCCAGCGTCATGCAAAGAGAATTTACCGACTACTGTTCTGAGGACGACTTTCTCGGCTACCCGAATGAAAGGGGTGTGTATGCCGGTTTGGCACTTGGCAGCAGCGAAGGCGGTAACCCCTGTTGGGTGCTGGACGGTCTGGAGGTTGCCGACCAACCGACCGTCGCTATAACACTGATACCTAGATACCGCACAGTACTGGGCGACAGTTTCCGATTCACCGCTTCTCTCCAGCTAAGACACACTGGTCAGCATTTCAGCGAGTTCTCCAATACGACAGAATTTCCTGCGGTGAATAGAGTAAATCTAAGACTTGGGCTTGCGAAGAACGCCTGGTCAGGATCCCTTTACATCGACAATCTGTTAGATGAAGGAAATATGGTTCCCAGGGGCGCTACCAGTTTGAACAGATTCAATCAGTTAAACGCACCGGCTACTATCCCTCCGGAATATCAGTTCGACTTCCAGGGTGGTCCATGGGCGTCCTTTAGGTTTAACCCTAATGTGGGTATCAGCGCCGGCTTACGTTTTAACTACGATTTTTAGATCGGAATTGGTACGACTTGATCTCTTAATTTAAAGGACTAAGTAAGAACGTTGAAAAACGTCTAAGTAGAGATCAAATACTTCAGAACCCATCGACAGAAATGTCGATGGGTTTTTTTTATCCAGTGCGCTCAAGAGTCGGCATATTCTGGATCTGGTCGGGGTGAGAGGATTTGAACCTCCGGCCCCTGCCTCCCGAAGGCATAAGAGCATCTTTAAGTAATTGTTTTTATTAAGCTAACTGGAGACGCTCGTGGACACCATTGCCCAACTGATCACAACGGTGCTGGACTGAGTCCGGCAAAATCCCGGCAGAGCCTTTCCGGGGCACTTGCCACTAAAATTCTCAATAAAGTAGGTTCAATCGACCACGGGCGGCGAATGTCCGGTTTGGAGCGGTTAGCGGACCCAAGATTTTGTCACGTTAAGAAAATTCTTAACGGAGACAAACGGCCAACTGCGGACATTCGTTAGCGGCCGCTCTATGTGCTCATTCTGCTGTGCCGCGTGCGCTCAGCCAGAGCCCCAGAATTACAAGCACCAATGCCGGCGTAAATACAGTCACATTCGCATCTGGTTTGGATCTCAAAATGGACTTTAGACATTCCTGTTTATTCGGGTGATTAACGCAGAGAATAGAAATGGGCTGCCATCCGTGCGCGCGTTGCCTGATCCGGTAACGTTCCGAATGCAGCACCCATGTTGTCAATGATATGTCTGGGCTGGCTAGTCTCCACAGCTGAGCATGTGACTGCGGGGTGTGATAGTACATATTTCAGCGCAAACTGAGCCCAGGACTCACAGTCAAACTCGGCTGCCCATTCGGGTAGCTCTTCGCCAGCCGTATCGCTGAAATAGGCGCCATCATCAAAGGTCTTGAACACTTCGATGGCTATCACAGCGGTGCCCATATCCGCTGCCAGAGGAAGAATACGTTCCTCAATTTGAGGCCGAAACATGGAGTAAGAGGGCATGATGAAATCCGGGTTGTACTTGCGCATAAAATCCTCAAGTACTTCGTTGGGGATAGTGTCAGTCGCTTCACTAACGCCTATATAACGTACCTTACCTTCTGCTTTGGCTTCCTGAAGAACCGGCCAAAGGTTCTCGCTATCACGAAGATTATGCAGCAACATCAAATCCAGTTGCTGCCTGCCCATATTTTCGATGGTTGTATTGATGTGTTGAATAGCTGCTTCGCGACCTTCAATTTCGAACGTAATCTTTCCCACAAGAAACAATTCGTTCTGAAGGTCCAGTTCCTGCAATATCGGCCCCAACACTGGGGGGTCTGGTCGAAAGAAAGCAGGCGTATCAATCATGCGCCCACCTATTTCATACATCGTTCTTATGAGCTCCTTAGCAGGATCATTGTTGCCACCTTCCGGCGTGGTATAGAAAAAATCCGGTGAGCCCAGACCTACTAACGGCAATCGCTCACCAGTTCTTGGAATCGCCCGGGTCTGAATACCCTCCTGCGCCAACGCACCCGCTGGAATGGATGTCGCAGCAGCTAGCGCCGCTGAATGAGACAAGAACTTTCTTCGTGTGGTTGGAAAAAAATCAGACATTCCTACTCCCTCTCGGGTAATTGGTTCAAGTGTTTCTTAATGTGCATGTGGCCTCTGGAGGATCAGGCTTGAGGTCATTTGGATCTTGCAGATAGAAGGTCACGGTTCCAGCGGTCTGAAATTCTACCTGATTGAGAGACAAGGGAAACGTATACCATGCCCATGCTCGAACTTGTAGCGCAGCGTTGATTCGACAAACGATAACTAGATGTTGTCCGGGCGACAGGGCGAGGCTAGGGGCCATTCCTCTACCTTGGGACAGCCGACAACCGACTATTGGGATCGTCGAACACCCTTTGTACACTATCGGAAATCAACAGTTTGCGGGTGTAGTTCAATGGTAGAACCGCAGCTTCCCAAGCTGATGACCCGCCTAGACGTTGACAACTAGTTCCCAGATCCGCCGGATTTTGAGGCTGTACAGCGAAATCTGCTGGGGCTCGAACGTGGAGTACTGCCGTACCCAAGCAGTGCTCCCTCGCTTCAGCAAGCGGTGCTCACGACGGTACTGCCGGAGAATTGCCGCGCAGCCGTAAGCCACTGCCATTGCAGAGCGGGGGCCGTGCCATGTGATTCAACGGCTTCGGCGATAGACCGAGGAGATTTGCGGGAGTCGGTGATCAGATACCCGAATGCGTAGACGACCAAAGGATTGGTTGGC
>PVMS01008655.1_pt1 | contig 11218 bp, 8 predicted proteins | sample 1853461 | NCBI WGS metagenome assembly PVMS01 (sample SAMN08582032, study PRJNA380276) | Marine sediment metagenome, whole genome shotgun sequencing project. | isolation source: ocean sediment barecode stripped | collected 2017
CGGCTACCTGCGGACGCGCCACGAGGTCGAAGTGGAGCGTATCAAATGCCGGCACCGACGCCTCTATGCTTCGCCAACCGTCCCGCGCACTCAGCGTGGGGGCCGGGTCTGCGTCGAAACGCGCCAGCCCCGGCGCGTCGCCGATTTCTCCACTGCATGCGCTGACGAGAACGACGGTCGCGCACAAACCAAAAAAGCTCCGCTTGGACATGGATACCCCCTGAGGCCTTTAATAGCCTCTAAGGCGGTAGTAAGTGGGTCATATCTACATCACTTTACAAAGAAATGCACCTTTAAGGATGAGTGTAACAGATCCCACGGCTGATAGAGCGGTGTCTGTCAATCGGTGATTCGTGGGTGCTGGTGCACGCTGCTCAAGTGGGATCGACGACGCGTAAGTCGTGGTCGAGCTCGGTGAATTGTCGCTCCCGCAGCAGTGTGACTCAGCCCATGGACAGCGCAGCCGAGGACGCTCGACGCAGCGGATAGCAACGTCTGGTGGTTGCCGGCTCGGCCGAATCACGCGCCATGCGTGCGCTGATGTAGATCGACCGCCTCGAACGTCCACTCGGCGCGCCGGCGGTACCAAGCGTCGGCAGCATGGACACGCGCCGCTGCGTGTGCTGCGCGGGAAAGTTGCGCCAAGCGCTGACGCCTTTGCTCGAGATCTGCGAGGATGCGGGCGCTCTCCCCTTGGTCCTGCCCTGGAAGGACGACAGCAGCCCTGTCGCGCTCGCTACAACGGCGCACGTAGTCGATGTCGAAGCCGATCAGAGGAAGTCCGGCTGCGTACCCATCAAAGATCATCCGCGGCGTGTCCTCCGCCAGAGGCGTGAAAAGTAGCCCGTCGTATTCAGCGAGCTCCTCGAGAAGCTTCGGCCCATATGTGCGCCGGCCCAGGAATCGTAGCCATTCCTTTGCGCCGAGACGCTCCCCGAGCGCTGTCAACGCCCCGCGTTCCGGCCCATCTCCAATCAGGTGGAGCTCGATCTGCGCTCCGGCGCGCCGTGCGGCGTGGACCAACTCGATCGAAGTGGCAACGCCCTTGCGCTCCTCGAATCGACCGCAGTAGGTGAGCCGCAGAGGCCGATCATTGCCAAGCGTCGCCAGGCGTGCCTCGAGAAGTGCACTGCTTACGATCTCTGAGCTCAGGTAAGACGTGTCCTCGAAGTCCTTGGGGTTGCGCGCGTACCGGTCGTAGCGCGCATGAAGCGCGCGCCCCTTCAAGAGGCTTAGGTCCGCCTTGGCAACTCCGTGACGCACGCAGCGTTCGAAGATGGCGCAGTAGGCCGATGTTCGCGCCCGAACGGGCAGCGGAGCACCCCGGTACAGCTCGCGTAGTTGAAGAACCTGGTCCGTATCCTGGACGAAGACCGTTGCCTTTCCCGCTCGAACTGCCTCGAGGTGGCCAGTGAAGTTGATTGGCTTGTAGACGTCGCAGAATCCCGAATGTACGACATGGGCCATCGGCAGCTGTTGGCGAATGTCGGCGACCCACTGTGCTCGATATGTTCTCCAGAACTCTCGCGCCCGACAGTCGCGTGGGAAGGAGGGGATCAACCGGATATCGCTGTTCTCCGGCAGGGACTCGAGGCGCTGCTCTTGAGTCGTGCGCGACACATCGAGACTCGGGGCGAGAACCACTGCTTCTCCGAAGCGGCCCTCGAACGAATCCCGAAGAAGCTCGAGTGAGCGTCGCCACTCAGTGGTGACAGAGCATCGGTCGCCGTCGACATATATGGGGACGTGAATGGTCAGCAGGTACATCGAAGATGCTGAGTGTTCGAGCGGGAAATCAGATTCGAACGCACCACATCAACTTGGGCAATATTCCCGTAGCCGTCAAACACCATTCGGGAAGTCCCGCGACAGGATACCCAAACTCAGGCTCACACCGGAGCAGGGGCGTCGGGCAAACGATCGATGGGTCGTTGGCGCGCTAACCGCTCCTTCTTCAGCCTCACTCTCCGTGCCTCGTGACGCACCACGCCCGCGGAGCAACTCATCAGCGCACCCGAGAACACGAATATCAGGTGGTTGAAGTTTCCATTTGGAAGCAGATCAAATGCAGAGATTGCGATGATGAGCGCCAAAGCGGCCAGAAGACGTCGATCAGACTCAGAGCGGACCCGCTTCAGCTGGCGAGCCGACATGAAGAGCGGTAGTAGTATCAAAAGATACTTACCCAAGAAACCTACGCGGCCCCAGTCGCCTACTGTGATGATCCAGTCCCCATCGCGAATTGCCGATGCGAAGCCTGCTTCTACATTATGGGTGTAAGCTCTCCCGTACCACCCCCAACCAAAAAGGTAGCGCTCGTTCGCGCGTTCGAGAAGGCGCTCCTCGTTCACGAAGCGAGTCATGAGGGAGCCAACCTTCTCTTCGCCGTACTCGGAGGCCACCCAATCTCGGATATCGTCCACGGGCACGACACCGGCCCCGCGGGCCCAGGGATACGCCAGCACGATAACGGCCAGCAGCATTGCAAAACGAAACTGTGTCTTGGGGGACGCGTAGAGAATCAGCGGCACGGCGAGGAGGGAGTAAAGGAACGCCGCCTCGCTCTTCAAGAGCAGAAGCACGAGCCAGAGATACGCCAACGCCCAGCCTGCGGGCACACGAAAAACTCGGATCTTGGTTTTGTACAGCGCGGCAGCAGCCATAACTACAACGACGGTGAACATGGCGACGGCGAGTCCGTGCTCCATGAACACCGTCGGGCGGAACCCGCCACCTCGAAGCGTCTGCGCAAAGCTATGCTGAAAGAATCCGTAGACCCAGATATGAAACTGAGGACTCAGCCTGATCTCGATGAGCTGAAAGACGGAATACACCAATCCGGCTCCAAGGAGAGTCCGCAACAGGACGCGTAGATCGTGACGGCCATTGAACATGGCCACACCCAGAATGAAGGGAAGAAGATAGTCGAAAGCGTTTTGTATGATGGTGTGAACCGCGTCGTAGGGTACGTGCGGAGGCACGGAGACGGCCCCGTACTTGATTGGGTCAGAGTTCAAGAAGACGGTGAGCACGCCGCCGCCGAAAAGCAGGAGCATGGCGAGCGTCACCCCTCTGCCCAAACGAACGGACCGAAGCCGGGGAAGATGAAAAAGCAGAGCGCCTGCCAAGAGCCAGAAGATCGCTATCCGCTGCTTGGGGAACACCGGGAGGCCAGAAAACTTGAAGTACACTTGCTCTGGCAAGAACATGAGCGGGAGCAGCAAGAGCAGTGCGGCGGCTTTGGCGGGTGGCCATCGGTACGCGCCCCATAGAGCAATGGGAAACCAAAGGAAAAACGCCAGAACGCTGAGTAGGTTGCCCTGAGAATAGACCATGCCAGATCGCCAAGACTTGGACCGATCCTAGCAGACAAAAGGCGAGGCCCCTATCTCGACCCGTCCTCGAAAGCTGTAGTTCGGCGAAGCACAGCAAGGTCACGGCGCTCGTCCGCAACCAGCAATTCGAAATGCTCAGCCATGCGCTCGTCTTCGACCCAACTGGCGATTCCTACCCAATCCACCAGATACTGGATCGGCCTCTCGAGCACGTACTGGAAGATTCGACCCTCCAGCCGAGCCTGAAGCGCAAGGGGACTGACCTTGCCATCTAGATTGTAACTTCTGTCGTGGAAAAAGCCGACCGTCCCGGTCTGAACCGCTCCCACCCATACATCTTCAGGAACGTGCGCTTCAATCCACTCTACTGCCTGAAAATGACCGTTGTTCATTCCGCGTTGATGAGCTCGCACATCGAGGCCGATGGACATCAGCAGAATGAGTGAAAGCGCCGCGGCCTGTGCCAACCGTGGGCTCGGGCTTCCAGCTCGAAGCCAGAGCCGATGGGCCAGCATGACCGTCAGTAGAGCCATCCACGGGCTGAGCGGGAAGAAGTACCGGCCTAGGAAGTACCCCGCGCCATAGATCAACCCGTAAAAGCCAACGTGAAGAAACGCCCACACCGACAGGACGGCAATCCATTGTCGTTGCACAGGGTGCGCGTCCTTGGTCTGCCAGTACACGCCAGCGAACCACGCAAGAACCACCGCCGAGGTGAGGACCAGCGTGACCGGAAGAGTCTCCCACGGACCCGGAATCAGTGCGACGATCGAAATCTGCTCGGCGAGGATAGAAGGAACCTGCGCGAGGTTGTAACCGAGAGGAATGTTCGCGCCCTGCGAAACACCACTAACTGGAACCAAGTGCCCAAAGGACCAGTAGTTGAAGATTAGCCAAGGGGACGCGATCGCTAGCGCTGTCAAACCCGTGGAGCCCGACTCGGTGATTCGGCGGCTGATTGGGACCGCGCCACGACGCAACCCCGAAAGCAGCAGTATGAGGCAGACCGCCGCCGACAGGAGAACGGCGTCATTGCGCACCCAAAACGCAACTCCGAGAAGGGCTCCGAGCATTGCGCAACGCTGGATTGGCCATGGTCGCTCCGGGCCCGGCGAATGGCGGAGAAAGTAAAGGCCCACGGCCATCGGAAGAACTGCAGCCGCCCCCGTCTCCAGGCAATTCTGTGTGTAGCGCGCTCCAATGGGCGCCACATACCACGCAGCCGCGGCGATAGCCGAAAGCGTCGCTGCGCTGCGATCGTTCCTGAGCAGAAGCATTCCCACCCTGTACAACAGCAACGCGCCTACAACAGCGACCACCACTCCCAAACCCTGAGCCAAGACGACACCCCACACCTTGTCGCCACCAACCAGCCAAAAGAGGCCCGCATACACAAAGGTCATCAAGGGCTGCGTGCCATTGGTGAACGTGGTGCCATTCTCGACTGATAGGCCGTTACCGATGGCCAAATTCCTCGCGATGGTCAGCATCAGGTAGCCGTCCTCGGCCGCAAACTGCCGGAGAGCTCTGCCGTGCGAATCGAACAGAGGTAGCGCACGCGCGACAGTTCCAATCAAAAAGGATGCCCAGACAAATGCGCGAATCATGTCACTTCGCTCATGCTGTCGAACCAGGCTTGTACGCAGCAAAATTCAGACCGCCAGCGGTCGCAACCCGACGCATGAATCGATCGAGCGGCTGCTTGCGGACCAGACGACGTGTCGCATTCGACAGTTCGAGATAGGACTGCTCGCTCAGGGTCAGCCACAGCTGTGTCGTTAGCCTCCAAGGCCAATCGAAGCGACGCGAAAAGCTCAACCCGGGTATCGATTCATAGTAGGGCCACGCAGGCCAGATTTGAACTTTCTCAAATCCAAAACTTCGCAGAAGGCAAAGGAGGCCGCCGTACGAGAAATGGAAGAAAGCGTTGCGATCGGAAACCGGCGAAACAAACGCCGCGGCGCCAAAGAAGACACCGCCGGCTTTCAGGACCCGTTGTGCTTCCTGGACCGCAAGCCATGGGCAAGACATGTGTTGGAGGACCGCCATCGCGTAGCAGAGGTCAAACGACTCGTCCTGAAACGGCAAGTTGTGTCCGTCAGCGATCAGGTGGGGACCCGGGCCGCGTTTGTCGACGTCGACGGCAACGTAACGAAAGCCACGCTCGGTGAAGTACGGTTCGCAGTGCCGTTCGCCACATCCGATTTCGAGCAACAGGCGGCCGGCGCCCTCGGTACCAGCAATGGCCGCCTGATGAGCCGACAAGTGATGGGGCAGCTCGGATGCCGCAATCGCTCGCGGAACGTCTGGATAGCTGAGATTGGCCGTCGGCAGCTCCGGCCACGGGTCGTACCATGGCACGTCGATTCGAATTCTTTCTGGCGGAACGCGCAAGTCGAGGATGCCGTCCTCACTCTCGTATTGACTCTGACCGTCCTCGGTCGAGCACACGCCGTCCTCGTAAGCGAGGGACTTTCCTGTTCTAGGGCAGCGCAACAGGTCGGCGATCTCGGCCAAGACCTCAGCAGCCGTCGAGTGTTCGAATGGCACCGTAGATTACTTTATCGTACTTGCCTTGGGCCCGCAATTCATGCTCGGCAGCAACTAAGGTCGCCACCATCCGAATCGCAGAATACACTAAACGGCAGCCGCAATGACTTGGCATGAGATCCGGATGACTTCGCATGAGCACCAGGCGCGCCGCTGAGCTTTGTGTCGTAGTCGTGAACTACGGCACGCCTGGTATGGTGATGAATTGCCTCGAAACACTGGTCCCGCAGGTGCGCGAGCTCAGGGCGATGGTCGCGCTCGTCGACAACGCTTCGCCCGACGACTCGGTGGCGCGGATCCAAAGCTGGATCTCGGAGAGCCGTGCGAGCGATTGCGTGATGCTGATCGAGTCCCCCGAGAACGCCGGATTCGCGGCCGGCAACAACATCGGGATCGAGAGCTGCGACGCGAAGCTCTACTTGCTCCTCAACAGCGACACATTGGTGCACGACGGGGCCCTGAAGCGCTTGGCGGCGGCGATCCAGTCCGAGCGCGACGTCGGCCTCGTCGGACCGCGCCTTCTCTGGCCGAACGGAGAGCCGGTGGAAAGCTGTTTTCGCTACCACCGGCCCATCAGTGAGCTCATCGATAGCGCGAGCACCGGCGTCATTACCAGGCTACTGGCACGGTATGACGTGCCGATGCAAGTCAGCGACGAGCGACGGTTTCCCGAGTGGACGAGCTTCGCCTGCGTGATGATTCGGCGCGACGTCATCGATGAGATCGGTGAGCTGGACGATGGGTTCTTCATGTATTTCGAGGACGTCGAGTTTGCTTTCCGAGCCCGGCAGGCGGGCTGGCGGATCCTGCACGAGCCAACCGCGACTGTCGTTCATCTGCATGGGGGCAGCTCGCCAGTGAAGTCTCGCGCGCGGCTCCGCAAAAGATTGCCTCGCTATTACTACGAGTCACGCACCCGCTACTTCTACAAGCTCTACGGTCGAGGGGGGCTCCTGGCAGCAAACTGCTTCTGGACACTCGGTTGGACGATCTCCGCGTGTCGTTCTCTTCTGCAGAGGGCTTATCAGTCTCCCACCTGCGAGGCGCAATGGCGTGACATCTGGATCAATTTTCGAACGCCTCTTGCTCCCTACACGCATCCACGAGAGACCAAACGATGAAGGGGCCGGATTTCATCATCATCGGCGCGATGAAGAGCGCGACGAGCTCGATCCACGTGCAGCTGGCTTCGCACCCCGGCATCTTCATGTCCGATCCCAAGGAGCCCAACTTCTTCAGCGACGACAGGCAATACAGCCGGGGGACGGATTGGTACTTGGAGCTCTTCGCGGATTCCCGACAAAGCGATCTGCGGGGCGAGAGCAGCACTCACTACACCAAGCTCCCCGACTATCCGGAAACGATTCCGCGGATGAAGGCGTTCGTACCCGACGTTCGGCTGATCTACGTCATGCGGCATCCGATCGACCGACTCGTTTCTCACTACATGCACCAGTGGACGCAGAAAGTCATTCGCTGTGACATCAACGATGCGGTGGATAGCTACCCGGAGCTGATCAACTACGGCAGGTACAGCTATCAGCTTGAGCCTTACTTCGCTGCCTTCGGGAAGACTGCCGTCCTGCCGGTGTTCTTCGAAGCCGTGAAGAAGCACCCCCAGCGGGAGCTCGCGCGCATCGCCGGCTTCATCGGATACCGCGCTCGGGTGACGTGGCACGAGGAGCTCGGGGCTCAGAACATCTCAGCGGAGAGACTGCGACGCTTCCCGGGATACCAGCTTCTCGTGGACTCTGCGCCAATGGCCTTCCTACGGAGGAGGTTCGTGCCTCAGTCCCTGAGAGACCTGGTGAAAGCGCAATTGCGGATGAATCAGAGGCCCGTCCTCGATGAGTCCAACGTGACTCGCCTCGAATCGATCTTTGACGAGGACCTTCGGATCCTGTCGCGGTGGCTCGGGGTCAATCTCAACTGTAAGAACTTCGACGAGAAGACCTCGGAGGATCAGCTCGACTGGGTGGCGTAGCGTCTGAAGAGCTGCTCGAGCTTGGCGGCTTCGCGACGCACATCGTGCAGTCGCAGAACGCGCTCCCGACCCCGCTCACCCATCTCGGTCAGCTCTTGATCGGAGGTTTCGAGCGCTAGCTTCATGGCGTCGGCCAGCTGCTCCGGATCTCCCGCGGGGGCGAGCCACCCCGTTTCACCGTCGATCACGAGCTCACGGATGCCTCCCACATCTGTGCTCACGATTGGGCGGGCCATGGCCATGGCTTCCATGATCACGACGGGCAGCCCCTCCCCGAAGCTCGCCAACACCAGGGCCCTGCTCTCGGCGAGCGCCTCCTGCACGCCCGCGGAATCTTGCCAGCCGGCGATGTGTATTCGATCGTGAAGACCGCTGCGGGTGATTTCATCCTCGATCTCGGAGCGTAGCTCTCCATCGCCGACCAAGACGATGTGGAAATCGACTTGGTCTCGGTGCAGTTGCCTCGCGGCGTCCAGGAGCACGCGGTGACCCTTCTCCGGCGAGAGCCGGCCTATGACCGTGAGCTGGTTACCGCGGACTCCCCGGGAGTTAAGCTCCGTGGCGAATACCTCGCCGAGCCCGCAACGAACTACGTGCACTTTGCGGTCGTCGATAGCTGGGGCTGAAGCGATGAGCTCCCTTCGGCCGTAGTCGCAAACCGCCACGATGAACCGCGCCCTCTTAGCCTTCAACCCGAGGCGAATTCGCGCGGGCGACTCAAAGGACTCTGTGCCGTGCGCGGTGAAGCTGTACCCCGGGCCGCCAAGAGCTGCGCAATACATGGCTACCGCGGCCGGGTTGGTTCCGAAATGCGCGTGCACGTGATCGACAGGATCGCACTTCAGGAGCCCGAGCAACGCGCAGGCTTCCACGACGTACACCAGGTGCCGGGCGAGCCCACGATCGGATCCCACGCCGGTTCGCACCGCGAGGGTCAAGCAGCGAAGAAATCGAGCCGGATGCCGAACCGTGACGCGCAGCACGCTGGCGAGCAAAGTCGGCGCACCGAGATCGAGCAGCACTGTCGTTTTGCCTCGTTCCTCGCGGTCGGCATCGTCAACCAACGGCTCGTCGGAGCGACGAATGGCGTAGCGACGCACCGTGACGCCTTGAGACTCGAGGGCCTGAATCTCTCGCCTGATGAAGCTGTGGCTGATCTTCGGGTAGAGGTTGACGAGATAAGCCACCGTGAAATCATGCTTGGGCTTGGGGCCGGTCATCCACCCAGCCTCGGCCCACGGCGCAGGGCCGCATGGAGCAAAGAGATCTCCGCTCGGAACGCGAGCCGGTCGAAGATACCGCCAGCGCCCGACACTCGATCCGCCGTCACATCGATGCGACGGAGCTGAAAACGGTCCGTGTGCTCGTCGTTGCGGCCCGGTAGGGTCGTGCACGCATATTCGTGGCCCGCTTCACGCAGTTGTTGAACGACAGCAGCGTTGAAGTCGCCGTTGGGATAGCAAAACCCTGAGACGTCTCTCTGTGTCCAGCCATTCAGAAGTCTCTTCGCGCCGTCGATCTCTTCTTGGCGCTCATCGTCCGTCATCGTCGTGAGTATCGGATGCCAAAGCGTGTGGGAGCCAATCTCGTGGCCTCTTTCAGCGAGCTCTCGGACCTGATCCGCAGTCATGAGCGGAGACGGTGAGCCACTTGCGTTTTGCTCTGCGTCCAGGAGCCGGGTTACCTCCACTCGTTTGCGATGGGGAAGACGCTTCAGCCACTCGATCCAAGATTGACGTGTTTCGAAGATCGGGGTGCCTTCGGCGCCCGCCTTGCATGCCAGATCTCTTGCGCCCGCACCGCCAATGGACATCCATGCGTTGGCCGCCCGGTCGTACCAGAGCGGCTCGCCCGCCTGAACCGCGCCGGCCGTGACGAAGAAAGTTCCTCTGAGTCCTCGGGCTTCGAGGAGGGGAGCCACGATGTCGAAGTTGTCGGAGTATCCATCGTCGAACGTGAGAGAGACGATTGGTTTCGAGCTCGATCGGGACGCTCCCAGGTAATCCAACGCGTCGGCGAGTGGCAACACGTGCGCATGCTCTGAAAGGTAGGTCAGCTGGGCCTCGAACAAAGAACGAGGCATGACCAATGAAGGAAAGGGGTAGCCGGCACAATCGGTATCCTCGAGAATGCGGTGGTACATGAGGACTGTGATCCCGGACCGCATTCGCCGCTCGCTCGCCCACAGAAGGCCCGAACGCTTCGCGACTCGATCCGCCACAGGTCGAATTATTCGCTTCCAACTCATGAGGCCTTGCCGTCGCCTTGACGGGCTGAAAGCATAGCATCTGATGATCCGTGCAGCAGCTGTTCTGGCTCTCACCACCATGATGGTGACGTCGGCGTGTAGTCGCCGCGATCGACCGATGCACGTGATCCTAGACGCGTCGACGCGGCATCAGGTCATCGAGGGTTGGGGCACGTCGATGATCTTCTGGGATCTCCCTCGAACTCCCTATGACGACCCGGCATGGCGCCGGGCCTACCGGGATCTGGGTCTGAACATGCTGAGGATCAACATCAACAAAGAAGTCCTCGTAGATGCGAGCGGTAACATGGCCATCCCGGTCCCGCTGGGCGACGACCCGAGATCGAACATTGCCAAAATGGCGTTTGGCAATCCGAAAACCAGAGTGTTTGGCGACATGGCGGCATGGCTTCGACGGAACGCGTTGGAGCCAGAACGCGTCAAAATCACCGGCTCCGTTTGGTCGCCACCACATTGGATGAAGGGGCCCACGGGCATGCGCCAGCACCACGTCACCCGTCCATCGGTGAAGAAGCCGACACCTTGGCTGTCCGAAGGCAAGAGCGGCGACAGCATCGGCGGGCGGTTGCTTCAAACACCGGATAACCTTGAGCAATTCGCACGCTACCTTGCGGCCTGGGTCGAGAGCTTCGAACAGCACTACGGGGTGCCCATCTACGCGGCGAGCATTCAAAACGAAGTGAGCTTCGAGAATCCCTTCGATAGCGCGAGTTACTCGAAGGGCCCCGATGGAAAGCAGGAGCAGTGGTGGCAATACGCCGCTGCGCTCAAAGCAGTCAAAGACGAGTTCACGCGGTTGCATATTCGGACCAAAATCATGGGTCCGCACATGTCTCAAGTGGGCCCGAGGCCGAGCGACCCGTGGGGCCTGTGGCACCAGATGAGCTACATCGAAGCCGTCAAAGCGCACCCGGACCCGGCGCTGATCGACTTCTTGTTTGCCTACAACAGCAACGGCTACATGGGCACGAGCGAGGGCGCTGTGAAGATGTGGGCAGCCTACTACAGCGGCCAACACGAACTGCCGGGAGATTGGCCGAGATGGGCGAGAGCGCCAGGCGTGCGGGCAGATGGCAAGCC
>PVMS01152366.1_pt1 | contig 11216 bp, 8 predicted proteins | sample 1853461 | NCBI WGS metagenome assembly PVMS01 (sample SAMN08582032, study PRJNA380276) | Marine sediment metagenome, whole genome shotgun sequencing project. | isolation source: ocean sediment barecode stripped | collected 2017
TAATTATCCGTTATGAATTAGATACAAGGAACCACCAGGTGCTTCCCTCTCGGGGAATTTATTGGAACACAAGTACTAAATTCAATTATAGTCTTACTGAGTCTGCTAAAACTCACAATCAAATTAGTTCAGACCTTAGATTTTTTCTCAGTTTCCAAAAACCAAACCGGTTGGTGATTGCTTTCAGACTTGGAGGGGCCATTAATTATGGAGATTATCTTTTCTTCCAGGCAAGCAGCATCGGAGGGGAGCGCAACCTGAGAGGACACAGGACTACCAGATATTCCGGTGATGCCTCAATTTATCAGAACACCGAACTTCGGTACAAGCTTTTCAATTTTTCAACCTACTTTGCAAAGGGAGAATTTGGAGTAATGGGGTTCAATGATTTAGGCAGGGTGTGGCTGGAAGGAGAGGATTCTAACGTGCTGCATCAAGCTTATGGTGGCGGTCTATGGATGTCAGTGTTCAGGATGACTGTCCTTTCCGCAAATTATGAATGGTCAAAAGACGAACCAGCGGGACTCTATTCCTTTAGGTTTAAGTTCCTGTTTTAAGGCCGGTAAACGATAAAGCTGCACCGATGCCGTGATTTGCAAATCATTTTTCAGTCTTCAAATACTTCCCGGGGATATTTATTGAACCTCTCATCTCATAAAAGTATCGTCTACATCTATCTTTTGATCAACAGCATTTCCTTCAAGTACTAAACCGGCGGATTCCCATTCCTCAAGTCCACCTGCATATCTCCAAATTTTAGTAAATCCCTTACTCTCCAAAATGTGATACGCAGTGACGCTGGCTATGCATTGTTTGTTAACACAGTAGACCACAATTTCATCGGAGGGATTGATTAAACCTGACGCGCTTTCTTCAGAGTGTATATTGAGGGAGCCGGGAATGTGTTTTGATTTAAATGCCCATTCATGAAGGGTCATTACCAGTTTGTATTGTTCACTACTTTTTAGCTTTTCAACTAACTCCTAACTACTGGGTATTGATTTCTCTAATTGCCATCATTTTCAATGTCTAGCTTTCAGCTTGCGATTTGAGTGCCTTATTCATATTTTCAAAACCTACCAGGGTATTTTCCCCTATCATCTTCATCATTACGCCGGATAATATTCCAGTGAAATTCTCACCCTGGGTGAAACGGGTTTCATTTGGGCCTACTGGTTCCAGCAGGAAATAATGCTCTCCGTCAAAAATCCCCTTTACAAAGAGTTTTCCTATCCAGCGAAATTCCTTTTCTTTTTCATTGGTTAAAACAAGAGGTTTGAATTCCATGGGTTTACCATCTGGTGGTTTAATGTTGACCAATAGATTTTCCCCTGGTTTAGTTGGCCCGGAGATCCGGATGATAAATGGATTCCATTCCGGGTAGGCTTTGTGATCCAGAAGAATATCCCAAACCACTTCCGGGGAGGCGCTAATGGTTACTTCTGTCTCTATATTCCTCATTGGCAGCTTTAACAGGGTTTTGGTAAGGTTACATTCAGTGGTTGTAGAGTGAGGTTTAGAATTATTATTTAAAATAAATCTGATCTATTCAGACAGTCTCTTACTAAACAATCGATTGAAGGATAATGTTTATTCCCCAAAGAAACGCTATTGTATTATCAGGAGTTATTTCACTTTAATCCGTCAATGACCTGTTTGAAATATTCGCGGTAGGTAGCTCCCACAGGAATCTCTGTATCAGAAATTACAACCTGGTGGCTTTCGATTACTTCGATGTGTCTTATGGATACGATGTAGGATTTATGAACCCTGATAAACTCATCAGGAGGGAGTTGTGCTTGAATGTCACCCATGCTCTGCAGGCTGATTATATTTTTATCCTCTTCATGAATATAGACATAGTTTCCACGGGCCTCAATGTACCGAATCCTGTCTACATTCACTTTATGGGTTTTGGTACCGCTCTTAATAAACAGGACGTTTTTTCCCGAATTATCAATTGACCTGGCCTCTGAAATTAATTCCTCATCATTAGGGGTGGCTTTATGGACGGCCTGCATGAAACGGGCATAAGTAAAGGGCTTCAGAAGATAATCGATGGCATTGTACTCATAGCTTTCGGCTCCGTATTGGGAATAAGCTGTAGTAAAGATGACCCCGGGTTTATAAGAGAGTGCTTTGAGCAACTGGATGCCACTTAGTTCGGGCATGTTAATGTCGAGGAAAATCAGCTCAATCCTATTCTGATGAAGGAAATCCAGGGCTTCGAAAGGATTGGTGAAGCTACCTGCCATTTCCAGCAACGAGGTCTTATCTACATAGCCCTTGATTAATTCCAGGGCCATGGGTTCATCATCTACAGCAATACATTTCATAACTCAGTTTCTATAGTTCAATCTCGAGACGGGTGAGGTACATGCCATCCTTCCTGGAAATTTCCAAATTATGTTTTTTTGGATAGATAAGCTTTAACCTTGCCCTTGCATTCTTAATGCCAATTCCTCCATATTCTGAACCAGTGCCATTTTCTCTGATTCCATTTCTTGTAAAAAAAATGAGCAAATTGTTTTCCAGTTTCAGGCTGATCTCGATTGGTTTGGGATTGCTTAGCAGGATGCCATGCTTAAATACATTTTCAATGAAAGGAATTAGCAAAAGAGGGGCGATCATGGCCTGGGCCGGCTCCTTGGCAATCTCGATAAGAATATGCTTCCGGATCACATCCGATACTCTTTTAAGCTGCAGGTCGATATAATCCTTAATGTAAGCGATCTCTTTTACAAGCTCCACTTTTTCCTCATTGCTTTCATACAGGTTATACCGCATGAGCCCCGAAAGTTTTTCAATGATCTCGGCTGTGGCCTGGTCGTCGCTCTTCAAAGAACTGGCATAAGCCATATTCAGTGAATTGAACAGGAAATGCGGATTCACCTGGTTTTTAAGATAGTTGAGCTCTGCAAATAATTTCTCTTTCTCCAATTTCTGTTTCTGGGTTTCATTGATGATCCAGTTCTTGATAAATCCATACCCGATGGAAAATGAGAGAATCAGTCCATTGATCAGGGTGTTGATGATGATCACTGCTCCTAAAGGCTCAACTTCAGTCGAATAAATGCTGATGCTGAAATAGTAATCAACCAGACTCTCGACCAGGGTCACTGTTAGAAAGAGAATCAGTACACTCCTTATATACCTCTTGTGCCTTTTGCCGGGAATCAGTTTTGGTATAAGTATCAGGGCATTTCCATAGAACAGGATCAGGTTGCTGATCACACCATAGGTGACAGGGACAATCATGGTCCCGTCTGAACGGTTAAAAGTACCAATGGTTTGGGCATATAGCAGGATAAGAACATATCCTGCTCCCCAGATCAAAACATGAATGAAGTACTCAACCAGATTTCTCGAGAAAAATTTCACCTCTTGTTTTTTAATGGATGTATTCAAATCTCGTAAAAAATTCCTTGATCGCATATAAAATTATCTGAACGGGCTTATTTGTCATATGAACTTACTGTTTCTCTATTTCAACCAGGTTGGTAATCGCGATGCATATGAATATATAGTATTAGAGCCAGTTGGTCCATCAGATTTGCAGGAATGGGGATCATGTTATTTGTTTGCTTGGAATCTCTTAAAACCATAAAATCATGAAAACTAAAACCAGTATCCTGCTGATCACATTTACAATGGCCTTTCTCGTTGTTCTACCAGTGAGCTCCCAATCTCTGGCTGATTACTCTGGCAAATGGATGGGTACACTTGAGGTAAATGAGTCCATGCAGTTGAGGATCGGGTTTCATTTGTTTCAGGATGAACCGGGCAAAATCACCGCAACAGTAAGTAGCATCGATCAGGGAGCCTTTGATATCCCTGTAAAATCGGTGGACGTGGAGAATGGAGTGCTTTCCCTGGATATCGAGGTATTCGGAGCTTTGTTTACAGGGAATCTTCAGAATCCTGCTCAAATTACAGGAACATTTACCCAGGGTGAAAATCCTTTTAATTTGAACCTTGAAAAAGTGGAATCCTTCCCGATAACTAAACCAGCCAGGCCCCAGGAGCCCCAGGCTCCTTATTCCTATAAGGAGGAGCAAGTAGTGTTTGAAAACAAAGACGAAGAAGGAGTAATCATTGCAGGCACCCTAACACTTCCCGAAGGTGAAGGTCCCCACCCGGCAGCTATCCTGATCTCGGGATCGGGACCCAATGACAGAGATGCTAATATATTTGGCCATAAGGTGTTCCTGGTGCTTGCCGATTATCTGACCCGACAAGGGATTGCAGTGTTGCGAACAGATGACCGTGGGGTGGCGGAATCCACAGGTGATTACAAAACTGCCGATATTCATGCTCTGGCAAGTGATGTGGTCGCTGCCTGTAAATACCTCGAAAGCAGAGATGATATTGCTCCGGACAAAATAGGATTGATTGGCCACAGTCATGGCGCCTCCGTGGGGCCGGTCGCATCGGTAAATTATGAGCCGATTGCATTTAATGTGTTAATGGCCGGAAGTGCCACCAGCCTTTCTGAAGCCATGGTAGAGCAAACAGAGTTGATCTACGCACAGATGGGGATCAGTAAGAAGGGGATCGCATTGAATACTGCATTCCTGAATGAGATGTTCAGGATTGTAGCCAGCGAAGATGATCCGCAGGTTGTAATGGATAAATTTTCGGAATTCCTGACCACTTTTGATGTTGAACTTGAATCTCTTCCGAAGGAGGAGCAGGCCATACTGGAATTGATACCCCCCATTGATCCGAACTGCATCAATGGTTTTCTCTCACCCACCATGAAGAAGGACCTTTTCCTGGATCCAGCCGATTATCTGCGCAGGATGGATGGCCCTGTATTAGCCATCAATGGGGACAAAGACATCCAGGTTCCGGTGCGACACCTCTATCTTTCCGAAAAATTGCTGAAAGAAAAGGGGAATCAGGAAGTGACCATCCGGGAATTTAAGGATAAGAATCATCTTTTCCAGACAGCCGTTACAGGTTCGGTGGATGAATACCAGGAGCTGGAAGAGACCATGTCACCTGAAGTACTTTCTTATATTTCAGAGTGGATCAATCAACTTTGAGTTTGAAACATTTAGTATATTGATGGGGTAATAGTGCAAAATGGTCTAACAGGAGGGGATTATGATTAAGAGCCCAAAAATTTGCCTGGTACTGCTGATACTAGCCACCCTATTTGCATCAATCAGTGGACAGGAATCGAATCCATACTTTTCAGAGTGGGATAGCTTAGATCTATCCGGAAGCAGATTGCCGGTATTGATGCCATATAACCGCATTATTGATCCGGCGGGTGAACAAATCTATTTTGGGAGTCTGGATCTTGAGAATCATGCGCTTGACTGCGCCCTGTCGCCCAATAAAAAAACCCTTGCCATCATGGGGCGGTACAGGGTTCTGTTTTACGATGTTGAATCCCGAAGGCTGATTTCCGAACTCATACCGGCTAATGAAGATGGTTTATGGGGGGCAATCAATACCTATTCCGGAATCAAATGGTATCGGAAGGGGGGCAAGCAGTATGTCTTATGGAGTCTTGCTGTCCAGAAAACAAGATCCTATGTGATTATGGCACAATGGGACGGGCAGCAAGCTGTTATTACCAGCCGTTATCAGTTTTTACCTGTAGCTCCCTCGCCGGTTGCTCTACCCAATGAGATCGAGATCATCAGCGAATCCTCAGGCGATTATCTCTATGTTACCCTGAACGGGAATAACCAGGTTGTAAAAATAAATATGGACAATGGCCAAATAGAGTGGGAGGCAAATGTGGGTGTTGCTCCTTACGGATTGGTAGCTGCCGGGGGAAAAATTTATGTGACCAACTGGGGAGGAAGTGTCCCCGATGAATCGGATACAGATGTGGCCGGTGTACCCTGGGGAAAGGCCAAGGTTGATCCTGAAACTGGTTCTATTCGAGAGGGATCGGTTACTGTTCTGGATCCTGCTTCTGGAGATGTTCTGAGTGAAATAATTGTTGGCCTCCATCCCAACGACATTGTGAAAAGCCCTGATGAAAAATACGTATATATTGCCAATGCCAACAGTGATCATGTTTCGGTGATCGACACCAGAGAGGATAAGGTTACTGAAACCATTCTTGTAAGGTTATTGGGTGATGAAAATCCTTTTTGGGGATCCTCGCCAAATGGTCTCGCCATTTCAGGAAATGGGAAGACCCTTTATGTGGCCAACGGGATGGATAATGCCCTGGCTGTTGTCAGCCTGGGAAGTAGGGCATCCTCAAAAAGTAAGATAGATGAGAGTGTTGTACAAGGATTTATCCCCACGGGAGCTTATCCTGGTGCCGTATGTTTGGTTAATGGGAGTGATCTATTTGTGGCCAATATTGAAGCTGAAGGAGCCCGGATAGCCGATACAACAATCATTCCCGCAGGTAAGGCCGCATATAACTCACATCGCATGATGGCTTCGGTCTCCCGGATACCTGTTCCAGGTAAGAAAAAACTTGCAGCTTACTCGGAACGGGTTGTGAGGGCTAATCTGCTGTTTCGTATGAGCCTTTCGCTGGAGCCACCAAGAAACGATAAAACTCCCGTTCCTGTTCCCACTCGCATTGGAGAACCATCGGTATTTAAGCATGTGGTCTATATAATTAAGGAAAACAGGACTTATGACCAGATTCTTGGTGACCTTCCAACTGGCAACGGAGAGCCCTCACTTTGCGTTTTTGGGGAAGAAGTAACCCCCAATACCCACCAGCTTGTTCGACAATTTACACTGCTCGATAATTATTATGTTTCGGGGAAATCTTCAGCAGAAGGACATCAATGGACAGATGCCTCAATTGTCACCGATAACATTGAAAAAAATGTGAGGGGATGGTTCAGAAGTTATCCTCATGTGCAGACCGATGCACTTGTATATAGTCCTACCGGTTTTATCTGGGATAATGCGATCCGTAACGGGAAGAGTGTTCGAATCTATGGTGAGGCGGCCATACCTGTTTTCAGCGACAGCCTGACCTGGAGCAGTATATATTCAGATTTCCTGAATGATAAACCCTTCATATTTACCAATAAAACAACCATAAAGCCTGTGGAAAAACTTCTTTCACCCACATATCCTGGCTATGACCATCACGCCATTCCTGATATACTAAGAGCGAAATCTTTTATTGCTGAATTGAAGGCCTATGAGGAGATGGAGGGTGACCAATGGCCGGAGTTGAGCATTGTTGCGCTGCCCAATGACCATACGGCTGGAACCCGTCCTGGGTTTCCTACGCCACGTGCCATGGTGGCTGACAATGACCTAGCCCTGGGCCAGATTATTGAAGCCATTAGCAAAAGTAGGTTCTGGGAGAATACCGTCATATTTGTAACTGAGGATGATTCACAGGCCGGATGGGATCATGTATCGGCCTACCGAACTGTAGGAATGGTCATAAGCCCTTATTCGCAATCTCAAACATTGGAAAGCACCCAGTATAACCAAACCTCACTGATCCGTACCATCGAGCAGATTTTAGGCCTCCCCCCTATGAATATTGTGGATGCTACCGCCATGCCGATGTTCGATTGTTTCGTTTCAACTCCGGATGTATCCACCTTCTCTGCAATACCCAACAAAATTCCACTTGATGAAATGAATCCCGAACTAAGCACATTGAACGGCAGAGCATTGTACTATGCAAAGAGAAGCATGGACCCACAGTTTAGCCATGTGGATGGGGGTGATGATCAATTGATGAACAGGATCATCTGGTATGCCCTTAGGGGAAAGGAGAGCTATCCCAAAGCGTTTTCAGATGGAGAAGAGGATGACGATGATTGAATCTAACAGCTCTAATACTAAAAAACCTATGAAACGAATTCATTTACTCTTTCTTGCAGCAATATTATTAACAGGAATCACATTTACAGCCTGTTCTACCTCCGAAGAACTCCCAAATATTGTGGTTATCCTCGTCGATGACATGGGCTACGGAGATCCGGGCTGCTTTAATCCTGAGTCGAAAATACCCACTCCCACAATCAACCAGCTGGCATCAGATGGGATGCGTTTTACAGATGCTCATGCAGCAGGTGCACTCTGCCATCCTTCACGCTATGGATTGATGACAGGTCAGTATCCATTCCGTACGGATGTCTCGATCTGGCGCAAGGAACCCACCATCAAGGAAGGACAACTGACCATGGCCTCCATGCTCAAATCCCGCGGATACCATACTGCCATGGTGGGTAAATGGCATCTTGGATTTAAGGAAAATGGGTATGAGAATCCCCTTCCGGGCGGACCGGTAGATCGTGGATTTGATTCCTATTTCGGGATTCGGGCATCTACCGATATACCACCCTACTTTTATATCAGGGACGATCAGGCTGTGGCGCCCCCTACAGATTATATAGAGGCCGAATCCTCCGAAGGCTGGTCGCCCATTCAGGGGAGTTTCTGGAGGGAAGGGGGTATTGCTCCAGGTTTGGAGCTTAAGGATGTGCTGCCCCGTTTCACACAGGAGGCCATAGGAGTGATCAAGGGCCATTCTGTTGATAAAACATTAAATGAGAAGCCTCTGATGCTCTACCTGGCCTATCCTGCTCCCCATACCCCATGGTTACCTTCTGCTGAATATGATGGAAAAAGTGGCGCTGGAATGTATGGAGACTGTATGATGATGGTGGATGCCCAGATCGCTATGGTCCTGAATGCCCTGGATGAAGCCGGCATGTCTGAGAATACCCTGCTGGTCTTCACTGCTGATAATGGTCCGGTCTGGTATGATGTGGATACCAGGCGCTTTGGTCACGACTCTGCAGGAGGATTGCGTGGGATGAAGGCCGACGCGTGGGAAGCAGGTCATCGCATGCCCTTTATTGTCCGATGGCCCGGTAAGGTGAAGGGGGGATCTGTCTCCGAACAGACCATCTGTTTTACGGATCTCGTTGCCACCTTCGCAGAAGTAACGAATGCAGTTTTGCCAGAAGGTGCGGGTCCCGACAGCTATAGTTTGCTGTCTGTGTTGAGGGGAGAGCAGCCCAGTGAAAGGGCCATCAGACCCCCTGTGGTCATGGAGTCGGGCAATGGAGCCATGTTGATCCGGTCAGGGGATTGGAAACTAATCAATCAATTGGGATCGGGTGGATTTTCGAAGCCAGCTCACATTCAAGCAGGACCCGGGGATCCGGAAGGACAACTATATAACCTGGCCCTGGATCCTGGAGAATCCAATAATGTGTATCTGGAGCATCCTGAAATCGTTGCTCGTCTTGCGTCAGAGATGAAGCAAATTATAGACGGCGAATAGGATCAATTAAGGTTTAATTCAATTGTGGCGTTTGGGACAGACTTGTCCTAAACTTTACTACTTTTGCACGCCCAATTGAGTGACCATCATTTTCCTGGAGTTTATTCCACTTTACTTATTTGATTCTTCAATGAAGAAAATTTTTAGCCTGTTTAATCTGTCGATGAAAGTCGATTATAAAACAGAAATTTTGTCTGGCCTGACAGTGGCTCTTGCCCTTGTTCCTGAGGCTGTTGCCTTTGCACTAATTGCCGGATTATCCCCTTTAACAGGGCTCTATGCTGCCTTTGTAATGGGTTTGGTAACATCCATATTCGGAGGTCGTCCAGGTATGATCTCTGGTGCCACTGGTGCCATCGCCATAGTGATTGTTTCACTTGTAAAATCACATGGGGTGGAGTATGTATTTGCCACAGTTATATTGGCAGGAATCATTCAGGCTATGGCCGGACTCTTGAAACTTGGAAAGTTGATCCGGCTGGTTCCCCATCCGGTTATCTTTGGTTTTGTTAATGGATTGGCCATTATCATCTTTATGTCTCAGCTTGATCAGTTCAAAGATGGAACCGGTCATTGGCTTAATGGAATTTCTCTCTATGTCCTCCTGGGTTTGGTCTTGCTTACCATGCTGATCATTTGGGGTTTGCCTAAAATTACAAAAGTTATTCCCGCATCTCTGGCGGCAATTCTGGTTGTATTTGGGATTGTTGCCATTTTTGGAATCGAAACCAAAACCGTTGGTGACATTGCCTCAATCAAAGGTGGATTCCCTCCATTTCATATTCCTCAGCTGCCCTGGTCATTTGATACATTTCGCATCATTTTCCCTTATGCGGCCATTGTGGCTGGGGTTGGACTGATCGAAAGTTTATTAACCTTAAACATTGTGGATGAGATTACTGAAACAAGAGGGAATGGAAACAGAGAGGCCATTGCCCAGGGTGCGGCCAATATCCTTTCCGGATTTTTCTCCGGAATGGGAGGGTGTGCGATGATCGGTCAAAGTTTGATTAATATCTCATCAGGGGCAAGGGCCCGGCTCTCCGGAATAGTGGCCTCAGTCATGTTGCTTGTATTTATCATGTTTGGGGCTGAACTGATTCAGAAGCTTCCCATGGCTGCTCTTACTGGTCTGATGATAATGGTAGCGCTGGGTACCTTTGAATGGGCCAGTCTGAGAATTATAACCAAGATGCCCAGGTCTGATATTTTTGTAATGGTTTTGGTAACTATTGTCACCGCTGTACTTCACAATCTTGCCCTGGCGGTTGTTGCCGGTGTAATCATCTCTTCTCTGGTTTTTGCCTGGGACAATGCCAAACGCATCAGGGCCCGGAAGCGAATCGATGAGAATGGGGCCAAACATTATGAAATCTACGGGCCCCTGTTTTTTGGCTCAGTGGCAGCATTCAATGAGAAATTTGATGTGCTTAATGATCCTGAGCAAGTTTTCATAGATTTTGAAGAGAGCCGGGTGGTTGATATGTCGGCCATTGAGGCTTTAAACAGAATCACAGAACGCTATCACAAAGTAGGGAAGAAGGTACAACTTCGCCATTTGAGTCCCGATTGTAAGCTACTACTCGAAAAGGCGGATCAGATCATTGATGTCAATGTGATGGCCGATCCAACCTACAAGGTGATGGTCAATAAGATATAGATATGAATGACTTTTTTGACTTACAGGCCAGAACTCCCCAGGGCACGGATATTTTAATGAGTGAATTGAAAGGGAAAGCCCTCTTGATTGTAAATACTGCCACAAAGTGTGGACTGGCTCCTCAATTCAGGGGGCTCGAAGCTTTACACCAAAAATTCTACGACCAGGGTCTGGTCATCATTGGGTTCCCTTGCAACCAGTTTCAAAACCAGGAGCCCGAATCTAATGAAACTATGGAACAGAGTTGCGAGGATAATTTCGGAGTTACTTTCCAGCTCACTGAGAAAATTAGGGTGAATGGCA
>PVMS01122117.1_pt1 | contig 11215 bp, 10 predicted proteins | sample 1853461 | NCBI WGS metagenome assembly PVMS01 (sample SAMN08582032, study PRJNA380276) | Marine sediment metagenome, whole genome shotgun sequencing project. | isolation source: ocean sediment barecode stripped | collected 2017
ACAGAAGGGAATGAGCGTAAACGCCAGGAACAACTTTATCAACATATTAGGCAAGTCCTCGTTAGCTGTTATTTTGAGATTAGAATATGCCGACACTTCGTCAGATGTCAAGGTCAAGGCGTGAGTTTCTTGGTTGACGATAGTAGCCTTAATTGATATTATTTAATTTCCATCCATAAATGGCCCTTTTGTTGCTCGGCAACAAAACTCCTCATTTATGAATTGGAAACTTACCCGTCCCCATCTGGAACACACAACCTGTAGATTCTTCACCTCCGTGGAAAACGGCTTGTCCAAACCATCATACGAACAAATCATTGACGAGTTGGCTGGATCTTACGGCATAGAGCCCGAATATACGGATACCTGGGGTCGAGTCCATCGAACCTCATTAGGCAACAAACTGAACATGCTTAAGGGGTTGGGAGTGGAGGTTGATACCGAGGCTCAGGCAGTTGAGGCAGGGCATGCGAGGCAGGAGAGCCAATGGTCATACATGACAGATCCGAGCATCGTGGCCAGTCTCTCGAATCTGCCAAGCGAGCTTGTGTTTCAAATACCCTGCAAGAGCCAAGGGGCTTTAGCAGGCCCCGCAACTGTGAATCTTGAGGCTTCCCTTGAAGTCACAGATGAACACGGCAGGGTTCAGCGATATGCTTTTACTTCCGACGACTTGGCTCTTTGTGAGACAAGGCGTGTTGAGGACAGGGTATACGAATTCTGGAGCCTGCCATTTCCGCAACTTCAGGCCTGGGGATACTTTAGGTTTCACTTGTCCGTAGACGCGGGAGGTCAGCAGTGGTCCCAGAGTGTATGTGTTGCAATATGTCCCGACAAGGCCTATATCCCGCCGGCATTGCAGGATGGCGGACGAGTCGCCGGCGTTGCCATAAGCCTTTACGGTGTCCGATCCAAAAAGAATTGGGGCATCGGTGACCTCGGCGACTTGAAAGAAATCATGACCTGGGCAGCCGAGGATCTGCAAGCCAGCATCGTCGGTTTGAATCCGCTTCATGACACCTTTAACCGAAAGCCATTCAACACCAGCCCTTATCTTCCCTTAAGTCGATTCTACCGCAATTTCATCTACCTCGATATTCCCGCTATGGAGGACTATCAAAGTTCTTCGGAAGCCCAAGACATAGTTAACACAGCCGAGACACAGCGTCTGCTGTCTGAGCTCAGAGCCTCGGAAACGGTTCAGTATGAAGAGGTGGCTGCGTTGAAGCAAAAGGTTCTAAGGGAAGTTTTCCAAACCTTTCTTCGTAATCACTGGAATAAGGGCGACCATAAGAGTGGCCGGGGGAAGGAGCTACATAAATATATAGAGAAGGAAGGCCTCCTGCTGGACAATTATGCAACTTTTTGCGCCATAGATTCAGCCGTACGCTCCAGCCGTCCGGAAGTATGGACCTGGCCACAATGGCCTTTGGAATACCAACGGCCTGACACGGAAGCAGTGCGACAATTTCAAAAAGAATACCGGCAAGAGATCCTTTTTTACAAATTTGTCCAATGGCAACTTGAAAAACAGCTTGATGAAGTCCAGGATCATGCCAGAAGTCTGGGAATGTGTATCGGTCTGTACCATGACTTAGCTCTGGCGGTTGACCGTTTCAGCGCTGATTTCTGGGCCTATCAGGATCTCTTCACTTCCAAGCTCCGCATGGGAGCTCCTCCCGATGAATTCTCACAGTATGGACAGGACTGGGGACTTCCTTTGCCCAATATGGACAAGCTCCGTGAGACCGGGTATGATTTGTTCGTAAGAGAGATTCAGAAAAACTGCGCTTTCGCAGGGGCGTTGAGGATAGACCACGTCATGAGGTTTTTTCACCTCTACTGCATACCTGAAGGTGAGCCACCAAGTGATGGGGCCTATGTGTCGCAACCTTTTCAAGATCTACTCAAGATCGTCACTCTCGAGAGTGTCCTAAACCAGGTCGTAATTGTGGGTGAAGACCTTGGCACTGTGCCGGCATACATGCGGGACATACTGGCTGAGGCCAACGTGCTTTCATACCGGCTTCTCTATTTTGAAAAGGATGATCAGCAGAACTTCATTCTTCCGCAGGATTATCCTGAATTGTCAGTAGTGACTGTCGCAACTCATGATCTGCCCACCTTGGCCGGGTTCTGGACGCACCGGGATATCGGACTTCGTGAGAGAGCAGGCATGTTTGACAACCAACAGGCTGTCATGAAAGCGTCTGATGAAAGAGAGGCAGACAAGGGGAAGTTATTGGCGCTTTTACAAGACCTGAGCCTTCTTCCTGGACACGGTAGCAGAAACGCAAGCGCCTATCCCGAGGTTACAGGAGAGATTCACAATGCAGTGGTGACCTTCCTTGCGATGACGCCTGCCAAGCTGTTCATTTTGAGTCAGGAAGACCTGTTCAAAGAGGCAGACCAGCAGAATCTTCCGGGAACAACCGTAGAGTACCCAAATTGGTCCATTAAGATGAGATATACGGTAGAACAACTGCGCACTGATCCCAAGGCGAAGAGTTTTTGCGAGATGTTTCGGAGCGTGATCAGCAAATCAGGACGAAATAGACGAACATTGACGGTTTCATAAAAAATCCAATTTGTTCACTCCGTAAGCATTTTGGGCGCACTTAAGACGTTCAGCTAAAATGCTGAAACTCGAGCTAAAGCCCTCAAACAGTCAGCACTTTTAACGCCGAACATCTCAAGTGCTTCTTTCCCGAAATGCTCAATGTCGTTCACAAAAGACTTTTTACGAGTTCATCAAACATTAAGAGGTGAGCCATGTCAAAAAAGAGTGACAAGACCGAACCCACTTTAAGGCCGGAGATTTCCAGAGAGCTCGACAAGATCAAACTCGGCAAGCAGGAGACGCGAAGGATCAAGAAGGACAGCTGGCCAAGAGAGGAGAAGATTTTGGAACAGGAGCAAAGGGCCAGAATCAGAGATATCCACCGGAAGATCTTAAAAGACGAAGACTATAATAAACAAAGAAAGGCCGAGAAAAAGATCGGAGGCGTTCGCGGGAAATTTCATCCCTCTCTCGAAAGGACGCGCAAAAGGACCTGAGTCGTCCTCACCCTTTTTGATGAGAATACGCCCTGCAAATACGACAACAACGGACGCAGTTACTGTAGCCCTGGTTAAGGGGTCAAACCGGTACCAGAATATCAGTGAGGCTCTGGCACTGCTGGGTGACAGGGCGGTTTCTGGCACGAAGCACGTCATCAAACCGAACTTTGTTTCCACCGAGGTTCGGTTGGCCGCCACACATCGAGAGGCAGCCAGGGCGGTCCTGGATTTTTTGTGCAGGCAGGCGGGCCATTCGGTGATTATAGCTGAGGGCGCTGCCGCCTCTAATACCTACAAGGGCTATGAGCGCTTTGGCTTCATGGAACTGCCTCAAGCTTATGGGGATGTTGAACTTAGGGATCTAAACAGGGATGCTTACGAAATTGTTACCCTGTATGACCAAGAACTGCGACCCCAGTCTTTTCGGATAGCAAAGACAATATATGAGAGTGACCACCGGATCTCTCTGGCAATTCCCAAGACTCACGATGCAGCGATAGTCACCCTAAGCCTTAAGAACATGGTGGTTGGAAGTCTCATTCGTGATACGGGATGCAACGTCGTCAACGTTGTGGGGGGGCTTTGCGACCAACTGATCAAGCTGGTTCCCTCCTGTTTGAAATCGCTATTTACGTTCCAGGCATTGAGTCGGATTGGCATCACAAAGATTTCAGGTAGCGACAAGGTCAGGTTGCACCAAGGCTATCTTAATCTGCACCTATTTCTCTATCAGCTTGTTCGCATCATTCCTCCTCATTTGTGTGTCTTGGACGGATACACCGCCATGGAAGGAAATGGGCCAGTCTCCGGAGACAGCGTGGACTGGCATATTGCCATTGCGGGTACGGACGGGGTAGCTGTTGACACGGTGGCAGCTTACCTCATGGGATTTGATCCCCAGTCGATCGGCTATCTATATTTTTGCAGTCAGGATGAATTGGGGGAGGGGGACATCAACAAGATAAAAATAATGGGTACACCTCTTGATGAATGTACGCACGTCTTCAGACCGCATCGGTCTTATCGGACGCAGCTGGGTTGGAAGAAGAAGGGTGAATCGGTCTTCAAGAAGCTCAAGGAATGTCTCGATAGTTAGAGCCCCTCCTGATGAAAGGCGCTGTATGAGAAGAATTACAGTTCAGATGTACGAGATACAACATTCCCGGGAGGCTGAAGCCGTTATTGAGCTTGGTGTTGACCGAGTCGGAAGCGTCATCCTTTCAGAGGAGCATTGGAAGGTTCCGGACATTAGGGAGGCGATCCTTGCTTCAAGGAGAGCTGGTGTGAAGCACAGCCTGATTCCGCTCTTTGATAGAAAAGGGGTCTTGTTTAAGTCCATCGATTATTACGAGCCGGACATAATACACTTCTGTGAGTGTCTGAGTAATAATGAGGGGCGCATGACGTCCTGTGAAGCGCTTGTTGAACTGCAGATTTGTGTAAAAGAGCGATTTCCCGATATTGACATAATGCGAACTATTCCCGTTGCGACCCAAAATAGTGTCCAACAAGTTCCGACGCTCGAAATTGCCAAGTTTTTTGAAGGTGCAAGCGATTATTTTCTTATGGACACCTCACTCGGTAGCGAGCCGGTTGCAGGATTTATTGGCATTACAGGACAAACTGGCGACTGGACTGTTGCCCGGGAGCTGGTAGAGTCGAGCTCCGTGCCTGTTATCCTGGCTGGAGGGCTGTCGCCGGAAAATATCTATGAAGCTGTCAGGGCAGTCAGGCCGTTCGGGGTAGACAGCTGCACAAGAACCAATGCTGTTGACAACAGCGCAAGACCGATTCGATTCAAAAAGGACCTCAAGCGTGTAAGGGCTTTCGTTCAGGAAGTACGTCGCGCTGAAAAGGATCTTTTCTAATAGGTTGGGAAAACCGCTTGACCTTGGCCTGGACCGTTCTACCCCCTTCTGCGTAAAGGAACTATAGTGAAGACGACTATCAGGCACTGTTTAAAAGGGGCTGAAAGTGGCTTGGGCACAGTCGTCATCATCGATGTCTTCCGCGCGAGCAATACCATTTTAATGCTCCTTGCGCGTGGCGCGTCTTCCGTCATACCCGTGATGAGAGTTGAGGAGGCTTTGCATCTCAGGGATAGACATCCTGATTACTTGCTTGCAGGGGAGCGAAAAGGGATCAAGGTGGCTGGTTTTGACCTGGGGAATTCTCCCTGTGAGGTTTCTATGATGAACTTGAGCGGCAAACACGTGATTTTGACTACTTCTGGTTGTACGCAGGCGATAGGGCATGCCAGGCAGGCAGAAAGCGTTGTTGTTGGAAGCTTTGGGAATGCAGTCGCACTTGTAAAGATGTTAAGGGAACTGGATCCTCCCGTTGTGACATGGCTTGCCGTGGGGACCGAGGCCACTCGAAGGGCTGTTGAGGATGAGGTTTGCGCAACATATCTGAAGGGAATGTTGGAAGGTGAACACCAGAATTCTAGTTCTGCAAGGAGTAAAATCTTGAAGGGGGAAGGGGCGGAACGCCTGAGGCGCTTGGGCCAGCAGGATGATTTTTCTTATTGCCTGGCTACAAACATATTTGAGTTCGTTCCCAAGCTGAGGCACAGGGATCGGTGGATGGCGTTTGTAAAATGACAAACGGTGTGATATTGACGAAGGGGTCTGTATTATAATATGGTTTGCTAATATGCCGGAGGAGACAAGCCGTTCCGACTCAAAAGCAACAGGCATCGGGCATGCTTGCCGTGAACCGTAGTTCCTGTTTGATGCCGGTGGGCTTCGCAACATTTCTGGTCATGGTCGACCGTTCCTCGTGGTGTATTATCCTCAGTAAGGGCAACACTCCCAAATGGCTGCAAAAAACTTTAGCATAAGACAAGACAAGCAGGGCACTTACCACCTTCAAGGGGAGCTCTCCATCCATGAGTTGGACGAGCTCAAAGATTTCCTGGAAAAGTCTCTTAAAGGTGGAGACGAGCAAGAGATTGCCATTTCACTCGCCGATGTTGGATTCATCGACACAGCGGCTCTTCAATTGCTGATTGCCTTTAAGAGATGGTTGGAACCTGACGTTAAGTTGCGGATTTCCGCGCTCTCTGCTGAGGTAGAGGACATCTTATTCCTTTGCGGTCTCAAAGCCGCATTGCTGTGACGCTCACGCCAAGATGGAAAAACTTATCCTATTTGTAGATGATTCCCCCACGATGAGGTCATCGGTCTCTTTTTGTTTGCGCAATGCTGGATACAGAGTGACAGAGGCTGAAGACGGTCAAGATGGTCTCGTGAAACTGCAATCCATCAAAGACGAAGGTGAATCTGTGGCCCTGATTATTACCGACATCAATATGCCTGAGATGGATGGGATTGCCTTTATATTGAAAGTGAAGGAGGCCGAATTTAAGTTTGTTCCGATACTTGTACTGACCACAGAAGCTGAGAAGTCCATGATTGAAAAAGGACGTGCTGCAGGGGCCTCAGGCTGGCTATTGAAGCCTTTTCAACCCGAACAGCTCTTGTGGGCAGTCAAAAAAGTCATGTGGCCAAAATGAGCGAACAGGACGAAACCTTAGAGATTTTTTTCTCCGAGACCGATGAGCTGCTCAGGGCGGCAGAAGAAAGCCTTCTGGCGCTTGAATCCGAACCGGAGTCTGCATCAGATATTGAACAGGTCTTCAGGTCGGTTCATACGATGAAGAGTGGTGCGGCAATGGTGGGATTTATGGGTATTTCGGAATATTCCCATCTTGTCGAGAACCTCCTGGAACGTCTTAGATCTCAGAAGTTGGCCGTTTCCAACAACCTGATAACTTTTCTTTTGGACGCAGTCGACTTTATTCGATCCATGGTTGATCAGGTATCTCAAGGCGAGGCCGAAGTCGACCCAGAGGTCCTCAACCAGCGAAAAAGTCAGGTAAAACGCTATTTGGGAGTGGAAGCAGTAAGCGCGCCTGCAGAGGAACCCGAGGCGCCATCAAAAGAACCCGCCGAGGAAGCGGATGAAGCTTTTAGCTTCTACAAGATCGATCTCAGGTTCGAAAAACACCTTTTCTATTCCGGCCAGGACCCACTACTCTTGCTGTTGAATCTGTCTGAATTGGGGGAATTCGTCCAGGTGGTACCCGACCTTTCCGAGCTTCCAGATTATGAAAACCTTTCCGTTTATGATCTTCACATATCGTGGCAGCTTATTATTAAGACAAAACTCCCTCGCGAGGATCTTGAAGATGTTTTTATGTTCGTCAAGGATGACAACGACATTAGTATTGAAGATATCACCAAGCGGTACAGAGAGGGTATTGATATAGAACTTGCCGAAAAGAAGCTCGGTGAAGTCCTTGTGGAAGAGAGCAAGATTACGGAAGAGGTATTGACTGATGCTCTGAAGAAACAGAAGATGCTGGGAGAGATCCTAGTAGAGGAAGGAAAGGTTAAACGTGAAGATCTTGAAAAAACCGTTGCCAAGCATGAGGAGAGTCGCAAGGTTTATCGCAAAACAACGATCCGTGTTGACGTGGAAAAGGTTGACAGTCTGGTAAATCTCGGTGAAGAGTTGGGAATTGGACTATCTAAGATGCAGGCACTCTTAGAAAAACAAACAGGCCCGGCACAAATCGAAATCATGGAGGAGATGAAAAACCTTCTCAAGATAAATCGTGAATTTCAAGAACGAGTGGCACGAGTTCGAATGTTTTCCCTGGAAGGAACGTTTCGCAGATTCCAACGCATGGCAAGGGATCTTGCTCTGCAGCAGAACAAAGAAGTCAAGGTTGTTTTGACCGGGCTGGATACTGAATTGGACAAAGAGGTAATAGAACATTGTACGGATCCATTGAAGCATCTTGTTCGTAATTGTATTGATCACGGTATAGAGACGCCCGAGGAGCGAGAGGCCAAGGGGAAACCGACCACCGGGACTATCACACTAAAGGCCTACCAGAGAGGGGGAAGGGTCTTTGTTGAGATCGGTGAAGACGGAAAAGGTATCGATTTGGCGAATATTCGCAAGAAGGCGCTTGAAAAGGGCTGGATTCAGGAGGATGAAGTCTTAACCGAGCGGGCATTACTCCAGTTTATCTTCAAGCCCGGATTCTCCACGGCCAAAGAAGTTACAGAACTCTCTGGTAGAGGGGTTGGGATGGATGTGGTCAGGACACAGCTTGATCAACTCGGAGGCACCATTGAGGTCCTTACCGAGAAGGAGAAGGGGACGACCTTTGTCTTATGCCTTCCCCTGACATCCGCCCTTATGGAGGTCTTACATGTTATTGTGCAAGGCACTTCATACTTGGTGCCGGTCCAGATAATTGCTGGAACGGAAAAATTTGACCAGGCCCTGGTAAAAAGCGTTGGAGCTGAGGAACGGGTGTACCCGTTTCGGGGTGATTATCTTCCCATTGTAGATGTTGCGAAGATCCTTAACTTGGGCACCCCTTCTGTAAACGGCAACAGTACCGTGGTGATCTTTGTGGATACAGGCCGAAAAGTTTTTGGTATACCTGTAGACGAACTCTTGGACTCGCAGCAGATCATTATGAAGACCCTGGAGACCAACTATCGGAGCGTCAAGGGCCTTGCCGGTGCTACCATTTTGGGTGACGGCTCGGTCTCACTTGTCCTGGATCTCTTGGGTATAGAGGAAATGGTGTTCAGGGATTCCTTTAAAGGAGATAGAGACCATGAAGGTGAAAAAGAGGGGAAATCTGGCTAAGGGGTTGCTTTACCTGACGTTTTTCATTTTTTTTGGGCAGCGCGGCCTGGGCCCAGGATTCCAGACCGAGGGCCTACGTGGGTTCTGATGCGTGTGTTGAGTGCCATGAAGTTGAATACGAAAACTTCACCAAATACGCCCGAAAGAGCCATTCATTTCAGAGCCTAAAAAAGATGAAAAAAGGACTTACCTCCGAAGAATTGAAAGAATGCTATGCTTGCCATACCACAGGATACGGCAAACCGGGCGGTTTTGTCAGCCTTGAACAGACCCCTGAACTAAAAGATGCAGGATGCGAGGTTTGCCATGGGCCAGCCGGACGCCATGCGGAAACCGAGGATCCCGATGATCTCACGGTACAAGTCACCATAGAGATTTGTGGAACATGTCATACACAAGAACGGGTTCGCGCCTTTCGATACAAACCAATGGTACACGGGGGTGCACATTAACTGGTGGAGGTGAAGTTATGACAGGCTGGATTGATATACTGCTCAAAAAAACCGGACTTCGCGTCAAGATCCTCATAGCGACGATCGCGGTGGTCGGGGGGTTTACAGGGGTGTTCGTTTATCAAGCCCTCTCTTTTCATACTGAGAGCGCCTTAAGCCAGGTGGCGGAATCGAGCCAGCACCTGCTTGAAAACACGTACAGCGCCATCAAATATCCCATGTCAATTGGAGACAGCAAGACAGTTGAGGCGCAGCTGCAGGATATCAAAAACCACATGGAGGGCATTGAGGTCTACATATCCGACTTCCAGGAGAGGCTCACCTATGCCTCAGAAGAGAACCGTATTCATACCAGGGTCACGGACTATTTGTGGGAGGAAGAGACCCGGGAAGCCCTGGTCGATGCTATGAAAACAGGACAATCGCCCAAGGAATCCTTTACGGAATTCAGAGATGATGAGGCTTTCTTGGTCACAATCCTGCCGCTTTTAAACGAAAGTGGTTGTCGTCACTGCCACGGGGCAAGTCGAAAAGTCTTGGGTGCCATGGTTGTGAAACAGCCTGTCAAAGAGGTCTATGCCTCTCTTGCCGCAGCCACAAAAACTCTCATTGGGTTCTCTGTTGTGGAAATCATCGGAATCATACTTCTTATCAACTTCCTATTCAATCGACTGGTGACGCGGCGCATCCATGCATTGGCTGAAAAATCCGGCCAGGTCTCGGCCGGAGATATCACCGTTGAGGTCCATGATGATCATCAAGACTCCATTGGACGGTTGACAGGGAATTTTAACCAGATGATCAGAAACATCCGTGACCGTATGGAGTATGCCAATAGTCTCAAGCTGGGGATCTCAGAGCCCTTCTTTATGGTTGATCAGGATATGACGATCACGTACATAAATGATGCCGCTGCCAAAGCTGGGGGTGTTCGGCCTGAGGACGTTGTGGGCAAGAGAACTTGTGAACAAATATTTCAAAGCGATGTTTGCGATACGGATTGCGCCATAAAAAAGGCGATGGAAACCGGAGAAGCCACAGTGGGTCAAAGGGTTACAATGACGGGTGAAGGGGGGAAGAAGATTCCCATTATGGTGAGTGGCGCTGCCCTGAAGGACTCTGATGGCAAGATCCTTGGCGGGTTTGAACTTATACGTGACATCTCCAAAGAAGTTGAAGCGGAAGCGGTGCTAAAGGATTCTTTCCACAAAGAAGAAGAGGCAAAGAAGCAGCTGCAGGGTAGAGTTGAAAACCTTACTGACATCTTGAAACAGGTTTCCGCAGGGGACCTAACAGCGAGGGCTGAAACGAGTGGTGAAGACGATGCAATGGACCAACTGGTTCAGAGAACAAACGAGACCCTCGATGATATGAAGGAACTAATCAGCCAGACGAAAAAGTCTGCCCTAACCGTAGTGGCGGGGGTCCGGCATATGTCTGAAGGAAACCAAGAACTCTCGCAGCGCACCCAGCAGCAGGCTGCCACTGTGGAACAAACGAGCGCAACAGTGGAAGAACTGGTATCCAACGTTAACCAAAACGCTACGAATACCCAGCGTGCTGATAGTCTTTCAAAGGAGGCGGTATCTGTTGCCGTGGAAGGCGGAGAGACGGTTGAAAGGACAATCCAGGCTATGAACGACATAGCGGAAGGTAGCCGTAAGATTGTTGAGATGATGGATTTAATTAACGAAATAACCTTTCAGACCAACCTGCTCTCAATCAATGCTGCCGTGGAAGCAGCACGCGCCGGTGAGCAGGGGCGGGGGTTTGCTGTCGTTGCCAGCGAAGTCCGCAATCTTGCCAACAGAAGCTCAGAGGCGTCCAGGGATATTCAAAGCCTTGTCCGCGACATTATGAGCCAAGTTGATACGGGCAAGGAATCGGTCGGCCAGCTTGAAGACGGTTTCAAGAAGATTATTCAGACCATTAAGCATGTTTCCGACGCCCTTAGCGAGGTCTCTTTGGCCACCCAGGAAAGCTCTAGAGGGATTGAGCAGATTGGGCAGGGTGTGGAGGAGCTGAGC
>PVMS01156408.1_pt1 | contig 11215 bp, 8 predicted proteins | sample 1853461 | NCBI WGS metagenome assembly PVMS01 (sample SAMN08582032, study PRJNA380276) | Marine sediment metagenome, whole genome shotgun sequencing project. | isolation source: ocean sediment barecode stripped | collected 2017
CGGTGACCAGCAAGGATGCAATGACAGCAGACTGGGCAAAATTGCCCCATAAATTTCTCGGCCAGATTTCGAACAGAATCATCAATGAAGTCAGGGGGGTGAGCAGGGTGGTTTATGCCCGGAAACGATTGGCCGTTTTAAGAAAAGTTGATGCGGTTTTGATTGAAGAAATAAAAAAGAACGGGTACTATAAAAAATTATGGCAATCGTTTGCGGTGCTCCTTCCGATAAAGAGTGTGGGCATCATGGGAGATCAACGGATATATCAAAATATCATTGCCATCCGCGCGGTGACCAGCAAGGATGCAATGACAGCAGACTGGGCAAAATTGCCCCATAAATTTCTCGGCCAGATTTCGAACAGAATCATCAATGAAGTCAGGGGGGGTGAGCAGGGTGGTTTATGACATCAGTTCTAAACCGCCCAGCACAATTGAGTGGGAATAGACGCAGATGAAAAAATATGAATCTTCGGATTTCAAGTTCCGTTTTGAAGATGAAAGACCGGATTCCGTTTTTCAAGACCGGATAAGGCAACCCCGGGGGGAAATGGCGGGTCGACGAATGGCGATCTTTTCCATTGTTACCCTCCTGATCGTGGGCGTTACAGTTGTCTTTGTATACATGGATATTAATAAGAGATTTGCAGGTTTGCAGATCACAGGCACCACAGGCGTTGAAAATCTAACGAGAAACCTCGACTCAAAGTTTTCTTCCCTTTCCATTCAACAGGCAAAATCTGAAGAAACCCTTTCGAAACTAGATAGGTCATTGTCGAAACAGGTTTCGAACGTTGAAACAAGAATTTCCGGTTTAGAAAAATAAGTTGAAGAGAACCGAAACGCTCGCAAGGGCAATTGGCAAATCAAAACTGGGCAGAAATGAACTTAAAACCGCCTTGAGTCGCATCGACAAAACAGTGGCGCCGATTCAGAAAACGCTGAAAAATATGACAGCTGATCTGGAGAGTCTCGATAAAAATTTGACGGAAGAATTAGCAAGGATCGAAAAAAATGTAACCGAAAAATTGACAACGTTCTCCGGAACTGCCGAGCAGTCAAAAAATCAATTCGAAGAATTTAAGGCGAACCTGACCGCTCTTTCCAAAAACATGGTAAGCCAAAAAAATTTCGATCTGACACTGAAAACCGAACAGAAAATTTATCGGGAAAATCTGAACAAAACCACCAGGGAACTTGGAAATAAAATCGATTCAATTCAAAAGCAACTGAAAGCCTTTGAAAAAAGCGCTTCCCGCCGCCCTGCAAAGAGAAAACCGGTAAAAAAGGCGGTAGCGCCCCCCCTATCAAATCCGACGGTTAAGAAAAAAACGGCGGACAAAACCCTCATCCCAAAACCGGGCAAAATCATAGAGGAGAACATCGATTAAGAGCCTTTTCGATTCTGGCTATATCATTTGGAAAATCGACCTCCGGAGAATCATATTTGGTGATAATAACCTTAATTCGATGACCGAATTCGATGGCTCGAAGTTGCTCCAATTTTTCGAGATTCTCGAGTTTTCCTTCTGAAAGGCTTTGGAATATCTCAAGAAATCGTTTTTTATAAGCGTAAATCCCCAAATGCTTGTAAACCATGGAACGCACTTTCGGATCACGATGAAACGGTATCGGCGATCTGGAAAAATAAAGCGCAAAACCCTCGAAATCAAACGTTACCTTGACGTCTTTTGGATTGTTGATTTCATTTTCATCAAACGTTCGAAAAGCAAGGGTGGCCATTTCGAAGCCTGAACCGGCATTAAAAGCGTCGATCAATTCGTCGATAGACCGAGGGTCGAGTAAGGGCTGATCTCCCTGAATATTGACGACAATATCATCTGCCACGAGCCCAATTTTTTCTGCAGCTTCTGCTACTCTGTCCGTACCGCTTTTGTTTTCAGAAGAAGTCATCAATGCGTGGCCATCAAAATCGAGCACAGCATCAATAATCCGCTGGTCATCGGTGGCTACAAAAACATCTGTGATTTTTTTCGATTGTTTTGCCCTCTCATAAACCCGTTGAACCATCGATTTTCCGCCAATTCGGGCAAGCGGCTTGCCCTCAAAGCGGGTAGATCTGAACCTGGATGGTATAATCGCTACAACTTTCATATGGCAAATTCAATTTTGGATTGACTATTTTGCCCAGGAATTTTAATTGAATTGAGAATCTCATAAACAGCATAGGAGTACCTGCAGCAGGCTGTAGAGAGTCTCGAACCGGTCCTGTGTCTGTGATAGACCATCATTAACCAATCGATAAACCAATGTAAAGGGGTAATATATTTTATGAATTTAGAATCATTGCATGAGATCCTAGGCAAGGTAGCTACGGGAACCTCATCTGTCGAAGAGGCCACAAAACAACTCATACACCTCGGGTTTGAAGATATAGAATATGCCCATATCGACCACCATCGTTCTTTGCGGAAGGGTTTTCCTGAAGTCATCTTTGGACAAGGTAAAACAGTGGAACAAATCATCGGGATCATGGAAAAAATGTTGCCCCAGGAAGATATCGTTTTGGTCACCCGAATCGATCCATTAAATGCAAATAAAATTGTATCAACAATTCCCGGGACGGTCTACCACGAAGATGCCCGAATGCTCATTTGGGGGAAGAGCAAGGTGCCCTCAAAAGACAAAAAGACGATACTCGTGCTTTCGGCCGGTACATCGGACATACCGGTTGCAAAAGAGGCGTATCTTACCGCAAAGGCCATGGGAAACCCGGTGGAATCGGTTTTCGATGTGGGAGTCGCGGGCATCCACAGGCTCATGGATCATAAAGCACTGCTGGAGACGGCATCTGTTTTGATTGTCGTTGCAGGTATGGAGGGTGCCCTTCCCACTGCGGTAGCTGGAATGGTCACCTCCCCGGTCATTGCTGTTCCGACAAGTGTCGGCTACGGTGTCAGCTTGGGAGGTTTAACCGCTCTTTTCGCCATGTTAAACAGCTGCAGTTCAAATATTGCTGTGGTCAACATCGATAACGGATTTGGCGCCGGTTATATGGCGGCAGTAATCAACAATGTTTCGTCCTAACTGAGAAATATTAATATATATATCCTTAAATAATTACCAGATTCTCTACTGTGCAGAAAGCGGAACCGCCACAAGCTTCAAACCATAGCCAATTAGAATAAACCCCCTGGAGCACTTTTTTCTTTGAAACCCGGTAAGAGTTTTGATATACCCGGTTTGCCTTAGCTTACGGTTTAAATATCGATTTTTCTAACATTGCAGGTCGAACCATCGTTATTGTTCCATTTAAACAGGAAAATTTTAAAAAATGTCTGATTTGATTCTTAGAAAATCAGGGAGGATGAGAGCGCTGGGTTTGTGCCTGGGCGCATCCTCTGTATCGGTTGTTGATCTCATTATGGATCTATCCGACAGCCATGACGGAAATATCGAATCCAATTCAAAAAATTCCCGTATTGCCAAATATGCCATTTATCCCCATGAAGGTAATCCAAAAAAAACCCTCCTGTCAGCCCTCAATGACTTTGAACTGGATTCACTGGATAGAATCGCTGTTACGGGCCGGCGTTTTAGAAAATTTGTAAACCTTTCTTCAATACCCGAACCTGAATCAGTAGAATACGCCTATCGATTTGTCAAACCGCCCGATATTTCGTGCCCGGCCCTTGTATCCGCCGGCGGCGAGACCTTCATGATTTATATCCTGGATCGTTTTGGCAAGATAAGCAATGTATTAACCGGGAACAAATGTGCCTCCGGAACCGGTGAATTCTTCCTTCAGCAGCTGCGAAGGATGGACGTATCCATGGAGGAGGCTGCTAGGTGGGCTGCAGCTGAAGAACCGTATCATGTTTCCGGGCGATGCTCTGTTTTCTGTAAATCCGATTGCACCCATGCGACCAATAAGGGAATTCCCCGTTCAAAGGTTACCGCCGGCCTCTGCAAAATGATGGCTGATAAAATTCTATCCCTGTTGAAAAAAGAAACAAAACAGAATGTCATGATTACCGGCGGCACGGCGCGTAATAAAATGATGATCGAGTACTTGAATAGGGAAATTTCCGATCTGATTGTTCCAGAGGAAGCACCGTATTTTGAAGCACTGGGAGCGGCACTTTGGGCCATCAACCATGAAACAGCTCCTTTCCCCGGAGTTTCCAATCTGTTCAAGGAGAATGTCGTTTCGTTCGATACGCTCCCATTTCTCCAGAATTTTGAAGACATGGTCGAATTTAAAACCATCGAGATGGGGGAAATTCAATCCGGCGAAGTGTGCATCCTCGGTCTGGATGTCGGTTCGACCACCACCAAAGCGATTCTGCTTCAAAAAACGAATAACGCTATTCTTTCATCCGTTTATCTTCGCACTAACGGCGATCCGGTGGGAGCCTCCCGGGAATGCTATCGCTCTTTGCTCAACCAGATTAAAGAGAAGGCCGACCCCTCGACCATCACCATAGAGGGATTGGGAGTCTGTGGCTCCGGCCGTCAAATTGCTGGTCTACATGCACTGACAGACGGCGTTATCAATGAAATCATCGCCCATTCAACTGCTGCAGTATATTTTGATGAAAAGGTGGATACGTTATTTGAAATTGGGGGCCAGGATGCAAAATACACCTATATAACAAATGGCGTTCCTTCGGATTATGCGATGAACGAAGCATGTTCGGCGGGAACCGGATCATTTCTGGAAGAGTCGGCATATGAAACCCTTGGTATTAAAATGGAAGACATCGCAGCGGTGGCACTTAAGGGGAAAAATCCGCCCAATTTTAACGATCAATGTGCAGCATTTATCGCCTCCGACATCAAAAATACCATTCACGAGGGGGGGAAGCACGAAGATATTGTAGCCGGGTTGGTCTATTCGATCTGTATGAATTACACCAACCGGGTCAAAGGTAATCGACCGGTGGGTGAGAAGGTCTTTATGCAGGGCGGTGTATGTTACAACAGAGCTGTACCATTGGCCATGGCCGCCCTTTTGGGAAAACCGATTATCGTTCCACCAGAACCGGGTCTAATGGGGGCATACGGCGTTGCCCTTGAAGTAAAAAAAAGAATTGAAACAAATTTATTGAAAAAAAAGCGTTTTGATCTGAAAACGCTGGCAAACAGAGAGATTGTTTATAAAAAACCCTTCAGATGTAAAGGTGGCAAGGAAAGATGTGACAGGCGGTGTGAAATCGCCACAATCGAACTTGACAGGAAAAAATATACCTTTGGCGGGGCATGCAATCGATATTATAATTTGCTTCACAACATAAAATATAACGTGGAAGAATTAGACCTCGTCCGGGTTCGACAACAGCTCGTATTTGAAAAATACGGCGCCCCGCTTTCTAAAGAAAGCGCACAAAACACCAACCGGCGTATTGGGATCAATCGGAGTTTTCTGGTTAACAGTTATTTTCCGCTTTATTCCACGTTTTTCGCTGAACTGGGAATTCGACCGGTTATTCCCGATTTTCCCTCTCAAAAAGGTATCGATCAAAGGAATGCAGCGTTCTGCTTTCCAGGTGAACTGTCCCACGGTTTTTTTGATTCTCTGATCAATATGAAAGATGCCCCTGAGTTTATATTTCTTCCCCACTTCAAGGCAGTTCCAATTTTGGACGGAAATCCTGCCTCCCAAGTCTGCCCTTTAGTTCAGGGTGAAACATTTTATCTCCGGGCAACCTTCAAAGATAAGCTCGATGACCTTGGAAAAAAAGGAACCAAAGTTTTAACGCCGCTGCTCGACCTCACCAAGGGGTTGGCCGAAGCCAGAAAACCGCTTGTTGAAACGGCAGTTAGCATGGGGTTAAGCCTGGAATCGGCTGAAAAAGCTTTCAAAAAGGCACTAATGAAACAAACGGATTGCTTTGCAGAGATGAAGTCTATCGGTAAAGCCGCCCTGGAAACACTTATAACCGATCCGGACAAAATTGCGGTGGTCTTATTTTCACGTCCCTACAACGGTTTTACCGAAGAGGCGCATATGGGAATTCCCCATAAACTCGCGTCAAGGGGCGTTTTGGTATTGCCGTTGGATTTTCTCACCGTCGATGATGAGATCTCAAGACGCCACATGTACTGGGGGATGGGACAACTCATTCTAAAGGCCGCCAGATTCGTTAAAAGGCATCCCCAGCTCTTTGGAACCTATATCACCAATTTTTCCTGCGGCCCGGATTCATTTCTTCTCGGATACTTCCGGGATCTGATGGGCAAAAAACCGTCTCTCACCCTCGAACTGGACAGTTATACGGCAGACGCAGGCCTGGAAACCCGGATTGAGGCATTCCTCGACATCGTTTCAGCTTATCGACAATTGTCGATTCAAAACCGGATCACTCAGGAAAAAAGAAAGTTTTCCCCCGCCCGGGTGGTGTTTGGAAATGGTGTGCCCAAGGTGATCACAACCGCCGGCAAGACTCTGCCCATGACCGATCCCCGTGTCTCCCTTCTTTTTCCCTCGATGGGAGACCTTGCAACCGAGTCGATGGCAGCGATTTTTCGGGGAAAAGGATTTAACGCAAAGGCCCATCCACCGGCGGATGAAAAGATATTAAAGCTGGGACGTGCCAATACATCCTGCAAAGAATGTCTTCCGCTTATCCTAACCACCGGAACACTGCTCAATTATATTCAGAATAAAAAACAGGAAAAGGAGGTTTTGGTTTACTTTATGCCGACCGGTTCCGGTCCGTGCCGGTTCGGCCAGTATTACATTTTTATGGAAGACCTGGTCCGAAAGCTCGGCATACCCGATGTTGCCCTGCTTTCCCTGACGTCGGATAATTCTTACACCGGTTTGGGAAATGGCTTTCAGAAAAAAAGCTGGTGGGCGATTATTGTATCCGATGTTATGGAAGATATTCGATCCATGCTGCTTGCAAATTCAAAAGAAATTGGGACGGCAATGGATATATTCGATCGTGAGTGGCATCTGATACTGGGTGAACTGGAAAAAGGAGAATTCAATACACTGATCAAACAGCTGATACGAACCGCTCGGCATTTTCGCCAAATTCCATTAAAACGTCCATCCAATCAAGTGCCGTTGATCTCCCTTGTCGGCGAGATATTTGTCCGAAGGGATCACTTGTCCCGCCAGTACCTGACAGAGACGCTTGCTGATAAGGGTTTTGCCACCATCTGTTCGCCGATTGCAGAGTGGCTGCTCTATTCCGACTATACACTCCAAAACGATCTGGGCAATTACGAAATGTTAAAGAAGGAAAAACTGGGATTTTGGATCAAAAAAATATCGATGTCCTGGTTTGAAAAACGAATCAAATCCATACTTTCAAGGTCAGATCTCGTTCACGCCGCGCCGGTCAACATCAAATCGATCATTGCCAATGCCACACCCTACATAACACCGGATCTTGCCGGAGAAGCCATCCTCACCGTGGGGAGTGCCATGGCCGAGATCGCAAGCCAGACCTGCGGTGTTATTGCCATCGGTCCCTTCGGCTGCATGCCAAACCGATTGTCAGAGGCCCTATTAAATAAGGCAATGACCCGGGAAGGAAAGCTGAGGACCGACCCGCGAAATAAAAGGTTGAAAGCCGTTCTCACAGAAATGGATAATCTCCCCTTTTTGGTGATTGAAAGCGACGGCTCCTCCTTTCCCCAGTTGATCACCGCCAAGCTTGAATCCTTCTGCCTGCGTGCGGGCCGATTGCACCAGCGGATGATGTCGTCTATCGACGCCATCCGCCCATCAAGTGCAGGTGCAGATGAAAAATCACCTGCCCGCCACCTTTTTCCACGTTAAAAAGAAGTTTGTATCCGGACCTGGAAATGCCCATTTTTACTGCCATCACCTTTGCAATATCGATTGTTTCTGAAACTATCGATTTGTCATCTTCCTCTAGGTCATTGATGCTCCGTATATGTTTTTTAGGGACGATTAACAGATGAATCGGTGCCTGCGGATGGATATCTTTAAAAACCACCACCGTATCATCTTCATATAGGAATTCGCTCGGAAGCTTTCGATTAATAATATTGCAAAAGATACATTCTTTTTCCATAGGACAGTACCCTCCTCTTTTTACCCTTTTTTGCTATCTGCTTTCCCACTTTCCCTTTAAATCTGGTACGCTAAGGGATTGTTTCAGCTGATCTAAAAAGAGATCTCTCGGGATCTTTCTGGCACCGAAACGAATCATGTGTTCGGTAGCCATCTGGCAGTCAATCATATCAAAAGATAAAGATTTCAAATATTCGGATAAAAAAACCAGGGCTACTTTCGAGGCATCGTTGATCCGGGTGAACATAGATTCTCCAAAAAAACATTTGCCCATTGAAACGCCATATAATCCGCCTGCCAACTCACGATGATGCCAGGCTTCGACTGAATGGGCAAAACCGGATTCGTGTAATTGACAATATGCCGTTTTCATCTCCTCGACAATCCAGGTCCCCTCACCCGCTTCCAATCTCACCCGGGCACACTCGGTTATAACTTCCTTAAACGCAGTATCTATGGTCATCTGAAACAAATTCTTTTTAACCACTCTTCTCAGGCTCTTTGGAATTCGAAGTTCATCAGGGTAGAGAACAAGACGGGGGTCAGGGCACCACCACATGATCGGTTCGCCATCTGAAAACCACGGAAATATGCCCATTCGGTACGCGAGGAGAAGCCGTTTCTGGCTGAGGTCGCCGCCAACGGCCAGCAGGCCATCTTTTCTGGCAAGATGGGGGGGGAGGAAACGCTATTTTTTCGGATAATAGAAAGACCGGCATTTAACCATAGTTGAAGGTTAAATCGTTATTTTTCAGATCAATGAAGACTTTACCTCCTTTTTCAAGGCACCCGAACAGAATCTTGTCTGAAAGGACATCCTTAATCTCTGTCTGGATTACCCTTGCCAGTGGTCTTGCACCATAACGTGGATCATGCCCTTTTTTTGCCAGCCAGGTCCGCACGCGCTTGGAAATGTTGAGATACACCTTATTGGAAGCATGTTGTTCGTTCACCTCGTCCATAAATTTATAGACAACCTTCTCCATGATATCGACGGTCAACGAATTGAAATTTATAATCCCGTCTAACCGGTTTCTGAATTCCGGGCTAAAAAAGGCTTCGATGGCCTTTTTCCCTTTTGACCGGGTATCGTTCTTTTGATCCCCAAAACCGATGCTTAGGGTGCTCATCTCCCTTGCGCCGGCATTAGAGGTCATGATGATGATCACATTTCTGAAATCAGCCTTTTTACCGGTATTGTCCGTCAGGGTGGCATGGTCTAGAACCTGGAGCAAAATACTGTAGAGATCGGGATGGGCTTTTTCAATTTCATCAAGCAGGAGTATGCTGTGGGGGTGTTTTCGGATCCCATCTGTCAACAGTCCACCCTGGTCAAATCCGATGTAGCCTGGAGGAGCGCCGATCAGCCTGGCTACCGCGTGCTTCTCCATATATTCGCTCATATCGAAGCGCAAAAACTGAACCCCTAAATTTGAGGAGATCTGCCGTGCCACTTCTGTTTTCCCGACACCGGTCGGGCCGCTGAATAAAAAGGATCCGATCGGTCTACCGGGTGTGCGCAGGCCGGCCCTTGATCGTTTTATAGAGGTCACAATCGATTGGAGAGCATCATCTTGGCCGAAAACCTTCTGTTTGAGCCTGTTTTCGAGGGTTTCCAGTTTTTTCTTATCCGATGTGGATATGCTTACAGCGGGTATTCTTGCCATTTTTGCCACAATCTTTTCAATATCCGCCGGGTTGATCTTCTTCCTCACGGAAGAACCGGAAAGCCTTATAAATGCACCCGCTTCATCGATGACATCAATCGCTTTGTCCGGGAGGTAGCGGTCATTGAGATATTTTGCGGAAAGCTCAACCGCCGCCTTCAAGGCGGGATCGGTATAGACAATACCGTGGTGTTCTTCATAACGGGTCCTCAGCCCTTTCAAGATTTGGATCGACTCTAAAATCGGCGGTTCAGCCACTTCGATCTTTTCAAACCGTCGGGACATGGCCCGGTCTTTTTCAAAATGATTTTTGTATTCCTCGTATGTTGTCGAACCGATACATCGAAGCTCGCCGGTTGCAAAAACCGGTTTCAGGATGTTTGATGCATCCATGGATCCACTGCTGGTTGCCCCTGCTCCGACAATGGTGTGAATTTCATCAATAAACAAAATCGCATGTTTTTCTTTTTTCAACGCCGCGATCACCCCTTTGAGTCGCTGTTCAAAATCGCCGCGAAATTTGGTACCTGCCAGGAGTGCGCCGAGATCGAGGGAATAAACGTGTACGTCTTTGAGCAGATCAGGTACATCACCTCGATAGATTTTTTGCACCAGGCCTTCGGCCAAAGCGGTTTTCCCCACACCGGGATCTCCCACATAGATCGGATTGTTTTTCCGCCTCCGGCAAAGAACCTGCATGGTACGTTCCAGTTCATTTTTCCGACCGATGAGGGGATCGAGTCTCCCTTGGGCAGCCTCCTGGATAAGATCAACCGTGAACATCTCGAGCGGATCTGTTTTTTTTCCTCTTCTCTTCTTTGCCGCTTTTCGCAAAACCGCCGATCTCTTCCTGGAAAGGCTCTTTCGAAGTGCTGTAGGATAGGTAATTTAAGACATCAAGCCGTGTAATCCCTTCCTCCTTTAAAAAGTATGCGGCGTGTGAATCCTCCTCCTGCAAGATGGAGACCAGGATATCACTGACATCGACTTCTTGCTTTTCAGCGGAACGGACGTGGTTCACCGCACGTTGGATCCCCCGTTGAAAGCTGATGGTCTGCTGAAGAATATATTCATCCCCTTCAAGGACGACGTCCATGCGTTCGGTAAAAAAGTCCTCCAGAATTTTTTCCAGGCTCTCTATATTCCCTCCGCAGCTTTCGATGATTTGCTTTCCAAAATTATCATGCAAAATGGCAAAAAGAATATGCTCTAGGCAGACATACTCATGTCGTCTTTTTTTGGCTTCATTCACCGCAAAGCCGAGGGCAGCTGTAAGCTCTTTACTGATCATCTATCTACTCTCTTTCCATGGTACATTTTAGTGGAAAACCATGCTCCTGGGCTAAAGTGTGCACCATATCCACCTTGGTTTCTGAAACTTCATGGGTATAGATCCCACAAAGACCGATTCCCTTCCGGTGGACATTCAACATGATAGCTGTTGAATCTTCCATTGATCTGCTAAAAACATGAAGGAGTATTTCCACCACAAATTCCATTGTCGTGTAATCATCGTTATGGAGAAACACCTTATA
>PVMS01119784.1_pt1 | contig 11212 bp, 10 predicted proteins | sample 1853461 | NCBI WGS metagenome assembly PVMS01 (sample SAMN08582032, study PRJNA380276) | Marine sediment metagenome, whole genome shotgun sequencing project. | isolation source: ocean sediment barecode stripped | collected 2017
CAATATAATCAGGTATGCCAGTACGGCGGTATGGAATATTCCGGTGTAAATTGATAACGATGTGGGAAGTAATGCCACGGAAATCATTCCAAACACAACCAACAGACCTAATAGTCCTGAATGCAGGATTTTTAGCTTACCCAGACTGGATGCAAGAACGCAGGCGCCAACGAAAACGGCAACAATGTCGAAGGGCGCCGGTTCTACCTTAACAAAGGCGCTGAGACAGACCAGGATACCAAGCGTCGTCGTAACTATACGGGAATCCCTACTACCGGGGTCTAAAATACGAGGCATGTTTTCAGCACCGTAGATAATGATATGACAGCAACAAGAATCTCGCTAGTACAACCAGAATCGCCAAATCTAGAGGAACGACTATCAACAACTTCGACTCGTTTGATTTCTCCCGAATACAGGAATTTCATTTGGAATTCTGTAAAGTTGGGCGATAATACAATACGGTTTCTATCATTATGTGCTGAAATACTATTTGTACGATTTTCAGCTGATATATGTTGGGCAGTTGGTGTTTGGAAACAGTCGATAGGAATTTCCAATCTTCTAGTAAGATCCAGTGTAGTAGTCGGGTCATGGAGCAGCAAGGCCAGTGTTTCTCATGAGATTAGCCTGCCGGCATGCTCCATGCCGCCCGTAGGTCTTCGTGCCATAGATCGCACAGCACCAACTCCTGTTTATCCAAAATCTTGTTCTCAACAAGCATCTTATAAACATTAAGGTGATCATTTTCAGCAGTAGTCGTATTGAGAAGTTTCTCGATAAGTTCTACCGTTGATTTAATTCCAATGTAACATTCTATTTCCTGCTCAAAATCCTGCATCAGGTCATGTACATTCCTGGATTGGAAAACGGTTGCCTCTGTAAATCCCAGTAACAAACCTTTTCTCCACATCAACGGCTGTGCGATGTAACTACGCAGAATGTCGGTGTACCGGAATGAAGTTGTTGCTGGAAGGTATAGATACTCAAATGCTTTTTCCTGCCAAAAGGTATTCTGGGAATTGAAAGCGGAATAGTGGTTTTCAGGTATCGCTACTGGTGGTCGTTTGTTGAAGATAATCTCTTTATTGAATACGAGGCGAAAAATTGCATCGACATCAGGGTCACCATCGGCAAGTCCCTGCCAAACTCCTATTTCTCTCTGTTGCTCGTAATCTTCTTCGGTTAGTATCTGATCTCCAGATATTTCATCGAGTGGATAACCTCTTGGCCAGACGTGCTCATCAGTAAAATGCCGATAAACGTTCAGAAATTTACAACTGCTATTTAGAAACTTGCTGGCGCTGAATTTTGGAATCATCCAGTTTTCGCAGGGAAAATTATCGTCATCTGTTTCGTAAATTACCGACGCACCCTGAGATATTGCATAAAGGTATCCTATATTTTTTCGCGCGTAGTGATTTTCCGGGCACCGCCTGGCGAGCTCGAACGGCAGACTGTGTTGTTCTTCAATCGAAATAAATTTGAGATTACCGGTGCTCTCTATCTGTTGGCTTTTCCTGTCACCAACCACGACTATATTCCAGTCAACTAGCTCTTCGAATTTTGAGATGTTAAGACTCTTGGGGTTAATCGTGGTTATTACTATAAAGTTTTTCATATTTATTAAACTGGAATGCGTGATACCAAATAGCTAATTTATTGGATAATCCCAATGGGTATCCGGATTGATGCAATTTTACCTTGATGCGTCCAATTCCATTTTGCTACGGGGTAAGCGGGCGCTTTTTCTACTATCAATATTTTCCAATGTGTCCTTAACCAGGGTTATGGTTCTTTTTCTTCGAGTAGCTTTGTAGTATGGATGATGCTTGTTAACGGCTTGTAGGTCGTATAGCTCATTTTCCTGGATTGATTGCAGATACATATCCACTTTATGAATCGATGGCAAATGTCGGCTATTTACTATCAGTTTCAGTTTTTCGATAGTGGCACTTACATCATCATCTTCATTTATGTAACCGTGGGACTCAAGTACCTGTCTTGCCCTCCTGGCTGAATCTTCCAGACTGATACTGTGATAGTGCAAAATGCACAGTGGGGTCAGCATTGTTCCATTGTTGGATGTTGTGGAGCCCCAATGTCCCCCAAGATCAATTGATTTGAAGCTGTTTGAATGAAAAAAGCTTTTGAACATTGTCGACTGAATGGGCGTAAACCCGGTTATGTCGGTACAGGGTCTTTCGGGGGTCAGTCGAAGTGGAATAGACCATGCGGTAAATGCCGCCTTATAGATTTTCCCATTCAGCGGTAAATTTTCCAGCAAGCCGGGTATCCCGCTATTGTAGATCGGGATATTACCTGATGTGAGATCATATAAACGCGTCCAACGGCATATTCGCCCGAAAAGCAACCCCATTGGAAAGTCTGCGACGGCCAGAAACTCATCGGTATCAAGCTTTATAAGAAATTCTCCCTTTCCCTTGTTGTCGTGAATATACTCGGTTAACGATTTAGCCATCTTGTTCAAATCAGAGTAATCATGAGTAACATTCAATCCAAGACTCGTGTATCTCTCGTAAATATCAAAAATAGCCTGACTATCCGAACCGTCAAGTATGTACAGATTTTCGTAACCGAAAATACAACCATGATATTTGATCCAGTCTTCAAGCATCAGGGTTTCATTTTTTGTCAGCAGGAAAATTTTAATCATGGTTGAACCAAATAGCCTCCATTACGAGTTTGCCTGTACTCATAGCCGTTGTATTTTGTCTGAAGTGATTGCCTTGACATGTCGTTTATTCCGGGCATAACGTTGGATTGTGACTAATTGATATCACCACCGGATAGATTTCGAAAGCTTTGGCGGTACATCCGTTTAAGGACTGATAAGGGCGTTATCCACAGTATCAATCCAGCCAGAAGTTTTTTGAGCTTCCCAATTGGAGGCGCCTGTTTGATAAACCGTTTCGCTTCGCTATTTCTCCCCAGAAGCGAAAGACTTAAAGCGTAGGACAAAGAATGATGCTCTGCTTTTTGTCGAAGATACGAAACATGATCAGGGTATTTCTTCGCAAGATCGAAAAGAGTTTCACCCAGGACGCGTTTTGCATTGAGGATATTTTCGGTCTGCTTTGATGCGCTTCCAGGCACATTGGTTACTACATAAAGAGGGGTGGAGTGGATCATAACCAGTTTTGATTCCAGAATACACCTTAGGCGAAATTCAGTTATCTCGCCAAATGCAAGGTCGAGGGAAAATCCCTGAGTCTGTTCACAAAGTTTTCTGGACACGCAATGACCATTGATTGGAATATCTTCGATTCGATATTCATGCAAAAACTTTTCTGTTATGCGCGAGCCATTTTGATATGGCGAACCATCTTTATGTAAAATATCGTAGCTTTTTAGTGTCCCTGGTTGTGGTTCGAAATATCCTGCGCCTAGTGTCAGGTCAATGTCAGGATGTAAATCCAGGGCATCAAATTCATGTTGTAGTTTGTCTGGCAGGTAGTAGTCATCGGCATCCAGGAAAAGCACGTATTTCCCTCTAGACAGTTTAAGCGCACGGTTACGAGCCATCGAAACACCGCAGTTATCCTGTTTATACACTCGAACCCGGCTGGATTCGAATATTTCATCAGCGGATCCATCAGTTGATCCATCATCGATAATAATCAGCTCCCAGGACTGAAAAGTCTGCTTTATAACGCTTTGAATTGCGCGTTTTATATACGCCTTCTTGTTGTACAGGGGCAACACAATGCTGAAAAAGCAGTCCATCTCATGTATGGAGTCTTCCGCAGTTTTAGCCACTTTCATGTGATCATTCCGGATACTGGCAATTGTCCCAATCAACTAGTCCGGGTGGCTATAGCGTATCGGATTATTGGTACCAACAACGAAGTAAATTTTCGCCTTTTCCAGCCAGGATGGATTGGAGGCAAAAAATCCAGCGATAGCATAAACAGCGCAACGGCTCAGTTTGCCCAGGTATGACAATGTTAGATAAAGATAGAAGTACATCCTGGAGTAATGTTTTCGAACAAAAAGATTCTGGCCGATAAACACATTTTGAATATTGAACAATGTAGATGGTGTCGAAGCCCCTATTTCGTGATCGACTCTGATAGCCTCGTTATACTCACAGCATTGTCCCCCCGCCCAAATTCGTTTGCAAAAATCGGCCTCCTCTTCGTACATGAAAAACTGTTCGTCAAAGCCCCGAATGACCTGGAAATCTGTCTTTCTAACAAGCATGCATGAGCCTTGCACAAAAATATTCTCCTCCGGGCTAAGTAGCTCACGGAAGCTTTTCCTCAAAAATCGGCCTTCCAGGAATAAAAGTTCAATCAAGGCAGATTGCAGGGATCGAAACCGGAACACCGTAGTAGTTTTCATTTCCGGCCAGCCCTGCACCGCACCGATCACCGCAACATTGTTGACAAATAGACTGCCAGGATCATCCGGAAACGAGCGCAGAATGACATCCGGATTTAGAAGTAGCAAGAATTCACCGTTCGACTGGATAACAGAACGATTGATTGCTGTTCCATAGCCGAGATTTTCACTTGAATGGCTGTATTTGGTGTTGGCGGGCAATTTCACCCTCAGCGGCTGTGGGCTGTTGTCCCAAACCAGAACTTCGTACTCCATATTGATACACAGGCTTATGGACTCCAGTAGCCGTACAAGCTCGTTTTCCGAGTTGTAGTTAACCACGATGATAGAGAGCATATTATTGCTCGGCACCGTATGGAGAAATTTCAGCTTCCAGAGGCTTAATTGCTTTTACAATAGCCTGCTGCGAGAAAAACTCCCTGAGCAAATTGAGGCTACAGAAATTTGCGCGAATCTCCCATTTTCGAGAGGTTGCCATTCTATGTTCAACCGGATCGAGACCAGCCTGCTTTAACCAGGTAATTACCATTTTCCTCGTAGTTATCCGAAGGTGTGTCCTGTCAAGAATTCCTGCATCCATGTATCGCACTTCGCCCTTGGCAATTAGCTGGAAAAGTACTTCCCAGTTCCTGAAGTTTGGAACTGATATCACCACAACGCCACCTGGTTTTAGGAAAACCGCTTGTTGCTTTAGAAGAACTTCAGGTTCTGTTAGGTGCTCAAGCACATCTGCATAAATCAGGCAGTCGAATGACTTCCCCTCAAGGTGAGGACCAGCTAATGCTGCTTCACAGGAGATCAGGTTTATACCTCTGCTTTGAGCAGTTTCCCCTGCTACCTGATCCATCTCGATTCCGGTAACTTCGCATCCCCTGTTCACCAGGATTTCTTCGGTAGCTCCGGCCCCGCATCCCACAGAAAGAATGCTTGACGCCTCACGTGGTACAAACTCAAGAACGTTGTACCTGACATGTTCATAGTAATCCTGGTTTTCCTCAGACATTTATTTGTTTCTCGATAGATTGTGTACTTGGAAGACCTCTGGGCAAGTCATGACTGATGGATATGGGTCCAAAATCGTAAATCCTGGTGTTTTGAGTATTCGCAGTAGAATTTTTCTTCTGTACATTCTACAAATTTATTGTGAATAGCCTGGATTCCGAATTGAATCCCCCTCTCTGTTGACAAGTCTTTAGCAGTAAGTGTTTCAGGGAATCAGTATTCGTATTCAAGCAAGTCGATATCCCTTCTGTACAATCTGGTAACCTTGTCTATCATTTCGCCGGTAAATTAATCTTGATAGTTCGTTCGCCGGGACTGGTTCCTAACGGGCAATTCCTGATTAAGCCCCAATTTACTACTGATAATAGAGTAACTTTCGGATAGGTGTTCAAATTTCCCGACGTAATCGACCATGCACTTATCGGTATGATCGTAAAGGAACAGGTGCTGTGGTTTAAACAGGACATGCTGGTGGACAATGTCGTGATCCAGATAGTCCAGGATGATACTCCTGAAATCAGGAAACTTTCTGTCAAGAGTGTCCTTTAATTCCAGGTCATCGTATTAATTCCCACCTTCCTTTAGATAGAAGTAGGTTGATACAAGTCGATCCCACGGGTTTCTTACTATAGAAAACTTGAAATAGGAATGGAACCGGAATGGATGTGCCTGTTCGTAGATTCGGTATGGTAAGTGATCTCTTATCGGACGATTGGATAATATACTGGAAATGCTTGTGCATCCTGTTTTGGGTATCTGCACATAAATACAGCGATATTTGCGGGTATATCTACGATACGGGTACGGATTGGCTGCCTGGTTGAAGTCGAATTTCAAACGTTTCAACCCTGCCACCGTATTTGCCGAAAAATGTGACGCAATATAGTTTTCCAGTTTCGAATATATTTTCACTGCGAGGTACTCAAACCGGTAAATAAATGCATCATTCTCAACACACGACTATTTAGGTTGTGGACGCAAAAACGATCCGAACACAGTAGGATATATACCGGATTTCCTGGTCGCCAGGCGAATCAAAATAGTTGTCCATACAACAGTGCTCGTTGTGGTTGCCACCGCAGCTCCTTCGATTCCATATGTTGGGATCAAAATCAGGTTTAGTGCAATATTAACGGTTGCTCCAATTGAAACCCCGTATAGTGCTTCGCTTTCACGTCCTGTCATGCTCAGCAACATCCCTACGGTGCCCGAAAAAGCATTGACGACATGCCCGCCGGCAAGTATTAACATAGCGTTCCTGGCGGCACCAAATTCATGCCCAAATAGCGATAAAAGGTACTCGCCAAATACTGCCAGCGCCACAAGGCACGAAACAGCGACAAAAAACACGCCCCGGGTGCTGAGCGTAACTAACCGTTGTAGCCTTATTGTGTCGCCAGAATTGTGAAGCGTTACGATTGATGGTTGTATCACCATATTTACCACTGAAAGAAGCATTACTACAACTCCAGCACTTCTAACGGCTGCCTGGTAGACCCCCACTAATGCAGAACTTTCCAAAGCCCCGAGCATAAGCGTATCGGTATGCTGATTGATCAGAGAGATCCCATTCAGCATAAAAAACGGGATTGATGCACGAAGCCAGTTAATTTCAGGGTCGACAACAATGCCGTCACGTATCTCGGCAGGAAGTTTGGATCGTAAAAGATAGCTCGAAAAAACCAATGCTAGAAACGAAACGCCCAAATAAAGCATCATGATGTTTTCCGCCTCGACTTGCTCGACCTGAATGTACACTGCAATAAGGACAAGTAAGAACAAGATGCGTCTAAACAGAAATTCCGGTAATTCGGACGAAACTACGTGATGTAGCCCTCGCAGAATAGAGCCATTTAGTTGAAGGAATACGATCAATGGCAATAGCATTATTCCAAGCAAAAACACATGGTTGTATACCTCCATATTGCCACGTAAAAGAAATCCAGCAGCGAGCGCACTAAGGAATGCAAGAAGAACCGAGAATGATACAAGCCGAAATCGAACTTTTCCGACAATGGCGGCAAGCTCCGGCCAATTACCGCCAAGGTGATGACGAGCGGTTTCACGAACAATAAGCGGAACGAATCCAAACAGCGCAGGAACAACCAGAATATTTACTAGTGTGATAACAAAAGTATAGACACCATAACCACTGGCGAGCAGCAATCGTGCCATGATTATATTAATTACCAGTCCGATACCCAGAGACAGTGCTCTAAACACCATCAACCAGGAGATTCCACGTACCAGGTATTTCGCTAACTCCGAGGTCGTACCAGGCAGGTTGCGAGGAGGGTCACCCATTTTCTGCTCGCAGCATGGTGAAATAATAATACAGTTGTCGTGGAAACCTCATATAGCTTAGTAATTGCAACAGCCGGTGCAATGAAGGTGTTTTCCCCCTGATATAGTACATAACAAACAACTGGTAGCGCCGTTGGTCACTGTTCATATGATGTTTATGCTTTTTGTAAAAGTGCAAATACCCCTTGAACTTTCGTGGTGAATGGCTAATACGTTCTTCAAGGTGATTTTCATACATTGTTTGCAGGGTGTGGTTCACTTTACATGGTTTTCCGTACTCAAGGATCAATCGTAACCACATATCATAGTCCTGACACGCCTCAAGGTTTTCATCAAATCCGCCAATAGAAATAATTTTTCCCCTTTCGACTAGTACCTGATTGCCAATCACATTGCGATACAAAATGCATGCCAACGAATAACAGTTGCCTTTATGATTTCGATAATTCTTGTTGTCCTTACGCATCACATAGTCATTGGCGAACACAAAGGCACAACCAGGGTCCCAGCTTCTGACAAGTTCTTCAATTCGCTCGGGCATCCATTCATCATCATCATCAAGTCCTGCTACTAATTTTCCGTTAGCATTTTTCAGGCCTGCGTTCCGAGCTGCGCAAGCACCGAGGCGAAGCTCGTGTTTCAGGTAGCGTATTTCTACAGTAGATTTATTCTGGAAATTTTCTACCAGGTCTGAAGTGCGATCCGTAGATGCGTCGTCGACTATGATGAGTTCCAGGTTGGAATAGGTTTGGGCAAGAACGGATTCGATTGCTCGTGCCAGAAGCGTGGTGCGATTGTGAGTGGTGATAATCGCTGATACCAATGGAAATTGGGCTGGATGAACTGGGTGCTGCGTGGTTTGCATCATTACGGCTCGGAAATAGACTATTGCTGTGGATGAATCCTGCCTGGAAAGGGGTTAAGGCGACGAGCCCAGGTACCCTGACCCAGGATGACAGATTGTAGTCGACAACTATATTTTGAATGGGTATCGAATTCGAAGCGGGCCGCGAATTTTACACTTTTTTGGCTAGACAATCAGTTTGAATTGTGAATTCACTGTTGTCACTGGCAATTCCTCATTCACAACTCGATCCAGCGAAAATTTTCGTGTCGGGCAGACCATTGGGCCCGCCAGATTAGTAAAAATTGCCCAAACCCAAGCAGCGTCAGTTTTGGGACTTGATCCAGAGTGATTCTTTTGTTTTTGTTGGCAGCGTGAATATTCTCGAGGTGAGATTTGAAATTATCAGACAACTATTCGCGGGGACGCAGGTGTTAACCCCCCTGTCCATACCAATGTTTTCAGTTCCAATAGCTCGAACCTTGATTAGCCGGACAGCGAAAATTTAATCGGCTGCGCCCCTTCCCACAGTACTGTCTTGCCAAAAGCAGCCAGTCTTTCATGACCTTTTGTCATGGTGAGAAAATGGTTGCCGGCCAGCTGCCCCATTTTGCTGGCGAAAACCGAATTTCCGTACACGAACAGGAATTCGGTTTCACTGAAGCCGCCGGGGTAAAACAGCACATCTCCCCTGGAAGCGTGGCTGGTATGGTTTTCGAAGCCGACTCCAAGCTCAACAGTGCCCAGCGGGATCCACACCGCCTCGCCGCTCCAGCGTGAATGTATGACTTGCTGGGTGTAGGGCAGTAACTCCAGGAATTTGGCGCAGGTCAGGGGAGCAAGCTCTTCTTCGAGTTTGGCCGAGAAATTGAAATCACCAGACTTGATATTGATCGTTTTCATTGTCAGCCCCGCCCTACGAAAGGCATTTCATTGGCCATCACTGTCATGAACAGCACATTCTCCTTGAGTGGCAGGCTGTCCATGTATACCACCGCCCGGCCGATGTTGTCCACGTTCATGGTGGGTTCCACGGCAATACTGCCATCGGCCTGGGGCACGCCCTCCGCCATGCGTTCGGTCATGGGCGTGGCGGCATTGCCGATGTCAATCTGGCCGCAAACGATATCGTGTATGCGACCGTCAAGGGAAATTGATTTTGTCAGTCCGGTGATGGCATGTTTTGTCGCTGTATAGGGTGCGGAAAATGGCCTTGGTGCATGGGCCGAGATCGATCCATTGTTGATGATACGGCCGCCCCTCGGATCCTGGGATTTCATGATCCTGATTGCTTGCTGGGTGCACAGGAAGGCGCCGGTCAGGTTGACGTCAACGACCTGTTTCCACTCATCGATGCCCAGGTCTTCCATGGGAACGGGTCTCGAGCCCAGCCCGGCATTGTTGAACAACAGGTCGAGACGGCCAAATTTTATGGTGGTTGCGGCAAATGCAGCACTGACCTGTTCGGGATTGCTTACATCAGCACCAAAAACCAGGGTGGATTCGGTTCCCGCTTTACTCAAGTCCGCCGTTTCCTGCAGGGGCTCCTGTCTGCGGCCTACAAGGGTGACCGAGTAACCCTGGCCCAGCAGCGCCAGGGCAACCGAGCGGCCAATACCTGTTCCCGCCCCGGTCACCAGGGCAATTTTTGATTCTGTTTTACTCATTTCAATTTTCCTTGATATGCGTGACTTCACCTGTTGCCCGGACTGATATCGGATACACAGTTTGCCTGCAGTTAAGTATACTGTCCGCGACAAAATCTATACAGACAATCGTCATGCGAGAACTGGAAAACGTGTTTATTGCTCTTAAAGACGGGCGCAACCTTTCGGCAAGAATATGGCTTCCCGATGACACCGATGCATCGCCGGTTCCTGCCATACTGGAATTCCTGCCCTACCGAAAACGGGATGGAACGGCGCAGCGGGACGAAAGCAATTACCCGGTATTCGCTCGCGCCGGCTATGCCGGTGTGCGCGTGGACATTTCCGGTACCGGCGAGTCTGACGGCGAGTACGACGACGAGTACTCGCCCCAGGAGCATGCCGATGCCCTGGAAGTTATCAACTGGATTGCCAGCCAGGACTGGTGCGACGGAAATCTGGGCATGATGGGAATTTCCTGGGGCGGTTTCAACAGCCTCCAGGTCGCCGCACTGCGGCCGGCACCGCTCAAGGCAGTTATTGCCATCGGCACCAGCGTAGATCGTTACAACGATGATATTCACTACAAAAATGGTTGCCACCTGTATTCCAACTTCTCCTGGTCGAGCACCATGCTGTGCTATGCATCGAGGCCGCCCGATCCGTTGCTGGTCGGAGAACAGTGGCGGGAGATGTGGTTAAAGCGATTGAAGACCCAGCCCTTCCCGCTGGAATCCTGGTTGGCACACCAGCGCCGTGATGAATACTGGAAGCACGGCTCAATTTGTGAAGATTACGAGGCCATCACTATCCCGTCCCTGGTCATAAGTGGCTGGGGTGACGGTTATGTCAATGCGCCAACCGCCATGGCAGCAAACAGCATGTCTGTTTGCCGGGCAGTGAACGGCCCATGGATTCACAAGTATCCCCATTTTGCCTGGCCCAGACCGCGCATGGATTTTCATGAGGAGGCAATACGCTGGTGGGACCGGTGGCTCAAGGGAGAAGAAAACGGGGTCGAAGAAACCCCGGCATACCGGGCATATATCTC
>PVMS01102759.1_pt1 | contig 11210 bp, 10 predicted proteins | sample 1853461 | NCBI WGS metagenome assembly PVMS01 (sample SAMN08582032, study PRJNA380276) | Marine sediment metagenome, whole genome shotgun sequencing project. | isolation source: ocean sediment barecode stripped | collected 2017
ACGGCTCGTCGACTATTCCGGGAAGCCTCTCAGTTAGGCGATCCTTTCGCCACCATTGCCCTCCTGGATATAAAGTCTGGTTCCAAGCTCTAGTCTTTTTGGTGCAAAGGGAAAAAATCTCTTAAGAGTGCTTTCTTCATGACCGATACCCAAAAATAATGGGCAATAGTTTCAGAATACCGCGGCTAAGACACAAAAACGCAAAGAATCGCTTCAGAGGAGTGGACTCATATGTTTAAAAAATTCTTTCAACCCATCCGTCCTATACAAGGGTTTACCCTCATTGAGATGATCGGCGTCTTGGCCATCATCGCTATCCTAATGGCCTTATTGATGCCCAAAGTTTTCCAACTCATTGCCTCATCCAATGCCCGATCTTTGACGGCAGCGGTTCGCACTTACGAAACGGCCGTCACCAACTATTTTGCCAATGTCGGGTCGTTGTACCCCCTGAATGTCACCGGAGTTCCAACAGCAGAAGCCACCGGAGATAGCGCGACCGCCATTTCCCTTGCTGCTCGCTTAACCCTTGATATGACTGATCCCTTGAATACGGGAGCTAATCAATGGATACGTTTTCGTGGCCCTTACGCAGAAAAATTAGATTCAGCGAATTCACCTGGTATTGGGGCTACCATCCTGATGCCAACCGGTCCAGCTGTTGCCCTCGCCACCGCAACGACCGGAACAAACATCGGATGGGACCTTAAAGGAGATGATGGAAACAGCGATCTCGCAACAGGAGCACAAGTGGCCTATTTGCAAATCACAGGCGTCACCGTAGGCGATGCCGAAGAGATCGATGGCATTATTGATCCGGGCATTGGGGCCACGGCTGCCGAACGACAATTACGCGGCCGAGTGAAATATGATGGGGCCACGAGCCAATTATTTATTTACTTGGCTCACCGATAAAATAAACCCCTTCCCATGAGTATGGTAGGTATAGTGCTCACTACCAGTTTTCCTCTCTCAACGTGAAACATGGCCAGAAATGGGTGCCGAGGTCTTGGTACCCGTAGGTCACACCTAACGGGATGGCCCATGACCACACCCACACCCACCACTCCTTCACGCCCTCAACTGGGCGCATCTCTTCTTCAAGACGGTTGGATAACTCCAGAACAACTTGACTTAGCCATAAGCGAAGGCAAACGAACGAGGACCATGTTAGGTCAAACTCTTATTGGCCTCGGGTTCATTACTGAAAAGGTGCTAGCCCACTATCTGGCTGAGGGTACCCAAACTGGCATGGTCGATCTCTCGGCCACGTTCATCCCTCCGGAAATTCTGGAACTCGTTCCCTACGACCTGGCTAATCAGTTTCAAGTGCTCCCCATAAGCAAACGTGGACAAGTCTTAAATCTCGCCATGGCGGACCCGTTGAACATCGTGGCGGTGGATACCATTGAAAGTCGTACCGGCCTCAACATCAATACCCAAACGGCGCCCGCCCAAGAACTCTCCGAGGCTATCGAACGCCATTACGCCCATAGCGAATCTATCAAACAGCTACTGGATGAACTTGTCGCCAAGGGTTTTTCGGATCTTGCAGAAGATACGACACAAGAAGCCCCGATGATTCGTCTCTGTAATCAGTTAATCATCTCGGGAATCCAGGCTAGGGTGACCGATATTCATGTCGAACCGGACGAACAATATTTGCGCGTCCGCATGCGAATCGATGGAATCCTTTCGCAGGAACTCCTCATCCCCAAAGCACTTCAAGCCCCCATTATTGCTCGTTTGAAACTCATGGCGAATTTGAATCTCACAGAAAAGCGCACACCGCAGGATGGACGTATTCCATTTACCATGGGCAATCGCCACATTGACCTTCGAGTCTCCACCCTTCCCACCAACTTCGGAGAAAGCATTGTACTTCGGATCCTGGACAAAGATGCCCTCAAGCTGGAATTTGGAGCCTTGGGATTTACCACCTACGATCAATCCCGCATTCAGTCCATCATCCAACGACCGCATGGAATCATTCTGGTGACGGGTCCGACAGGTAGCGGCAAAACCACCACGCTGTATACGGCCCTTCGCCATGTCAATGCCAAAGAAAAAAGCGTGTTCACGCTCGAAGATCCTATCGAATATCAAATGCCCATGATCCGCCAAACGCAAGTCAACGCCGATATCGGCATGACCTTTGCCGCTGGTCTCCGGGCCCTGCTCCGTCAAGATCCGGACGTCATCTTGGTTGGTGAAATCCGAGACCAGGAAACCGCCGACCTGGCCATGCGTGCGGCCTTAACCGGCCATTTGGTGTTTTCCACGCTGCATACAAACGATGCGATCGGAGCCATCCCTCGACTCATCGACATGGGCGTCGAGCCATTTCTCTTAGCATCCGCATTGACTGCGGTAATCGGACAACGCCTCGTGCGGTGTATTTGTCTCGGATGCAAAGTGGAACGAGAAGATGCCGAACATGTCTTAGCTGAACTCCAAGTGGAACTTCCCAATGACAGCCCTCCTAGGTTATGGACTGGGGACGGCTGCCAGGCCTGCAGCAATACCGGTTATTCAGGACGAGCCGGGATTTATGAAATCATTCAAGTTACCGATCAACTCCACGCACCCATAGTCAATGGGCCTGACATAGCTGACATTAGAGCCATTATTCACAAACAAGGTATGCCCACCATGTTCGAAGACGGTTTGGGGAAAGCCCTGAACGGGATCACCACTTTGGAAGAGGTTTTGAGGGTCACTGGTGGGTAATTTCTGGTATCGCGCCATTGACGCTCAGGGCCGCCCTGCCGAGGGGGAGATGAATGCCTCTGACCTGTCCCAATTGGAAACCCGACTCCAAAACATGGGGCTCTGGCTTGTTCGAGCCCTGGAAGCCAAGCCCAAAGCTTCCACACGTCCTGGCGAACTGTGCAAAGTGAAACCCCGCGATCTCCTGGAATTCTCCACACATATGTTTACCTTGTTGGACGCCGGTATTCCACTTTCCCAAGCCGTGAAAAGCTTGTCAGAAGAATCACCCAATCTTCAATTGCGCGCAACCTTACAAACGATTTTTAATCAAGTTGAGGCAGGCAGTCCTCTGCATACGGCCATGAATCAGCATCCCACAATTTTTCCTCCGCAAGTGACCAACCTGGTACAAGCCGGTGAAGAAAGTGACACGTTGGCTGATACGTTCAAAGAACTGGAACGGTATTTAGACTGGGCCGATCAAATTCGTGGTGATATCCACCAAGCCACGATTTATCCCAGCATCGTCATTGTCGCGGTGACGGGGCTATTGATCTTGTTGTTTACCTTCGTCATCCCACGATTTATTCCGGTCTTACATGACCTGAATGTGCCTCTCCCATTCGTCACAATCCTCGTTATCGGTATCAGCGAATTCATGGTGAACAACTGGTATTACTGGATGCCCATGATTCTCATCATGCCTCTAGCCTGGTGGGTAGGACGGAAGTACATTGCCGGATTTTCAAGCTGGCGTGACGGGATAGTATTAGAATTGCCTATTCTTGGGGAACTGCTCCAAATGTTGACGTTGTCAAAGTTTGTACAAAATTTTGCCGTGCTCTATCGGGCCGGTATCCCTGTCTTGCAATGTTTTAACTTATGCCGAGGTTTAGTGGGAAACCACATAGTGGCCCAAGCGCTCCAGGAGGCACAACAGGCCATAGCCGAAGGGGCAAGTATCCATGAATCCTTAAACCGACACGCGATTTTCCCACCTATGATGATCCAAATGATTGCTGTGGGCGAAACAACGGGACAACTACCGAAAACCCTCATGAACGTGGCTGACTTTTATAATCGGGAAATTCCCCGGCGGGTCAAAAAAAATCTTCGCGATTTTAGAACCGGTTATCACGCTCGGGTTGATTGCCATCGTGGGAATCGTCGCCTTAGCCCTCTTCATGCCCATGATGAGCCTGATGGGCGAATTCAGGTGACTGCGGCATGGAACACCCGCCCGACCGCGCCATCAGCTCTTACCACCTCCCGTTTCCCATTATTTCTCAAGGGGGAATTTCCCTCATTGCTGTCATCGGAGTCCTGGCTGTTATCACGATCGGCTTATCACTCATCACGCCCTCCCTCGTCCAAATTTGGGATCGACGCCATCAGGAAACGGAACGCTTCCAGCTTCGCCGTATTGCAGATGGAATTCAAACCTATCTGAAACAGAACAAGGCCTTTCCACCTTCCTTGGGGAGCCTTGCCCCGGATTACGTCCCATTTCCTGCCGCCCTGTTAACCACGAACGCACGCGGGTTCCCTCGCTATTACGCGGTCCATCCAGCCATGGTCGGCTTAAACAATAGCACCGGTCTGTCTGCTGCCGAACTGGTCGACACCCGATTCCTCCTCATTACCAATCTCACTCAGGATGCCGCACCGACCATTACGACTCCCGCTGAATTTGAAACCTGGTGGACCACAGATGAAAGCCTGATTCCCAATTTACACATTCATCGAAGCAATGTCGGACATTTATTCTATTCCTTAGCCATCATACCTGAAGGCAACGGGGCCAGTTTTTTTGTCAGTACCACACCAGCGACCGATTCCGGCGGAGGCTTACTTCCTACCCACAGTGCCTTCCACCTCGTGGGAACCATGATCGGCTTTGATGAAGCTACGACCTATACCCTCCCCGAAGTCCAATTTGCCCTCACTACCAACACAGCCTATTGGTTTGACCCTATCTGCACAGCCACAAAACAATGGAATCCTCTGAATCCGCCTTGTGACAACGTCAGGGATGAGTTTAACGCTATTGCCTACAACGGGAACGATGGCACACATAACTGGGTTAACGACTGGCAGGAAACGGGTGAGGCAGACGGCCCGACAAGTGGAAAAATGCAAGTGGGAACTGATGCGCAATGTGCTGCCGGGAACTGTTTCCAATTTGGTGGAGGCGGGGGAGGACCATCAACAGAAATCAGTCGGGAAGTGGATCTCTCAGGAGCTGCGACAGCTACCCTTACGTTTAGCTACCGCCGGAGTGCCGGAGCTAATGGGGGATTTATCAAAATTGAAGCTTCAAACAATGGGGGAGCATCTTGGACAACCCTTCAGACCTATAGCATGAACGGCACCGACGCCAGCCAAGTCCCTCAATCCTTTGACCTCACGATCCACATTGCCTCGAATACCCAAGTTCGATTTGTTCGTATCGGAAACGTGAAGCGCTTGCTTTACGCTGACAACGTCGAGATTGCCTGGAACTGATAGCCAGTAAGAAGGAAATAGTTTAGGAGTAAGGAGAAAAATGTTTGTCTCCTTCTTTATCCCTTTTCCTTCTGATTCTTTACTTTTCACTTACTTCAATAAAGATTCGTTCATGTTTCTCCGACAGATGAAGGAGGGGCATACCCTGCAAAATCTGCCACAACCAAAATTTGCGTATGTCACTGATAGAGCCACACAGAGAGCGTGGAGAAATGTTGAGTCGAACAAGAATCATGGGAAACAAGGCCACACAGCTAAGAACTATGTTGCTTGAACAGCCAGGAACCGTTCCCTCCACGCCTCACGCCTTAGGCCTCACACCTCCACCAGGCTTTACGCTGGTGGAATTAATTGGTGTCCTAGCCATATTGGCGATTCTTGCCAGTTTTATTACCCCAAACGTCATCAATCAACTGCGGAGCGCCAGGCGGGATGCCGAGGATCAACAGTTGGCGAATATTGCCAAAGGAATCGAATTGTACCTCCGGCAAACCCGCTCTTTTCCAGCGAATCTACCCGTCCTGAGTCCGGACTACGTGGCGACTTCCTCTGGACAACTCACGAACAACGCCAACGGATTTTTGCGTTATTACTTCGTCCAACCGAACATGGGTGGCTACACGAACGCGGCAGGATTAGCTCCCACCGCACTTGCAGATTCCCGGTTTTTACTCATTACAAATTTAACGCAAAATGCCAATCCAACCATCATCACGGATGCGGAATTCGAAACCTGGTGGGATACCGACGAAACAGGGACCCCGGATCTCAAAATCCATCGTGGGCATGTGGGACACCTATTCCAGCTGTTAAGCCTGTCTGCCGACGGGGCTGGAGGCAGTTATACAGTTGAAGGGATCCCCACCAATTCCGGCGGAGGCACTTTGGCCGCACACATCCGTTACCACCTTACTGGAACAACCGTCGCGCTGGATGAAGCGAATACTTTTGGGACGGCCGAAACCCAATTCACCATGACTGCCGAAGCTGGCTATCAATTCGATCCCGATTGCCCCAGCGGATCCCAATGGCGGGTGATTAGCAGCGGGTGTTATACCCCATAGGAAATTAATCGGATCATGGCTTTACCATTCACTAAGATCTCTCCAAAGCAAGGTTTCCGCCCGACTATCAGGAAGCTTTCTTATACATTTCGAAATACCCTCTTCCACAAACAACTCACAGTTCTGAGTGTGAGTCTCTTGAATGGTCGTTTCAAAGCCATGTCCATCATAAACGATTCTATTCACGAGAGTTGGGAAATGCCTGGGTTCATTATGAGATCCGAGGCTCTACGCCAAGCGATTTCCGATGCCATCCACTATACGCAATTTCCAGGCACTCACATTTCCATATTAGTAGAAGACCAACGATTTATTAACCTTACGCTTCAACTCCCAGCTATGGCCCTCGCAGACTTGCTCCCTATTCTTGAACGCAAAGCGCAACAGGCAAAAACCTGGGAAGGGCCAGTAGCCTGGCGCTATCACCTCGGCATACAAGCTAGGGGTAAACAAAGCGTCCACCTCGAGATTTGGCCACAAAGTTTTATCAATGACATTATTCAGATTTGTGAAGATTTGGGCTTACATCTTCAACAGCTTGCCCCACTATCAGCACTTTCAGAAAGTCAACTCAGCACCCTATCGGTGGAACCTGGTGAGGCCACCATTCTTATCAGCATGTTAGAAGGAAAGGTGATGTTCGTCGCCGGAGGAGAAGATGGAACCCCCATCCTGACTCGACACCTTGCCCCCGCACAAGATTGGGTCCCTCTAGGAAAACGGGTTGGCACAGAAGTCAATCGGACCATCATGTTCATTATTCAACAGATCAACCTTAATATTCCCCATATCTGGTTTATAGGTGAGGAAGAACGATTGACCTTAGAAGAAGTTCAACCTCACGTTTCAACTCCGATTTTTTCATTTCCGGTCACTTCAGATTGGAAATACTGGCTTTGGGTGGGAGCCACACTCCCCAAGGACCTCGAGAATAATTTCACGCCACCTGAGGTGCGTCGGGCACCCCTCAAGAAGATGCTTATAAAAACCTTGGCCGCCACAATTGCAGGATTTCTTATTGTAGGTGTTGGGACCACAGGAATCCTTGAAGGTTATTTTGCCAAGAATCAAAACCATCTCCAGACCATGACTGCTCAAGCAATGGCTCTCCAAGAGGACCAACAACACTGGATCAGTCGACTCGTCACCATACACACCAAACAGCAATGGGCACAGGCGATCACTGAAACCAAAACTGCGTCGCTCGAAGGGCCTCTGTTCAGCTATTTGGGAAACGTTATTCCCCATCAAATGATTCTTCACAAGGCTGCGGTCAAACATATTGATGACATTTGGGACCTCGAGCTGAGTGGAAGCATATCAGCGAATCTTCCTTCGGCCCTGTTGCTGGTCGATCAACTCGCTCAACAATTAGCACAAGGTCCTTATCATGTCACGATGAAGGAGGGTTGGCGGGATCAGCTCCTGAGCCAAACAAATTCCCAAACAGTGCGCGGGGATACACAACCACATTACCAATGGACCTTAAAAGGAAATTTCTCATGAATAGCTGGTGGGGGGACAAAATTCTAGTTCTGTCTCGTTTGTCTGACATGAAAATCCTCAGCACCACGATCATGCTTGCTGGCAGCCTTGTTTTCGTAGGTTGGATGAGCGTTGACAAGTTCGTGGGCGTTTACAATAGCCAAGCTTCTGCCCAGACCGTCACGGATTTGAAACGTGACATTTCTCAGCTTCGTGTTCAATATCGAGAGGCCCATCCTGAAACCCTTCAGGCAGTTCTGGAACAAGCCGACCAGCATTTGATCCAAGATTTTACACATCTGGCTCGCTGGGCTCAGGGCGTTCAGGAACAAGGGGAACGATTAGATCTTCAAATGCACTACCGGATCCTGAAGGCACAACAATCTCCTTCATCGATTCAAGGCATAACGACAATTCCTCTAGAACTCCAAATAAGTTCCAGGAACGACCGAGGCGGGTACCGGGCATTTTTGCAGTTTTTGCAAGCCTTGGAGCGATCAGGACCTCGCATCACTCTTCAAGAAGTCACCGTCAAGGGTGACGGGAAAAAGGCCACACATTTCACAGTTGGATTATCGGTATGGATGAAAACACACGATTCCGTCGAGCTTTAAAAAACCCTCTCGTCATGGGAGGGTTATGCATTATTGCGGGTCTTACCATGTACCACAACGTCGTTGAATCGACCATGAACAGCACCCTGCCGGATTCAGTAGGCTCAGCACCACTTCCTCTAGCATCCGCCCAGGCTATCTCGGCATCTTCTACACCCCAGATGCATGATGACGTAGCGACCCGGTGGATCCAAAATCCTAAACGGGATCCGTTTGCACCCGTGTCTGTGGCCAAATGGTCGAAACCATCTTCAAAGCAATCCTCGACCTCTTCTACCGGGATTCATGGAAAACGCCATGAGCCTCTCAAGCAACTCGAGTTAAAAGCCATCGCGCTGGAAGCCCGGCAACGCAGCGCCGTGATTAACCGGAGCGTGGTGTATGAAGGCGAAATGATCGAGGGCTATCAAGTTGTTTCCATTGAACTCCAGGGGGTGTGGCTTCAACGTCATGGGAAGAAACACTTGCTAGCATTTACAACTGTACAACCTCTTAAATCACTGTTTTAAGATTATGCAACCACTTCGACGACAACAAGCCATCTCCTTAAAGCCATCACCGGCCTGGCATTCAATCCTTCATTCTTCCATGTATTGGGTCCTAAGCCTCACTCTGGCCGGCTTCTTCACGCTTTCCGGATGCACCACGACCGAACGTGAGGCAGAGGTTCAACCTGTACCCACCAGCTCTCCACTATCATTTTGGCCCTCGAATTACCCCAAACCTATCCAGACGGTGATTAAAGATTCTTTGCCTACTTTTTCATTGGAAGATCGAATGTTGCTCACCAGCAACGTACTAGAAACGTCTTCTGCTACGGCTCCTTCCCTGGGTCCGCTGTATTCTTTTCGGGCACAAGCGTTACCCCTCCTGGATGCTCTAGCCCTCTTCGCAAGAAGTAACCAACTCAATATCGTGGCCGGGCCGGAAATCTCCGGAACTATCACAGTGGATTTTCATAATCTTCCTCTGGAACGGGCAATGTCGGCTATTTTGGAAGCCCATGGCTATTACTGGGAACACCAACAGGACCTGATCCAAGTCAGGCAATTCAAAACCCAAACCTTCAATGTAGATTACATCCGTCTGATTCGGAGCGGAACAGGGCAGAACCGTGCGCAGCTTGCTTCAGGCTCCAGTGGGGGTAGCGGAGGCGGCGCATCCCAGGACACCGGACAAATCACGGTGAACCAGGAGGACAAAATAAATTTTTGGGAAGAACTGGAAAAACAAATGCAGACCCTTATGTCCAAAGAGGGCCGACTAGTGGTCAACCGGCTCTCAGGAACCATCCAGATAACCGATCGGTATAAGCGGGTCAATGAAATCGAAAACTTTGTCGAGAGCGTCCACCGGGCTCTGTACCGACAGGTAGAGATCGAAGTGCGGATTTATGAAGTCGCATTGGATGATCAGTACAGCCTTGGCATTGATTGGAACAGGATTAATTTTGATGGCACAAATGGCGCCATTGCCCTCGCAAACATTATTACCGCGCCGTTCGGAGGTTTCATAGCTAAGGCTGCCACTACCTCCATCTCTTTCGAGGATGGCAGTTTTGATGGGGTTCTCGAAGCCCTAGAGGAACAGGGTGAGGTTCGTGTGATCTCTCAACCTCGCGTGGTCACGATGAATAATCAACCAGCCTTGATTAAAGTCGCCACCGATGAAGCCTTCTTTACCTCAACCATCTCGCAAGGGACCGCTGGGACAGGTAACATTATCACCGAACAGGCCCGATCCGTCACCGTAGGCTTGGTCCTTTCCGTCACACCCCAAATCTCCGAAGACGGGTGGATCATGCTGGATGTGACTCCTATTATTTCCCGGCTTCGTGCAATTGTCGAATCTCCACAAGGAACGGCCACCGCTCCAATTTTGGATGTCAAGCAATCCTCCGGGTTGGTCAGGGTGAAAGATGGAGATATGGTCATTATCGGTGGGCTCATCCAAGAGGAAAGTTCGGAAACCGAGCGCAAAGTTCCTCTCTTAGGGGACATTCCCATTCTGGGTCGCTTATTCAAGGGAACGTACACGGCCAGAAGAAAAAGTGAACTGGTCATCTTTATCTCCCCTAAGATTATTCGGTCATCATCATGACGACGTTAGATCTCAGCATATGCTACCAGGAGTTGGGATTTTCGGAACCCCCGTTTCGCCTCACACCGGATACGGATTTCTTTTTCCCCGGCAGCCATCATTTGGAAGCCTTGAATCATTTACAATTCGGCATTGCCAGTGGGGGATTTACGATGCTGACGGGGGAAGTGGGTCTTGGCAAAACTCTCTTATGCCGTCATCTGCTCCGGCATCCGCCAGTAGGGGTTCGTTTCGCATATTTACTAAATCCGGATCAGTCTTACGGTGACTTACTCACCTCTATTTATGAAGATCTCACGGGAACCACACCTGAAGATCGGTCACTCGGAGCCTTGCAACGGGAACTCCCCAAACTTTTACTCCGATTGGCAGAAGGGGGCGAACGAGCGGTGGTTCTGGTAGACGAAGCGCATCGGTTAAGCGGCAAAGTCTTGGAAGGGCTCCGCCTGTTGTCTAATTTGGATACCGAGAAAGACAAGCTCATGTGTCTTTTATTGGTCGGACAACCAGAACTTGAGCAGAAGCTCGCTGCCCGAGCCTTTCGTCCCCTGCGGCAACGCATTAGCGTGCGCTATCGCCTCCAACCGTTTGGATATCGGGAAACCCGTGACTATATTTATCATCGCATTAAAAGGGTACAAAATGCTGACTACCTTCGATTCCAAGCCGGAGTCCCATGGCTCATCTATTGGCTGTCTGGCGGAGTACCCAGGCGCATCAACCAACTCTG
>PVMS01024886.1_pt1 | contig 11209 bp, 3 predicted proteins | sample 1853461 | NCBI WGS metagenome assembly PVMS01 (sample SAMN08582032, study PRJNA380276) | Marine sediment metagenome, whole genome shotgun sequencing project. | isolation source: ocean sediment barecode stripped | collected 2017
CAGCGGTGGCGCTGCGGCTGCCGTCATCGCACGTGCGTCCGAGCTGGCTGGCATTGGATTGGACCTCGAGTCATCCGAACCACTCGGCCCTGAGATCGCCGAGATGGTCTGCCGTCCCGACGAACAAGCGACCGGTGATGGCGACCGTGCGAAGCTGCTGTTCAGCATCAAGGAAGCGATCTATAAATGTATTTTCCCATCGGTAGGCTGTTACGTGGACTTCCAGGAAATGGAGGTCTTGCTGAACCGAAACGATGCAAACTTTAGGGCGCGATCACACAGCCCGAATTTTGACGCTCACTTGATTGACGGATTGCAAGGCCGCTATTACAAAGGTCACGAAATTCTATTTAGCAGCGCATGGATTCCGCACGTGTGAGGTAAACAGCCATGTGCGCGTGGCGGCCACCAACAGAAGAGCACGATCAAATGGCAGAGAGGCTCGTGACCACGAGACCCATGAGGACAATCGCTCGGTACTCCCGGCGTTTCGCTCCGGAGCTGATCGCTCTTGCGATGCTCGGCGTCGCGCTCACTCTCGCGATCAGAACGACGGCCGACCTGAGCTGGCCCCCCAAGGACGACTTCTATCGCCAAATCGGCGGCACTCAGTCGGTGCTCGATGGACGGCCCAGTGCCGATCCCGGCTATCTGGGTGAGGGTCGATGGTACAACCCCCTGGTTCCTCGTCTCGTGGCTTGGATCGCGCCGCACGTGGATCTCCCTCTCCCGACGCTGTACACGAGAGCGGGTCCGTACTTCAATCTGATTGTCCCCGTCGCCTTCTATTCCTTTGTATGCGTGCTGTTTGGTCGCTGGGCGGCGGTCACCAGTCTGGGGATATTTCTGTTCGCAACGAGCCCCCTGGTCCCGCCGCGTGTTCTAGGCACCTATTCCCCTTGGTTCTGGGCGAGAAATTTTGCGCAGGGCCTGTTCTTCATTACGGCTGCGACATCGGTCCTCGCCTTCCGATCCGGCATGTATCGCTGGGCTTTCATCGCGGGAGTCGCGTTGGGCCTCACCTTTCTTACCCATACCGCACCGGCGCTCATCATCGTTCTGTTCGTCTTGATGATGACTGGTTTGGATTGGTTGCGACCGGGAAGACCCGATGGCTCGAGTTTCACGCGCAGCGCTTCGATGCTGCTGATCATCGGCGGGACGTCGTTCGCGGTCTGTTTCCCGTTTCTGATGCAATTGTTCGTCGATTATGGCTTTGAGGTGAAGAACTGGGCGCCGTCCCACCTCGTGGGTCTCTATGTTCGGCAAATCGCCTCGGCGATGTTCTCGGTACGAACAGCGCTAGCCATTTTCGGAGGTGTTTTGCTTCTGCGCCCACCCGCGTCAATGAAGATCAAACCCGCGTCTAGGATCGCTCTCATGATCTTGCTTTTGGCGACGCTTCTGCCGCTTTTTTACGGAATCGTCGTTCGATTTGCGGCGTATCGAGGAGTCGAGCTCAGGCAACTCGTTCCGGAGTTTCATTTCCACATCTATTTTACCGCAATTCAGGCGGTATTTGCCGGAGTTGGCCTCTGCTACCTGGCCCGCCGGTTCACTCCGAAGCTGGCCCAACTGCTCCGCCGCAATGGCATCGATCCGGATTTCGGGGCACCGCGATCGCTTGAACCCTTCGTTCTGGTAGGGCTGCTCACCATCATTACCGCAGGAGGATTCGGATTCTATTTGTCGAGTCCCGACATGCGTCAGTTTCGAGAAGACTCTCTCGAACGTGCTCAACGTTCGAATGTTACTCAACTATACGACTGGGCACTTCACAATACTGAGAGCAATGACGTCTTCTTGGTGGAACCACTTCTCGGATTGTATGCGATCAGCTCCGCTGCGCGTAAGGTCGTGGTCCTTCCACGCGTCTATTCGAATCCATATGTCGACTACGAGAAGCGTAGGCGTGACGCTGTTCGAATGTATGAGTACTTGCGCAGCGGGGAGGAGAAGTCCTTCTTGGCGCTGGCTTCAGACTACCACGTCCGATATGTGGTCGACGCGAAGGATGCGCCCAAATGCTGCATGCTCGAAGCTATCGATAGTCCGAACTTCAGAGTAGTATTCGAGCGGGACGCTCTGACGGTCTATGAAGTAGACTACTGATCGATCCTCGACGAGTTTGTTCGACGGGCCGCCCTAAATGTCCAGAATCTCTTCGTCGTCGGATGATGCTGCGCCCTCCGTAGCGTTCTGGCTGACCCAGAGGATGGTGTCGATATAGTCAGCCAACTTCTCGACTGTCGGGCTCTCGAAGACCTCGCGAAGCGGCAGTTCGACACTGAATGTCGACCGGACTCTGAACACCATTTTAGTGGCGGTGAGAGAGTGCCCTCCGAGCTCGAAGAAGTTGTCGTGCAGTCCGACTCGATCGAATCGGAGAAGCTCTGACCAGATATCGGCGAGGGATCGCTCCGTCGTTGTGCGCGGCGCAACGAAAACCTCATCGACCGATCGGGCGAAGTCGGGTTTTGGGAGCTGCTTTCGATCCACTTTTCCGCTCGTCGTCAGCGGAAAACGGTCGATCTGGACGAACACGGTCGGAACCATGTATTCCGGCAGATACTGTCTCAGATACTCGCGCAGCTCCGTCCTCGGAAGCTCGCTATCCGCCGAGGTGCAATAAGCGACCAGGCGCGCATCCGCATCGCCGGCGTCGATGAGCGCGACCGCGGACTGTTGAATTCGCTCGTGACTTTCGGGAACGTCTCGATCTCTCCGAGCTCGATCCTGAATCCGCGCAGCTTGATCTGGTGATCGATGCGACCCAGGCACTCGAGGTCACCATTCGATCGGTAGCGGGCGAGGTCACCCGTTCGGTAGAGGCGAGAGCGTTCGCTTGCATCGAATGGGTTCGGAACGAACATCTTTCTCGTCAGGTCGGGGCGGTTCAGGTAGCCCTTGGCCACCCCACGGCCGCCGATATACATCTCGCCCGTGGCACCCAGGGGCACGGGGCGCTGGTTCTCGTCGAGGATGTAGATCTGGGTATTTCCGATCGGCCGGCCCACGAGAATCGGCCCGTCCCGATCCTCGATCTTCTTCGCGAGCACCCAGACTGTCGTTTCGGTAGGACCGTACAGATTCCAGAGCTCCCGCGATCTCTCCAGCATCTGCGTGGCGAGTTCCCTCGACAGCGGTTCACCCGTGCAGATCGCCAAGCGCCCACTCCGCCCTTCCCAACCGGATGCGATCATCAGGCGCCAGGTCATCGGAGTCGCCTGCATGAACGTGACTTCGTACCGCTCCAGAATATCGATCAGGGCCTGTCCATCTTGCATTTCCTCGGCGCTGGCCACGACGACGCGCCCGCCGCAGAAGAGTGGCAGGTAAATGTCGATGCCGGCGATGTCGAAGGAGAGCGTCGAGACGGCAAGCAGTACATCGTCGGCGGAGAAACCAGGGTTGCGCGAGACGGTCGTCAGCAGATTCACCACAGATCGGTGGCACACCTGGACGCCTTTTGGTTTCCCGGTGGATCCCGAGGTGTAGATTGTGTACGCGATTGCGTCGGGATCGATTGCCAATTCTAGCCGCTCGGCGCTCTCTCCGGCGATCCCCTCCCGGTCCCGATCAACGGCACAGACAAACGACTCCCCGGAACGAGGCAGGACCTCCAACATCGACTCCTGCGTCAGCAGAGCCGTCGCGCCCGAGTCTTCGAGCATGGTCTCCATTCGCTTCGGAGGGGAAGTGGGATCCAACGGAACGTACGCGGCCCCAGCCTTCAGCACGGCGAGGAGACCAATCAACATGTCCTGTGACCTCTCGATGCACAGGGCCACGTGATCCCCTTCGCGAACTCCGTTCGACCGGAGATACCGGGCAAGTCGATTCGAATGCTGCTCGAGTTCCGCGTACGTCAAGCTCGAATCCGCGCGAGGGAATACGGCCGCCACCGCACTTCCAATCCGATCCGCCTGTTCCTCAAAGAGCTGATGCACACAGAGGTCTTCGCGGAAAGATTCGTTCGTCTGATTCCATTCCACGAGGAGGCGCTGCTCTTCCTCTTCCGGAAGAATGGGCAGCGCATTGATCGGTCGACTCGCGTCGACCACGATTCCCGCAATCAACGCCTGGAACTCGTCGAGCCGCCGTCGAATCGTCGTGCGATCAAAGAGATTCCTATTGAACGTACACTCGATCGTGAGGCTGGTCTGCCTGTCGACGATGTTGAAGAAGAGATCGAAGGTCTCGAAGCTTCGCGGATTCGACATGACGCGGACATTCAGTCCGTGAAACGAGACGCCCTGCATCGTGGGGTCGACGTTGAAGGTCGTCGCGACCAAAGGCACTCGACTCAGATCCCGCGGCAGAACGATATTGTCGAGAAGCCTGCCGTAGCCACAGGACTGATGCTCGAAAGCATCCAAGACGATGCCGCGCATCGACGTAAGGAACTCGCTGAATGGCATGGCTCCGTCGATCTCGGAGCGGATCGGGAGGAGATTGACGCAGTGGCCAACCAAGTCGGGAGTTCCGGCCACCGGTTGGCCGGCGGCGATCATCCCGACGATCAAATCCGATTGGCCCGTGATGCGAAACAGAAAAGCTTCGTAGGCTGCAAGTAGCGACATGAAGGGCGTGCAGCCGTGCTTTGTTCCGAGGCGTTTGAACGCCTTCACGGTATCCGGATCAAGTTCCAGGTCCTCGCGGAATGCCGCGTAGCTCCTTTGCGGAGGCCGAGGTCGATCCGTCGGCAGATCCAGCACGGGGAGCTGTCCGGAGAGTCGATCCAACCAGAACGCCTTGTCGCGTGTGAACTCCTCACCGCGGAGGAGTTCGACCTGGCGCTCCGCGTATTCGCTGAAGTGTACCGGCTCGTCGACGTTCTCCGGCGCCACCCCGCACGCCGCAGAATAGTCCGCTCCGAGCTCTCGCATCAGTACACCGGTGGACCACCCGTCGCAGATGATGTGATGGGCGGTGAGCAGGACCACGTGTCGCGTATCCGACAGTTTCAGGACACGCGTGCGGAAGAGCGGCCCGTGGACGAGATCGAACGGAGTTTCGACCTCTTCTTTCTGAAGCTCGGAAATCCGCTCCTCCACCGATGCCATCTCGCCACCTGATAGATCGACCAGAGGGATCTCGATGGAGAGGCGCGGGGCGATGCGCATGTGCTCACCGTTCTCGCTGATCGTGGCACGGAGAGCGTCGTGGCGGTCGATGATCTTCTGGATCGCTCTCTCGAACGCGTCGAGATCGAGAGAGCCCTCGAGATCAATGCTATTCGACAAGTTGAATGCACAGTTGGCATCATCACCCATGAATGCGCCAAGCCAGATCTCCAGCTGCCCATCGGTCAGCGGCGCGAGTATCTCGCCGGCCTCGCTTCGAGTCGCAGCATCGATGGAAGACGCCGTCTCACCGCTGCCCGCCGCGTCCAGTGCCGCGCCCCGCGTGCGGCTCGGTAGGAACCCACCTTCTTGGAGTTCGCGTGCGCTTTCCTTGAAGGCGCGCATGATCATCGCGATGTCGTCGTCGGAGTGGGCGGTCGACATGAAGGCCGCGCGGCCTTCGGTCACATGAATGCCCTTGTCGCGAAGGTGCAGGTAGAAGAGGCTCGAGAACTCCTCGTGGCTACTGAACTTGACGAGATAGAGAGAGCTGAAGCACTCGATCGAGATCGGAGCCCCGACCTCGACGAAGTGCCCGTTGAGCTCGTCCACCATGGCTTTCGTCTTGGCATTGAGCTCATCCTGGAGGGCCGGCCCTTTCTCCTCGAGCTCCTGGAGCGTGGCTTCGATTGCCGCCAGTGCAACGGGGTGCCGGACGAACGTGCCGGCGAACCAAGTCACGCCCGCTTCCGGAAACGAGTCATCTCCGTAGCTCCAATCACCACCGTCCAGGGCATCCATGTAGAGTCGCTTGCCAGCGACGATGCCCGTTGGAAACCCACCACCGATGACCTTCCCATAGGTGGCGATGTCTGCCTGAACGCCGAATAGTGCTTGTGCGCCGCCGGGGTGGGAGCGGAAGCCCGTGATCATCTCGTCGAAGATGAGGGCAACGCCGACCTCCTCCGTGAGCTCGCGCAGAGCCTTCAGGAACTCCCGAGGTTGGAGATCGGGATGACGGCTCTGCACCGGCTCGACCAGGATCGCCGCCAGGTCGGCGGCATGCTCGCGAATGAATTCGAGTGAGGCGAGACTGTCGTATTCGAGGATCGAGACTCCTTCCACCATCCAGGGCGGGATCCCCGGAGCCGCCGGGACTGTGCGACTCCTCCCTCCCGTCACGACGTTGGTCGCGAGGACCTCATCGAAGAGTCCGTGGTAGTCGCCGGCGAACATCGCGATCCGGTCGCGGCCTGTCACGGTCCGCGCGACGCGAAGCGCCGCGAGAACGGCTTCGGACCCGGTGTTGCAGAATGCCGCGCGGTCCATCCCGGTGAGCGCGCAAATCCGGCGTGCGATCTCGCCGGCTCTTGGAGACTGAGGGCCAATTTCAACGCCCTGCTCCATCTGCTCTCGCACCGCATCCATGATGAAGGCGGGGGAATGGCCGAAGAGGTTCACTCCGAAACCCATTGTAATATCGATATAGACGTTTCCGTCGACGTCCCAGATGCGCGAACCCGCCGATCGGTTGGCCACGATCGGATAGACGAGTTCCTTCCAAGTGCGGCGAAATCCGGCGACCGCTCGAGGGTCCGCAAAATGCAATCGGTGGTCAGCGGTCAGGCGCTTCGATTCCTTCGTCCGGCTCGTCAACCGCTCTGTCAACGCCGCCAGGTGACTTTCCTGTGCGGGTGTGAGATCGGACCCGCCGCTCTTGGCAATCGGCTTCCACGGGCCCATCCCGCGCGGAGACGGGGTCTCAGGCGGCGATTTCGCAGTCGTGACGGTCGGGCGATGCGAGTCGACTCCCGCGACGGCACCGGCAGCAGTCGGCCCCATCTGTTCGAGGGCCGCCAATTGACGGGTCGCCGCCTCGAGCTGCTGTTTCACAGCGGCCAGCATATTCTCAAATGCGTTTTCCCCTATCGGTGCGACAGCCTGCAGAACCGACTCGACGGCCCTCCCCGATTGGTTCGCCTCGGGCCCGCGAGCCGCGAGTTCGTCAGCGTACGCATCTACGGGCAGGCGCTCGTCGATGTACCCTGCGAGGGACATGAGCGTCGGTGCATCCTCGAACAGCTGGCGAAACGTGATCTTGACCTTGAATTCGCGCGTGAACGCGGCGTTCGCGCGGGTCAGGAAAAGAGAATCAAACCCGAGTTCCAGAAACGTCGCGTGCTCATCGAGTTCGCCTTGGGGAATTCCTGAAAGATCGTGCAGGCTCGCCTTGAGTTTTCCCAGAACGAGGCTTTCGCGATCGATCGGTTCGGAAGCCGGCACGGCAAGAGTAAAGGGTCCGGGCGAGGGAAGTTCGTCAGTCGCGCGCGGAACTTCTGTAACCGGTAGATGAAGCGGCGCAGGCTGGGTGGGCTCCCCCAGCTCAAGCCAGTGGCGATCTCCTTCGAATGAATACGACGGGAGGCCTACTCGGTAACGCCGCATTGGGTTGTGGAAACGTTCCCAATCGACTTCTCGGCCGGCCAACCACATACGCCCGACCGTGTTGAGTACGAAGGAGACATCGGGCGTGGATTCTTTCGGGTGGCGCAGACTCGTCACGACCACGTGACTCGCTGCTTTCGCAGGATGCTGCCGCGCCAGTGTCGCCAACGTCTGCCCCGGCCCCGCCTCCAGGAGGATGCAGTCATCCTTTTGGAGCAAGGTCGCGAGGCCATCCGAGAACCTCACGGCGTTGCGCAGATGCTGAACCCAGTAATCCGGGTCAGTGGCCTCGTCCGGGGTCACCCAAGTCCCCGTCACGTTCGAAACGAAGGGGATCTTCGGCGGCCGAAACGAGATTTCGCTTCTCAGGAAGGTCCCAAAATCGTCCAATATCGGATCGACCATTGGCGAGTGTGCGGCCACCGCAATACGCACCCGTGAGAACTCGATCTCTTGGTCCTCGAGCCGGCGTTCGAGAGCATCGATGGATTCGACAGGTCCCGACAGGACGCAACTCGACGGGAGGTTGATAGCCGCAATGGCCACGCCGTCATCGATGAACTTCTTGGTCTCCTGCTCGGAAAGCGCGACGCCCAGCATGCTACCGGAATCAAGGGTCTCGAAGAGGTGGCCCCGCTGATGCACGATCGCGAGCGCGTCCTCCATCGACAACACGCCAGCAACACAGGCCGCAGCGTACTCGCCCGCGCTGTGCCCAATCAGCGCGTCTGGCTGGAGGCCCCAGGACCTCCAGAGTTGCGCGAGCGCGTACTCCGTGGTGAAGAGTGCGGTCAGAGCGAGTGTAGGCCGCTCCAACTGGGTGGCGGCCCGTTCCTCCGATCGGTCCGCCTCGTGAAGAAGAGGTCCCAGGTCGATTTCGTACTTGTCCCTCAGAATCTCCGTGCAGGCGTCCACGTGCCCACGGTACACAGGTTCGGTCTCATACAAACCCGACCCCATGCCCAAATACTGCGCACCGCCTCCCGGGAACATGAACACAGTCGAACGATCCTCGATGGGATTCGCCGCGGTGATGATCTTCCGTCGGTCTCCCTCCCGTAGAGTTTTCGCGGCATCGGCCGAGCTCTCGCAGACGAGCATCCGACGGTGCGCAAATGCGCGGCGTCCCAGCTGAAGGGTGTAGGCGGCGTCCCCCAAATTAACGTCTGGGTGATTCTCGAGGAAAGCTGCGAGATTTTCCGACGCGTGGTCGAGCGACTCCTCGGTCTTGGCCGAGAGAAGGAGAAGCTCGTAGGGTCGAGCGGGGTCGGATTCGACGACCTTAGGCGCCTCCTCGAGGACACAGTGAAAGTTCGTACCGCCGAGTCCGAATGAGCTCACCCCGGCCCGCCGCGGTGTGTCCGTGCGGCTCCAATCGCGAAGTTTCGTGTTGACGAAGAACGGACTACTCTCGAAGTCGATCTGCGGATTCGGCGCGTTGAAGTTCAGGCTCCCGGGAATCTTCTCATGCTTCAGCGCGAGTGCGGCCTTGATGATGCCGGCTGCCGCTGCTCCGGCATCGAGGTGACCAATGTTGGTCTTCACCGATCCGATGGCGCAATAGCCGCTCTTCTCGGTGCTCTGTCGAAAAGCTCTTGTGAGAGCCGAAATCTCGATCGGATCGCCGAGCTGAGTGCCGGTACCATGGGTCTCTACATAGCCAATGGTCTCCGCGCTGACTTCCGCGATAGCCAGAGCTTCTTCGATGACCCTCGCTTGTCCGTCGACGCTCGGAGCGGTGAATCCAACCTTCGCGGAGCCATCATTGTTGATGGCCGTTCCTCGCACGACCGCATAGATCGAATCGGCATCGCGAAGCGCGTCGGAAAGGAGCTTGAGGACGAGAATGGCAACCCCACTTCCTATGAGCGTCCCCTGCGCATCGGCGTCGAAGGCCCGGCAGTGACCGTCGGGGGAGGGAATCCCGTCCTCCTCGTAGAGGTAGCCCACCCGCTGTGGAACCAGAATGCGCGCGCCCCCCGCCAATGCGACGTCGCACTCCGCGTTCAGGAGGCTCTGGCAAGCAAGATGAAAGCCAACACCCGAAGTGGAGCAGGCGGTCTGGACGTTTACACTGGGTCCGCGAAGATTCAGCTTGTAGGCGATCCGCGCCGTGGAAAATTCCTTGTCGCTCGAGATCATCGTGGCGTAGTGGCCTAGCGACCGCTGCATCTCAGGCCGGGTTGCCAGCGTGTTGAGGAAGTACGTGTTTCGAGCGACACCACCGAATAGGCCGATCAGGCCGTCGTAGCGTTCCGGATCCAGAGCAGCATCTTCGAGCGCCGCCCAAGCGCATTCCAGAAACACCCGGTGCTGGGGATCCATCAACTCCGCCTCGCGCGGGGTATATCCGAAGAAGGACGCATCGAACCGATCCGCGTTTTCCAACGGCGCACCAGCCTTCACGTAGGCGGGGTTCGCCAGCTCTGCCTGCTGAACGCCGTTGGCCAAGAGCTCGTCGTCCGAGTAGTACGTGATGGCTTCGACGCCGGCGCAGAGGTTTTTCCAGAGTGCTTCGACGCTCTCGGCACGTGGGAAGCGACCCGCCATGCCGACGATGGCGATCTGCTCGCGGCGCTCCTCGCCGCCGTCACTCATGATCGTCCTCGACCCGAGGTGCGGCGCCTACGAGCAGACTCGCGACCGCGCCTGGCTCTTCGCTGATCGCCCGGTCTCTCGTAACCCAGCCGCTCGGCTGTCCGCCATGTCACATCGCCCAGGAAGTCGTTCTCGAGCACGGCCTTCCATGTATCGGCCATCTCCGGCTTGATGCGTTGATGCTCCAAAAACCGCGTGTCGCCCATGGGTGTCGACTCGGTGTAGATCCCGTCCGTCATCTTCCTCTCGGTGTCCTCGTACGGCTGGGTGAGGCCTTCATGATATTCGATCGAAAGCTGCTGGCACATCTCCCGCATCGCCTTCACAGGATCCGTGACGAGATCCTCGAACGAGATTCGAATTTGTCGCTCCTTCGGAACCTCTTCGAAAAACTGTAGGATGTTCTGTTGGCTGATCGTCCAGATCAACTCTCCCAGCTGACGGGGAGTGTACGGGTGCTTGCGAAGATAGAGGATCTGGTCCATGTGGTAGCTCTCGAACGAACGCACCATCGAGTATGGATGTCGAACCAGATGAATGTAGAGTGCATCTGCGAAGTCGGTCTCGGCCTTTCGGAGCGCATTCAGATCGGTCGCGTACGCGGGGGACTTGTCGATGAGCATGCGGCCGCCAAGCCAATCCTGAAGCACAGCGTAGAACGCCTTCGTGCTGACGCCGCGATCCTCGTGCTCCGCCATGATCCCTTTCGCTTCGGCGGCATCGCAGCCCAGGATTTCCATGATGGAACGCACTGTTCCCTCGAGCCACACTGCGTATTTCTCGGTGAACGCCTCCCGTCTCTCCACGAGTGTGCTGAATCCCAGGAGCTGTAGCTCCGCGGCTGCAAAGAGCCCCGGATGCCCAGCAAGCATCACACGCAGTAGCGTCGTTCCCGATCTCGGTGGAGCGAGAATGAAGAGCGCGGGGCGATTCCTGGGTTCCGTGTCTGCCGCTACCGGGTCGGGGGCAAGGGTCGGGATCGCGGCTTTCATGCGCTCGACGTCGTCTGACGTGATGCGTGCGACAGCACTCGACCTCGCGGCAGACACGGAGCCCATGAATCGACATAGCTGGGCTTCGAGATCGGAAGCCCAGCTATG
>PVMS01014826.1_pt1 | contig 11208 bp, 10 predicted proteins | sample 1853461 | NCBI WGS metagenome assembly PVMS01 (sample SAMN08582032, study PRJNA380276) | Marine sediment metagenome, whole genome shotgun sequencing project. | isolation source: ocean sediment barecode stripped | collected 2017
ACACTCATCAATACAAGCAAAATACCGGCTATAATTCCCATTTCAATCGTTTTTATTTGCCGAATTGATTATTCTGCAAAAGGACCACTGTTCAAGATAACTATTTAAATATCAAGGGACACTCATCAGTTAATGTAATGTCAGCTTCCCTTGGATCAGACTTGGAGTGTGCTGGGATTGGTGGCATCCGCAAAACCGCTAAAGCCCCTGTAGATCAAGTATCTGCGGGGGGTTTGAAATTTATGTTGACGGGGGTGTTGTCGAAATGCATCTTATTTAGTACTTACTGGATGTGATAGGAAAAAAATGGCAAATTACCCGGCTCTAGCAATATATTTTAATCCAGATAATCTGGTGGAGAAACAGTATCTATGAATAGTATAGCATCGTACTGGTTCCTGGGAATCATTCGTAAATCTTGAAGCCCCCATGTTTTTGTCAATATTTCAGAGCTCATCCATTCGTTTCCCTCAACTGTTTTTTGATGTTTCAAATCAACAAAACAGCTTTCATATCCGGTGAAGTGAAATATGGATTCTAGACTATTCGGAGAATGGCTTGTAACATCGTATATTTCTCTATTATTGTAAGTGCCTTGTCCTTCATACATATAAAGGCCAATAGTATAAAGTTCATCAGGATATTTATCATGCAACCAGCTTCCCATACTTTTGATCTTACTATAGGCTGAAAGATCGAGCTGGTGGTTGTTATGTCGGATATGAAGATTGTGAGCCCAGATAATTATTTTTTCATCCGGGTAAACGACTGTCTTTAGAAAATCGACATTATTAGCCATAGCCCTGTCTCGAATTGACATCTCATTCTCTTCATCCAGCCAGAAATCAATATAGTCTAACATGGAAACAGCTATCTGATGAGCGAACAATGGAATCATGGGATTCGACAAATATATATTTGTCAATGCTGGCATACCTTCATCTAACAATTCTTTTAAATGAGAGTATGTGCTCTTCAGATCATCCTGATTCTCCATAACGTACTTCCTCATTGCTTTGATATCATTCGGCTTTTTTTTCACCGCAAAAAGGCTGTCTGTCTTAAATAACTCATTTGCAAAATCCTGATCTAATAGCGATACAATCTCCTTAAGCATATTAGTTCTTTCATTCCAATCTCCACTCATCTGAAAATCAAATCCTGCAAGGATTAAAGGTTCATCCGTTTCCTGAGTATTAACAATATAGTCAAACAGTTCCAGCACTTCTTGAGTTCTCCACACACTGAATATTGCCTCTATTAAGTTTCTGGGATTTTTTTCCGAGGTGCTAATATTAGTGCTATAACACTCATACAGTCCACTTTCAAAGGCGATTACATTAAAGCCCATTTTCTCATGGAGGTATTTTATTATGCTTACTTTAATTTGGTTATACTCTTTTACTCCGTGACTGCTTTCCCCCAACTGAATTAGAGTTCTATTACCTATAAATTCTTGAAGGAAATAAAGGTCATCATTATTATTTTCCGTTAATGATATAATAGGAGAAGCGTTCTTTGTGATCCATTTCTGCCAGGATTCTTTAACAGAAGGACCCTCCAGGTCATCTAAATATTTTTTGTTTTTACCAGAGTTACATTCTGAGCAAAAGCAAATTAAAGCGATAGGTAAAATGAGGAAATTTAAGATAGTTCTCATGTCTTTCCAATTTGAATAATCAATCAGACAGCAAGCATTAAAGTAAAAGAAAATTCAAGGAAATCAGGATGTGGATCATAATTTTGAATCATACCATTGATTAAATTTTGAAATTTTATTTACAAACTAAGTTTGAATCCTGCTTTCCTCGTGTCCTAATGCAGGGAGCTCATCCTTGCATCCGCCAAACCGCTTATGCCCCCGTTAATCTTCAGATTTTCGGGGGCTTTGCAATTAAGGGTGACGGAGGTGTTGATGAATTTTACTTACTGAAAAACTACTGTTTTCTTTCCATTTACAAGGATCCTGTGCTCGGCATGATAATTAACTGCCCTGGCAAGTACAATACGCTCCAGATCCCGGCCACTGCGAACAAGATCATTCACGCTGTCTCGGTGAGAAATTCGGATGATATCCTGTTCAATAATGGGGCCTTCGTCGAGGTCTTCGGTAACATAGTGACTCGTTGCCCCGATAATCTTCACACCCCGTTCATAAGCCTGTTTATAAGGATTGCCTCCCATAAAAGCAGGTAAAAAGGAATGATGAATGTTGATGAGACGGTTAGGATAATGATCCACGAAGGATTTGCTTAATACCTGCATGTATCTTGCCAGAACAACGGCATCTATGTTGTTTTCATTCAGCAGCTTCAGTTCAGCCTGCTCCTGTATATCCTTGTTTTCTTTGGTAATGGGAAACACATGGTAAGGTATCCGGTGATACGTTGCCATAGGTTCCAGATCGGGATGGTTGGAGATGATTAGGGGGATCTCATAAGCACTTTCTGGTAGCCGCTGCCTCCATAGCAGCTCCTGTAAACAGTGTTCAAATTTGGATACCAAGACTGCAATGCGCAGCTTTCTGCCAGTATACCGGATACTCCAGTTGGCATTAAATTTTTTACCAACAGGATTAAAAGCATCATCCAGTTCATTCCTGGGTATATCAAAACCTTTCATATCCCATACTACCCTTAGAAAGAAAGTCTTATCAAAGGAGTCTACATGTTCATGAAGGGAGATAATATTGCCTCCGTATTGGGCAATAAATCCTGAAATCATAGATACCAGTCCCTTTTGATCAGGACAAGAGAATAGTAGGATGGCCCTGGTAGGTGAATTTATCTGCACTGCTCATGTTTTAGATACCGTGTAAAAATAAGAGAAATATTGATAGCTCTTCAGAAGGGAGATGGAGAAAATGACCAACCATTAATGAATTTGAGAATAAGCTTTCAAATTGCTTTGGAAGTTTTGGTCCGGTACGGTGTGCTCACTTTTACCGAAAATTCCACTCTATTCAACTGGGGCTGGTGGCATATTTCCATAATCCGATATGGAGAGGCCTGATTTTACTTAAATTTGCTTACATGAACTTTCTGGGCCAACTGAAATTTATACTGTTATTTTTCTGTACAATAATTCTCATTTCGTGCGAGGAGGAGGATGCCTTGATCCGATATGATCACAAACTCCCTGTAGTTGAGATTGAGATAGATGATTATTATCTATGGTCACCAGACTCCGGGCTTTATGTTATTGGTAGTAATGGTATTTCCACGATATGTAATAGTAATTTTCTGGCCAATTATAATCAGAAATGGGAATTTCCTGCGCTTATGAGGTATATACCTCAGGGAGAAGATTTGCCGGTTTTTGAAGAGCAGGTTGGATTCAGGATAAAAGGTAGATGCAGTCGAGGTAAAGCTATGAAGTCAATAGGTTTGTATTGGAGAAATGAATATGGGAACTCGAAACTTGAGTATCCTCTCTTTCCCGGAGCTGGTACAGATCATTTTAAAAGGTTACTTCTTAGAAACTCGGGCAATGATTTTGGACTAACACAATTGAAAGACGCGGCAGTTATTGAAATTTTTAAAGATTATGCCAGAGTGGATTATCAGGCTTACAGGCCTTCCATCCTCTATTTGAACGGTGAGTATTGGGGCATACACAATATTCGGGAGATGATTACACCTCACCATTTCAGGTTCAACTATCATGTGGATGATAATATGGTTGATTTACTTGAAGGATCTCCCATGGACCCCGAAGTAGATGATGGATCATCAGAGGCATTTCTCCAGGAAGTGATAGAATATATTAAAAACAATGATCTGGCGGACATGCAAAATTATGAGGTGATATCTGACAGGATTGATATCGGAAACTTTATCGATTACATTATCATTGAAACGTACGTAGGAAACAGGGACTGGCCCGTAACAAACAGCAGATGGTGGAGGGAGAATAGAGCGAATGGACAGTTCAATAAATGGAGATGGATCGCTTATGATCATGATGTGGCTTTCAACTCAAAGTATGTAAAATATGTCTGGATAGGAGATCTTTATGGCGAAGCCTACAAATCTGAAAAGAATGCCGGGTTTTTTATCTTCAACAATCTGATCCTGAATGAGGTTTTCAAACAAGAATTTCTTTCGAGATATCTGTTTTTCATTGAAACCGTTTTTGATCCGGACCGGGTAGAGAGGATCGTCATGGAAATGAAAGAAGACCTTCAGGAAGAGTACCCCAAGCATCAAAAGAAATGGCATTCGCTGTCAAAATGGCAATGGGAATCTTCCATAGAGGAGATCATTTCTGTGAACAGGAAAAGAAATGAGATCTTAAAAGAAATCATTTATGCGTTGTCGGAAGAAAATTAAACTGATCTTGATCATATCCTTTCTCCTTATTACAGCTTATGTAAAAGCAGGAGAACCGCTATATTGGCTGACCTATGCGCACTCAAAGTATATTGGCAGTCCAGGTATTGAAGCATGTTATCACTTCCATCCGCATCTGGGGGTGAATCTCGGTCTAGGGATCTATATTCAAAACCCTGACCAAGAAAGCTTAACCAGTATTACACATCATGCTTCCTTCGGATTTTACTGTGCAAACGTGGGTGTTTCAACTTATTTCTTCAAATCCGAAAACCACTCAGCTGGCTTGATCGCTGGACTGAAGCTCTATTACGGACCCGACTACAGAAAATTCCGATACTACGAGGAGGGTGGTTATTACATCTATTTTGATGCCTCCTTTCTTCAACCCGACTACGGCCTTGATTTAGGGATATTCTATAATTATAAGAAGTTTACCCTGCTAAGCAAATGGGATTTTGCAAGAAATCGTTTTAGAATAGGGATCGGCTACAGATTCAAATCTTGATCTTTTGCTGCCGTTTATATTTACTTGTAATAGTAGTTACCCCCTTTTGGTATGATCAGTTTACCTTGTTCTGCAAGGATATTGGTGGCCTGGGTATAGATAAAATGATACCACCAGATAAAAAACTCTTCGAAAGCAATTTCACTTGCATATCCGGTTATTTCGAAGACCTCGTGGGAATACGCTATATGGTCATCCAGTATTTTCTATTCGTTTTAGCTACGTAAGTTTGAGGTATCTATTCGATAATTGTGACATCATTGCGCGAGCATTCTTCTCACACGCTCCAGGTTGCCCATGGCACTAAGGTGACTGGGATTTGCTTCAACAGCCCGCTCGAACAAGCCCATCGCCGTCTCAAGATCGCCGTGCTGCGCGAGCATTATTCCGAGATTGTTGCAGGCATCGGCGTTTTCGGGCTCCAGTTCAAGTGCCTTCCAGTAGGTTTTCTCGGCCTGATCCTTATAGCCAAGGTCTGAGAGCACCAGGCCCATATGGTAGTAGAGGCCTACCATTGTCGAGTCCAACCGGGCAGCGGTCTCCAGCTCCTGTAGCGCCTCTTCGTTGCGACCGAGTTGTGCGAGGATAATGCCATGAACCCTGCGGACTTCAGGAATATCCGGCATGAGGAGTGCTGCTTGCTCGGCATATGGCAGCGCTTCCTCATAGCGACCGTCGCGCACCAAAACGGTCACCTGCTGATCCAGTGTATGGTGATCTGTGGTTATTGACGAAGCACGTTCAATAAGTCGCATGGCTTCATCCTGCTTCCCTGCCCATGTCATCACCCGGGACAGGTTCGTGAGGGCCATCGCGTTGGCAGCTTCGTCAACGTTGCTCTTTACGCGCTCGGTAATTTTTGAAATTTCCGTATCATCCCATGTAGATGCAGGAGTGACAGCTCCTGTCTTGATCATTTCATCGACTATCGCCAGGGCCAGCATACGGTTGGTCTCGATCGTCGGATGAACGTGGTCAAGGAAATGCTCCTCACCTGGAATACCATCTGGAGAGCTATCCTCAATCATACGGGCGAAGTCCACCAGGCCATCGCCATTTTCAAGGGCTACGTCGGCTACAATGCCAGGCATAGGAGTGAGGGCGCGCAATGGAGCTATGTCTTCATCGCGTGCAGCAATGAATGCAAGGTGGGCGTCATCTTTATTGCCCAAAGCAAGCAGAGCCCTTCCCTTAAGGAATAGGAGCTCAGCATCCCGGGGGTCGATCGCAAGCGACTGATTGGCGAGATCCGCAGCTCGTTCGGGATCGTGATTGTCCAGGTGCTCGGTGATGGACTGTTTGAGTAAACCGATCTGTTGAATATGATCCGCATCCAGACCGGCGCTCGGTTCAGCCTTGAAGGGTGAGAAGTCACTGATGTTTGAAGCGGGTGTGACAAAGATTATCCCAGTCCCGGCCTTCTGTCCGACGCGGGTCATACTCTTCAGGCTGATCCGAAAATGCTCGAGCACGGCATCACGCATCACGTCATCTCGGTGATAGTCCTCTGGCCCGACAGAGTTATCCAGCAAGGCATCGACCTCTGTGGAAAGCACGTCCTTTCTGCCATTGATGATATCGGAGAGCAGGCTGTAAAGCCTGAGCCTCGAAGCGAGCGAAGCGAGATCTCTCACGAATTCGGGTGTGCTGAGCAGCCGGTCGTATGTCCGCTTCTCCAGGAACTCGTTATGTCCAGTGTAGATGACGAATAGGTCGGGTTCGTGGCGAACGAGTGTCTCCATGAGACGCACCACGCGGTAGCTCGCGTAGCTGATGCCCCCGGCGTTGATTACTTCCCACTGCTTGCTTGGATCTACAGCCGGAAGGAACTCGCGCAACCAGCCACAGAAAGAGGTTTTATCATCGTAGGGTCATCCATAGGTTGTCGAGCCTCCAAGACAGATTATCCGGGTAACGCCGCTTTCCTTGCGCACAGAGAACTGCTGGTAATTAAACCAGTCCCTCTTGTTATTCGCCGTCGCGAATACGTGTTCTCCATCTGGCGCTCTACTCTCTACGAAAAGAGGCGAGTGGCTGGCAAATCCGATGTACGGATCGGTCCGCTGATACAAAGGCTCAACACCCGAGATCCACAGGATCCCCTCCACGGCGAGAAAAAACCCTAGTGTTACGGCAAGGCCGAAAGCAATATTCTTGGCATTCTTAATCATATAATTCTCTAAGTTCCTCAGACCCTATTGGAATTTCACACTTTCGTTCGTCTAACATATATACTCCTCTTTGCAATATAGTCCTCTATTTGAATGAAAATACTGCAAAAGAATTTTTTCTTCAAGAGGATGTGGAAATTACAAAAAGTTATAATCTTAAACAATAAGATACTCATTGGGTATACGCTGGAATTACCTGTGAGATTCTCTGAGTTTCTTATTGAGTCTGGGATCTTGGTCTTCTGGAATTGATAAGGAGAAGAAGGTGTAAGCTTCCCCCTAATGTTGTTAGTATTTTCTCACTATATACAGTCCCTCTGCATTTGCCAGCTTGGATGTTTCATAGTCTCCTCTAAAAGGTTCAAGTAAAACAATTTAGGAAGAAATCTGTTCTTACACTATTGTTACCTATTTTAAACAAACAAGGATCCAATGATAAATCTTCTGCGAAGAATCAGACGAAATACAATGACTGAAAAGAAACCAGATTTATATATGGTGTACGCCATAGGCGAAGTTGTGCTTGTTGTAATTGGAATTTTGATTGCACTGCAAATAGACAATTGGAATGAGAATAAAAGAATACGAAGTATTGAACAGCAATATTTGCTGGCTCTTAAGGAGGAATTTGAATATAACAAGTTTGAATTAACCAGAGTAATGAACCTCAATACTCAGTATACAGATTATGCTTTGAAAATTTCTGATCATACGGGACCTGAGAATCCTGAAATAACTGAAAAAGAGTTTGAGGATTTAGCTATGGGTGCATTTTCAGCTGAAGTCCATTACAATCCAAATCAGGGTGTACTAGATGAAGTAATTAGCTCCGGCAAACTGGGAATATTCAATAATGATGAACTGAAATTTGCTTTATCATCATGGGGTGCGGTTTTTAACAAGGCCTTATGGCAGGAGAGAACCCATGAAACATTAAGAGTTCAAATAGTAGAAATGACCCGGGTCAATGGAAATATAAGAAGCATGACTTTTGAATTGGGAGAACCACTCAATATAAAACCGACAAAATTTAAGCGAGGGAATCTACAATTATTGAAATCTGAAGAATATGAGAATCGACTGGTTGCTTTTATTTTGACAGCCCGATCTCTCAATGAAAGATCCTATGCCAGAGTGGGAGAGGAAATAGATAGAATATTGATGCTAATTGATGCTGAAATTGATATTTGAAAATGAAATCTATAAATAGGGTTATAACATTGATTATGGGACTTGCTTTACTTTCATTTTCAGCTACAAGTTCATTAAAAACAGAAACTTTTGAATTTTCATCAAATGGAACAGCCACCTTAGGAAAAATATTTTTGCCTGCTTCATATGAAACAAATAGAAATCTACCTGCAATCTATTTGATAGATTTTACAGAACAGCAATTTAAACTTGCTAGTGATGAGTTTGAAAAAGTAATTGGCGGAGTACAACAGATCCAAGGATTGGATGCTTTGGTTGTTACATTAGAAAAACATCTTGATATTGATTCAAAGCCGGAAGCATTTCAGGAATACTATGATATTTTTAAGAATATGACCTCTTATGTTGACGGGAAATACACCAACAATACTTCCAGAACATTTATTGGAAGAGGTAGTGAAGCAGGCATAGTACTTATGACTCTATTTCTGGAAGACTCAGAAGTCTCTGTATTTGAAAATTTCATTGTTACAGATCCCCCTGGAAGTTTCAATGCGGCTGTTATCCAGATGATTGAAAAAGATGATTTTCCAAAGAATAAGCTAAATAAGAAACTTCATTTTTCTTTTTCATCAAGTAATAACTATGATCAATGCACGAAATTGATCAGCATGATTAAGGAAGCAGAATATCCATGGTTACAGTTTGAATCATTGGAATACGCAAATAACAATTACGAAAATACTTATCCAGCCTCTTTTGCTGCGGGAATAAAATATGTTTTCAGTAAGTATTAAACTATTCCATTTTTTCAATTAGATCTTTAAGTTGTTTTATCTCTTCCTTGCTTAGTTTTTCTTCATTTACAATGTGGGATACCAAGGAAGCTGGTGAGTTGCCAAAATAGCCAGACATAATTTTTTGAATCCTGACTTTACGATATTCAGCCTTGCTGATGGCGGGAAAATACTCATAGGTTTTACCATAAGCTTTGTAGTTTATATAGCCTTTACTTACTAGTATTCTAATCACTGAGGAAATCGTGTTGTAAGGAGGTTTGGGGTCATCTGGCAGCTCCTCAATGATATCTTTAACGAATGCTTTTTTCAATTTCCACAATATTTGCATGACACGCTCTTCTACTTTTGTCAGTTCTTCCATGTGCTTTCTATTTTTCATTGAGCCTGAATTCTATGTCTACCTTAGAAAACTCACCGCTTTCCTCGTTTTTTATAGGAGTGGGGTTGACTTCAATGCCTTCCGGATCAAACAGATCCATCTGTCCGATTGCCCGAACCGATTTAATCAGTTTGGTTTTACTAAAAAGTTCACCTTCTTTAATAAGAACTTCTTTGAGGATATCTTCTTTTGAAACACTTCCGTTTCCTGTGATAGAGATCTGTCTGATATAGAACGGTAAACCTTCATATAACGTCATGGTCAGATCCATGCTTCCATTATTTTTCGGGATCTCTTCTACTTCAATCTGGAAGAAGAGATATCCTTTATCCAGATATAATGAGTTTATAGCATCCTCGTCAAGATAGAGTTTTTGTTCTAAATACTCTTTAGAATAAGCATCTCCGCTTTTTATACCAAGCCTTTCGTTGAGCTGAGAATCAGTATACAAAGTGTTATTTATCCAGGTGATAAGACCTACCTTCACCTGGTTATTTGATGAAGAAATAATGGTCCGATCCTCTATGGTCACTGGCTCGCCAGAGTATCTGTTTTCCACAGAGGAGAAGGATAAGAGTAACAAGGCTGCGACCGGCAGCAGCAATAGGAAAGAAAACCTGTGCCCGGCTCCGGATCTGACTTTTCCTATCATGCTGATTCTACGGCTGATCTGTTTTGCTGAAAAAGCAGAAGAGAGAATTGGCGGTACTTCCTCTGTGCTTAGTTTAAGTAAAAGTTGTGAATAGGATTTTTTCATATCTGTGTTTTTAATGATTTTGTCGTCTGCCAAATATTCATGTACCTCCAATAAGTGTTTTTTGAACACTGTAATCAGGGGATTAAACCAGAAGAGGATAGAAACAAGCTCAACAAAGAGTATGTCCAGTGTGTGATATTGCTTGGCATGAATGCTTTCATGGAAGCAAATTTTCTCCAACTCATCAATACTCAGACTTTCCATTTGCCTATTAATAAATATGTAGTTGAAAAAGGAGTAGGCTGGAGAGCTGGATTCCAAATAGATGAACCAGAGCTTATCTTGCTTTTCCCTATGGTTTTTCCTGATATTGCTTCGGATGTAAAGAAGTAAGCTGGTTAGTTTAAACAGTTTGTATAGGGCCCCGGATATATATATAATTAACACTCCGTACCCCAGTAGCGACCAAACATTTAATGGGCCATTTTCTATTGTTTCAGATCCTGAATTTTGAAGAATCCGTGCGGCATCAGCATTGAGGAAGGCCGTATTAAGAACTGCTCCCATGGACTCTGGATCCGGTAGTGATCCAAACATAGACACCGGGAGAGTAATCATGGGAAGGGAAAGTCCCAGACCCAGACAGGCCAACAGGTATATCCTCATCCAGGTAAAATATGTTAATCTGGAGAGGAAATATTTGTATATAAGCAGGAAGGAAGTCAGGTATAATGTGGACTCTATCAGATACTGAAGTGTTGAAGATATCATTGTTGGGTAAGTTGATTCGAAACAAATATAACGTATAATTCAGTTATACAACGGAAATATAAGTTATATAATTGAAAAAACAGTTAATAAATGTTAAGTCATTGTTGATCTTAGGGTCGGCGGAAGCTATTCAATTTATGTGGCTCCGCAGGATCACAATAGATGTTTTTCTTTAACTTACCGGGTTACTTTTAGTTATCAATGTTGCTTTCAAATGGGACGAACCATTATTATCGTGCTTCTTTTTTTTGGCCTTTCCAGCCAGCTTGTTGCACAGAGTTTTTCAGACAGCAATCTGCCCATTGTCATCATCAATACAGATCATGGATGGGAAATTGTAGATGACCCCAGGATTCTGGCTTCCATGAAAATTATTTACAGGGGTCCGGGTGAAAGAAA